>Ga0224495_10002048_pt1:5000-13561 | contig 13561 bp, 7 predicted proteins | sample SF_Jul11_sed_USG_FD_168128 | JGI IMG/M metagenome (GOLD analysis project Ga0224495, IMG submission 168128) | Sediment microbial communities from San Francisco Bay, California, United States - SF_Jul11_sed_USGS_4_1 | ecosystem: Environmental > Aquatic > Marine > Sediment | place: USA... | reverse complement strand
TCTGCCGTCCATTTATACGGCACTGGCCATTACGAACCCTGCCATCAACGATGAGCCGGACAACCTGATCGTGGAGGTTGCACAGCACCTGGGTGATAATGTGGTTCGAACTATTGCCATGGATGTTACCGACGGTCTGGTTCGTGGGCAGAAAGTCAAGGATACCGGCAATGACATCATGATGCCGGTGGGTGCAGCCGGGCTTGGACGGGTTCTTAACGTCGTGGGACGACCGGTGGACGGACTCGGTCCGGTGAGTCAGGAAAAAATGATGCCCATTCACCGCGAAGCACCGAAATTTACCGAGCAGGACGTATCGGTCCGTGTGCTTGAGACCGGTGTCAAGGTTATCGATCTGCTGGTGCCCTTTCCCCGAGGTGGAAAGATGGGGATGTTCGGCGGTGCCGGTGTCGGGAAAACCGTTATCATGATGGAAATGGTCCATAATATTGCCATGCAGCACGGTGGTATTTCCGTGTTCGCAGGAGTGGGCGAGCGTACCCGTGAAGGCAATGACCTTTACCACGAGATGAAAGATTCCGGGGTGCTTCCCAAGGCTGCCTTGATTTACGGTCAGATGACAGAACCGCCCGGAGCCAGGGCTCGAGTTGCGCTTTCGGCTTTAACGGCTGCGGAGTATTTCCGAGATGTAGAAGGCCAGGATGTTTTGATCTTTATCGACAATATCTTTCGTTTTACCCAGGCGGGTTCGGAAGTTTCAGCCCTTTTGGGTCGAATGCCTTCGGCTGTGGGGTATCAACCGACACTGGCCGTTGACCTTGGTGAGCTTCAGGAGCGTATTACATCCACAGACAAAGGCTCGATTACGGCGGTTCAATGTGTGTATGTGCCCGCGGACGACCTGACAGACCCTGCGCCGGCAACGACATTTGCCCATCTTGACGGGACGGTGGTTTTGTCACGCCAGATCGTTGAACTTGGAATTTACCCGGCGGTTGATCCGCTGGATTCGACCTCGAGAATTTTAGATGCCGCTTACATCGGTGAAGAACATTATCAGGTTGCCCGGGAAGTACAGCAGATACTTCAGAAATACAAGGAACTTCAAGATATTATCGCAATTCTGGGTATGGAAGAATTGTCCGACGAAGATAAAATTACCGTATCGAGAGCACGCAAGATTCAGCGGTTTTTGTCTCAGCCGTTCCACGTTGCCGAAGCCTTTACAGGGAAAAGCGGCAGCTACGTAAAGATTGAAGACACCGTTCGGGCTTTCAAGGAGATTTGTGAAGGCAAACATGACGATATTCCGGAGCAGGCATTTTATATGGTAGGGGGCATTGAAGAGGTGATCGAAAGAGCCCAAAAAATGGCTGAAGCCGCATAACGCAAAGAAAATATAAGGTTATAACATGGCTGGAAATATTAGATTAGAAGTTGTTACTCCTGAAAAGTATGTCGTTGACGAGGAAGTCCAGATTGCGGTGGCGCCCGGCAGCCTCGGTGAATTTGGTGTGCTTATCGGCCATACGCCTTTCTTGACAACCTTGAAGACAGGAGAGATGCACTATACAGATGCCAGCGGTGCTCAAAGATACGTTTTTGTCAGTGGTGGGTTTGCAGAGGCACTGCCGGACAAATTGACCGTACTGGCGGAATCTGCTGAAAGGCGAGAAGATATCGACGTTGACCGCGCCAAAGCCGCCATGGAGCGCGCCCAGGAACGTTTGGCCCAGAGCCAGGCTGAAGATATCGATTTTAACAGAGCCAAAGCGGCTCTGGAAAGAGCCCTGCACCGTATAAAGCTCGTCGAAACCCTTAGATAAGCTTTTTATGGTACCGGGTATTGATTTTATAATATGACATGATCCCCAAAAAGGGGGGAGGCGAATTTCATTTTATTTAAAGGGCAGGCCCATTATCTGGTTTGCCCTTTTTTTGTTTGTTGATATTATGAAAATCGACGTGTAACAATTAACATTAAAAAATGTGTTACACAGTTGACCCCAAATGCTTTTTAGCAATATTCGGATTCGAAATTTGAGTTAAGAAAATTATCCATTCAATCAAAAAGAGGATGATATGGCCAATACTAAAAGAGAAGTGGCCGTCATCATACTGGCCGCAGGTTTGGGGACTCGGATGAGATCGAGCAAGGCAAAAGTTTTGCACGAAATTCTCGGCAAACCCATGGTCATGTATGTGGTAGACGTCGCCAAAAAAATTGCCGGAGATAATGTTGTTCTTGTTATCGGTAATCAAGCGGAGAAAGTTCGTAAAGTTGTCTCAGAACAGACGAACGTTCTTTTTGCCCTACAAGAAGAACAACTCGGAACAGGTCATGCTGTTTTGTGTGCAATTCCTCAAGTCCCAAGTCATGTTCAAGAAGTGGTTATTTTGTGCGGTGATGTGCCGTTGCTTACTGAAAAGACGCTAACGGGGCTTTTTGAAGATCACGTAAAAGCCAAGCGGGATATATCACTATTGGCCGTAGAAATTGAGAATCCCAAAGGATACGGAAGGATATTAATTGATGAAAACAGACAGTTAACAGGGATTGTAGAAGAGGCGGATGCTTCGGCGGAACAGAAGAGATTGAAAATAATTAATGCGGGTATCTATTGCATAAAAAAAGAAATTTTATTCGATTCACTGAAGAAAATTACATCGGATAACGTTAAAGGTGAATTTTATCTAACGGATATTGTTGAAATCGGTTATCGAAATAAAAGCACTATGGGCGTATTGGTGGGCGATGATTGGAAGGAAACTGTGGGGGTCAATACCAAACAGGATCTGATGACAGCTGAGAAGATTATGCGCGACAGGACGAGGAATATGTCTTGACTTTCAATTGGATAAAAGATTATAGTTTGTCATACTTAATTATGAGGTGTAAGATTGGATAACGAATTCATTTTAAAACAATTTGAAGAAATTGAAAAGAAAGTTGAAAATCTGATCAATGTTTGCAAGTCGTTTAAAACGACGAATTTAGAACTTAGGAATAAAGTTGAGAGGTTAGAGGAAGAGCTTCAGGGTAAGGTTGAGACGGAAAACAATTATGCACAAGAGAGAGCCTTGATTCGGTCAAAGATCGATGGTCTTTTGGGCAGACTAGAAGATATGACAGAGGTTGATTAATGACCGGAAGGGGCGGTTTGGGAAAGGTAAAAAACGTATTCATTGGAACAACTTGTAACAATAGAGCTTTTTGGGCAACCTTATACATTTAAGGCACAATCAGATGTGAGCAATGCAAAAGAGGTTGCTGATCATCTGGTAAAAGAAGTGACCAAGATAGAGACCCAATATTCAAGCAAATCGTCTGTAAACAAGCTTGCGACTTTGATTCTAGCTGCGCTTAATATTGCCAATGAAAATATTAAACTAAAAAAGAGTCATTCAGATTTATTGGTAGATATTTCTAAAAAATCGGCAAATCTGATACATACGCTTGATGCAGCAGTTAATGGGTGAAGCTTATCAACAAATGAAGGTTAAAAATTTGTAACAAGTTGTTTTATTTCCGTTTCATCATTTTTATTTGTATCGGTAGAGGGCAAATATAGATATTTTTCTAATTTCCCGGTATAAAATACGACCTTGAAGGTATTTGAGTTTTAAACACATACGGCCCCTGCCGTGTTTGTGATTGGAAGATGTTCTTTGACCCAACATTTCAATTAAAGGGAGCCTTCTCTGATTTTGGTGTGCATGTTCTGCTTGTGCAGAAAAGCCTGAAAAAATTACAGGGCGCCCACCTATTTTTTATGGATCAAAGACCTCCCAACACGGCATTGTGGCAGGGGTCCTGTTTAACTCAAATCTAAAAAAGAACGGGTCAAAAAAAATATCATCGACCTGATACAGCGGACCATTTATTTCCAGGTTTACTGAAACACTGAAATATAACGTTGCAGGACAAATATTTAAGAACCTTGGCTTTTTCCTCCTAAAAGTGTCATTCCAAATCCACCTCATAATAGGTTTTCCCAAAGACGTTTCATATTACAGGCAATTTCGTTTTTGATATTAAAACGATATGTTTACAAGCTGTTGCCGTGGCACTAAAAGCGTATCAATTCATTTGTGAAGACATCGAAAAATACCGTGTGAATCAAGTATTTGATGTTTAGTATTTGGTGTTTTGCGTGAAATACATACGGGTATAACAAGCCTATTAAAACACCAAACACTAAGCACCAAATATAACCTAAACTGAGCGTTGCAAATAGTAACAGGGTTATATATTAGACATTATTGTAAATAAATATAAATTACGAAAGTCGCTAATAGATCACATCTAATGGATGGATTTGTTTGGGCAAAAAATTGTTACCATTTGAAACCCTTCGGGCTTGCCGAGTTTACCGAATCTGCTTCGTTATGAGACATTTGCAGTAGCAGACTACGGCTGCATGTCTCATGCCTTGCATCTCCGGCAAACTCGTCAATCGCTCAATCTAGGTAAACATAATTCCGGGGAGAAAGATAATGAATGAATATAATCTATTAATAGGCCTAATCGCATTTATTGTTGGTTTTGCAATTGCTTTTTGGGTCAAAGGATTAATTATATCCCAGAAAGTTAAAGCCGCTGAAAAAGAAACTTCGCGAATATTAAAAGATGCCAAACTAAGATCAGAAACACTGATAAAAGAAGCCAAACTGGATGTTAAAGACAGGCTTTTCAAAATGAAAAGCGAATTCGATGCTGAAACCAAAGACACTCGATCTGAATTAATAAACAGAGAGAGAAGGTTGATGCAAAAAGAGGAAAATATCGATCGCAAGGTGGAACAGTTCGAACGTCGAGAACGAGAGATTTTGCGAAAAGAAAAAAAGATCATTCAAACAGAAGAACAGATTGAACGGAAAGAGAAACAGTATCAAGAACTCCTTGAGGAACAAAAGCGGCAGCTCGAAAAAATATCAGGTTTAACAGCAGAGCAGGCAAAAGAACTTCTCATCAGGGCAATGGAAAATGAAGCCCGTTATGAAGGCGCCAAAACGATAAAAAGGATAGAAAATGAAACCAAAGAACAGGCGGATAAAAAAGCAGCAGAGATCATGGCAACTGCCATACAAAGGTACGCCGGTGATTTCGTTGCTGAAAGAACGGTCTCTGTGGTTGAGCTCCCAAACGATGAAATGAAAGGGAGAATCATCGGTAGAGAAGGTCGAAATATACGTGCGCTTGAGGCGGCAACAGGGATCGATCTTATTATCGACGATACACCGGAGGCGGTTATTTTATCAGGTTTTAATCCGGTTCGGCGTGAAGTTGCCCGACTCTCTCTGATGCGGTTGATTGCGGATGGGCGAATTCATCCGGCCCGTATCGAGGATGTTGTTAAAAAAGTAGGGAAAGAAGTGGATTTAACGATTAAGGAGGCGGGTGAACAGGCAGCATTTGATTTAGGTGTTCATGGCATCAATAACGAACTTATTAAATATATCGGACGGTTAAAATTTCGCACCAGTTATGCCCAGAATGTCTTACAGCATTCGGTGGAGGTGGGTGTTTTATCTGGGATAATGGCGTCTGAATTGGGTCTTAATTCTAAACTGGCAAGACGTATGGGTTTGTTGCACGATATTGGCAAAGCAATTGATCATGAAGTTGAGGGGCAACATGCTATTATCGGTTCTAAGTTGGCAAAAAAATTTGGTGAAACACCGATGGTTGAGCATGCTATTGCTGCGCATCATGAAGATATACCACCAACCTCCGTATATGATTTGTTGATCCAGGCTGCAGATGCATTGTCCGGGGCAAGGCCGGGGGCTCGTAAAGAACTACTTGAAAATTATATAAAAAGATTGGAAGACTTAGAAAACATAGCAAATTCATTTAAGGGCGTTGCAAACGCTTATGCCATTCAGGCTGGAAGAGAGCTAAGGGTCATTGTAGAAAGCGGAATTATTTCCGATGAAGAGGCAACCCTTCTCAGCAGAGATGTGGCTAAAAAAATAGAAGAGTCGCTAACATTCCCGGGTCAGATAAAGGTGACGGTTATCCGGGAGACAAGGGCCGTAGAGTATGCCAACAAATAAGAGATCTTTGAGAAAAGTCCTCTTTTGCCCAATTTCTGTGTCAGACTCAGATTTCAATCCTCGAAATACTCAAAGTATTCCTGCGGTTAAAATCTTCGTCTTCCTTGAACTTGGACAAAATTGAACATTTCGCAAAGACCTCTATTTGGCAGATATTATTTTATTTATAAAGTTGTTACAATATGGTTATTGACTGAGCCTGCTGGGTTAAAATTTTCAGACAAATTAGATAGAGGATTACTGCATGGCGAATTTACTTGAAGTCCTTCGAGAACGAGGGTTTATCGAACAGATCACCCATGAAAAGGAGCTAAAAGATTATCTCGAAGCAGGAAAAGCGACCTGTTATATTGGATTTGATCCCACTGCATCCAGTCTTCATGTTGGAAGCCTTGTCCCGATAATGTCACTTGCACACATGCAAAGACATGGGCATCGACCCATCGCCCTTGTGGGGGGAGGGACAGGCCTTGTGGGGGACCCAAGTGGAAAGACGGAAATGCGGAAGCTGTTGACAGCGGAAATGGTGGATAAAAATAGTATCGGGATCAAAAAACAGCTTTCCCGATTTCTTGATTTTAAAGAGGATAAGGCTTTGATGGTAAACAATGCCGACTGGTTAACCAAACTGGAATATATTCCTTTTTTAAGAGATATTGGGCGACATTTTTCTGTTAATCGTATGATAAAAGCCGAAAGCTATAAAATCCGCCTTGAATCCGAAGAAGGACTTAACTTCATTGAGTTTAATTATATGCTTTTGCAAGCATATGATTTTTTGGAACTTTTTGATCATTATGATTGTAGATTGCAGATGGGAGGCAGCGATCAGTGGGGAAATATCGTTGCCGGAATTGAACTGGTCAGAAAAGTTCGTCAAGAAACCGTATTCGGCATTACATTTCCTTTGATAACCACGAGTGGTGGTGCAAAGATGGGGAAAACGGCAGAGGGGGCTGTTTGGCTTGATTCGGACAGAACATCTCCTTATGATTATTATCAATATTGGATTAACACAGATGATCGAGATGTTACCAGATTCATGGCCCTTTTTACATTCTTGCCCATGGCAGAAATAACAAAACTTGGAAAATTGAGCGGAGCAGATTTAAATAGCGCCAAGGTTGTTCTGGCATTTGAAGCGACACGGATTGCCCATGGCAAACAAGAAGCTCTCAAGGCGTATTATGCTGCGGAACGCATGTTTGGAGTTCGGGTTGTGCCTGAAGAGATCGTACCGTCAAGTTCGGTTCCTCGAAATGGTTCTGAAAGTGATAATATATCAAAGGTGTCAGGTGTTACTTTAACGGACGCGAAAGTTGAAGCGCAGGAGGAAGTGGATGCGATACCCCATTCACATATGGAAGAACACCAACTCAAAGACGGTATTCCGGCTTTTAAGCTGTATCAGCAGGTAGGTTTGGCAAGCTCGGGAAGTGCGGCCAGAAGGCTCATTGAACAAGGTGGCGCTTACGTCAATGGGCAGCGTATAGAATCCTGTGATTACCTGTTAACGAAAAATGATATTGTTGATTTAGAAATACTCTTGAGAGCAGGAAAAAAACGCTATCATAAACTTAAAATAATTAAAAATAAGTCTTGACAAAACCAGTGATTAATTTTAAATATATCGCTTCTCTTGGCGCAAGGAAAGTTGAGAGATATTGGTTCAAATTTAAGAAAAATGATAAATAAATCTTGACAAAATATATCGTTTTCTTATAATAAAAGTTCCCGACTGTTTCCTTTTAACGGTTGGGGTTAAAACGCCGTTACATTTAACGGCTCCTTGGTCTTTGAAAACTAAATAGTAACAGCTTGTGAGTTGAGGTTCATAGTTAATTCATTGCATCTGAATCACATCGGGTGCAATTGATAAGATTTAATTGGAGAGTTTGATCCTGGCTCAGAATGAACGCTGGCGGCGTGCTTAACACATGCAAGTCGTACGAGAACTCTTTAGCTTGCTAAAGATAGTAAAGTGGCGCACGGGTGAGTAACGCGTGGGTAATCTACCTCTGAATCGGGGATAACCCGCCGAAAGGCGAGCTAATACCGGATAATATCTTTAAAACTTCGGTTTTTAAGATCAAAGGTGGTCTCTACATGTAAGCTACTGTTTGGAGATGAGCCCGCGTACCATTAGCTTGTTGGTAGGGTAATGGCCTACCAAGGCCGCGATGGTTAGCTGGTCTGAGAGGATGATCAGCCACACTGGAACTGACACACGGTCCAGACTCCTACGGGAGGCAGCAGTGAGGAATTTTGCGCAATGGGGGAAACCCTGACGCAGCAACGCCGCGTGAGTGATGAAGGCTTTCGGGTCGTAAAGCTCTGTCAAGTGGGAAGAACTTGCTCGATATTAACACCATCTAGCACTGACGGTACCACTAAAGGAAGCACCGGCTAACTCCGTGCCAGCAGCCGCGGTAATACGGGGGGTGCAAGCGTTATTCGGAATTATTGGGCGTAAAGGGCGCGTAGGCGGTCTCTAAAGTCAGATGTGAAAGCCCGGGGCTTAACCCCGGAAGTGCATTTGA
>Ga0224495_10002048_pt1:0-2500 | contig 13561 bp, 7 predicted proteins | sample SF_Jul11_sed_USG_FD_168128 | JGI IMG/M metagenome (GOLD analysis project Ga0224495, IMG submission 168128) | Sediment microbial communities from San Francisco Bay, California, United States - SF_Jul11_sed_USGS_4_1 | ecosystem: Environmental > Aquatic > Marine > Sediment | place: USA... | reverse complement strand
CCCTAAATATGTGCTAAGTGGGAAAGGATGTGGAAATGCACAGACAACCAGGAGGTTGGCTTAGAAGCAGCCATCCTTTAAAGAAAGCGTAATAGCTCACTGGTCGAGTGAGTCTGCGCCGAAAATGTAGCGGGGCTCAAGCACATTACCGAAGCTGCGGGATGTCTCTTACGAGGCATCGGTAGGGGAGCATTCTGTCAGGCCTGAAGGTCGACCGTAAGGACGGCTGGACTTGACTGAAGAGACCATGCTGACATGAGTAACGATAAAGCGGGTGAAAAACCCGCTCGCCGAAAACCTAAGGTTTCCTGAGTAAAGCTAATCTGCTCAGGGTTAGTCGATCCCTAAGCCGAGGCCGAAAGGCGTAGGTAATGGAAAACAGGTTAATATTCCTGTACCACCCGGTTATCAATGTCCCTTCGGGGATGAGAGTGATGGGGGGACGCAGAAGGGTAGGTCATCCATCTGATGGATTAGATGGTTCAAGCTCGTAGGCAGAAAGGATAGGCAAATCCGTCCTTTTATTTAAATGCTGAGAAGCGATGAGGAGAGACTTTGTCTCATAAACTGATTGATCCCACACTGACAAGAAAAGCCTCTAACGAGATAACAAGGTGATCGTACCGCAAACCGACACAGGTAGGTAGGGAGAGAATCCCAAGGCGCTTGAGAGAACCCTGGTTAAGGAACTCGGCAAAATGACACCGTAACCTCGGGAGAAGGTGTGCCCTCGTTAGGTGAAGCGTTTTACATGTGGAGCTGAAGAGGGCCGCAGAGAAATGGCGGTAGCGACTGTTTACTAAAAACATAGGACTCTGCTAAGTCGCAAGACGATGTATAGGGTCTGACGCCTGCCCGGTGCTGGAAGGTTAAGGGGACTTGTTATCCCGATTCGTCGGGAGAAGCTTTGAACCGAAGCCCCAGTAAACGGCGGCCGTAACTATAACGGTCCTAAGGTAGCGAAATTCCTTGTCGGGTAAGTTCCGACCTGCACGAATGGCGTAACGACTTCCGCACTGTCTCAACCAGGGACTCAGTGAAATTGTATTGGCGGTGAAGATGCCGTCTACCCGCGAAAAGACGGAAAGACCCCGGCACCTTTACTACAGCTTGATATTGAATTTTGGAATAACATGTGTAGGATAGGTGGGAGGCTTTGAAACCGGAACGCCAGTTTCGGTGGAGCCACCCTTGAAATACCACCCTTGTTATTGTAGAGTTCTAACTTCGACCCGTTATCCGGGCGAAGGACAGTGTCTGGTGGGTAGTTTGACTGGGGCGGTCGCCTCCTAAAGAGTAACGGAGGCGCGCGAAGGTTCCCTCAGGCTGATTGGAAACCAGCCGTGGAGTGTAAAGGCATAAGGGAGCTTGACTGCGAGAGATACATCTCGAGCAGGTACGAAAGTAGGTCTTAGTGATCCGGCGGTCCCGCATGGAAGGGCCGTCGCTCAACGGATAAAAGGTACGCCGGGGATAACAGGCTTATCGCCCCCAAGAGTTCACATCGACGGGGCGGTTTGGCACCTCGATGTCGGCTCATCACATCCTGGGGCTGGAGCAGGTCCCAAGGGTTCGGCTGTTCGCCGATTAAAGTGGTACGTGAGCTGGGTTTAAAACGTCGTGAGACAGTTTGGTCCCTATCTTTCGTGGGCGTAGGATATTTGAGAGGAGCTGTTCCTAGTACGAGAGGACCGGAATGGACGAACCAATGGTGTTCCAGTTGTCGCGCCAGCGGCATTGCTGGGTAGCTAAGTTCGGAATGGATAACCGCTGAAAGCATCTAAGCGGGAAGCCAACCTCAAGATAAGATATCCCTTTCCCGTGGAAACACGGGAACTGAAGACCCCTTGTAGACGACAAGGTTGATAGGCCAGATGTGTAAGTACGGCAACGTATTTAGCTTACTGGTACTAATCGGTCGTGAGGCTTGGCCACAAAATAATTCACACAATCTCTTTGAACATTTTTATGTGCTTATTCTTAAATTGTTGCACCACTGAAAGCAAAACGTTTTTTCGGTGGCTATAGCAAGGAGGAAACACCCGTTCCCATCCCGAACACGGAAGTTAAGCTCTTTTGCGCCGATGGTACTGCATGGGAGACTGTGTGGGAGAGTAGGACGCTGCCGAAAAATTTTTATATAACCCGGAATCATCATCTGATGGCTCCGGGTTTTTTTTTGGGTTGGACTGTGTTGCTCAAGTTTCGCATCCGAATATGGTTAAAAAATCTTTGGCGTTGAAAGCCAAAATAAATTCTTTAAGGTAAAATAAGTTTTTACAATAAAAACTCCCCGCCCCCTCAATTATTTTTTGGTTGGATATTTCAGTATTAACAAAATATTGCCGATATTGATATAATAACAACCTATAATATTATATTTTTATTTCGTCATAAAAAACCTGGTCCTCTAGGCCAGGTCAGAGTTCTCTGGCTCTGCCAAAAGAATTGATGCAAGAGTTTGAAGTGAACTAAAGTTTAAAGTGAGCTAAAGTTAAGG
>Ga0224495_10002047_pt1 | contig 13561 bp, 12 predicted proteins | sample SF_Jul11_sed_USG_FD_168128 | JGI IMG/M metagenome (GOLD analysis project Ga0224495, IMG submission 168128) | Sediment microbial communities from San Francisco Bay, California, United States - SF_Jul11_sed_USGS_4_1 | ecosystem: Environmental > Aquatic > Marine > Sediment | place: USA: California... | reverse complement strand
AGGGCTTCAAGCGTATCGCTCTTGCCGGGCTTGGACATATCTTCCCTCTTTAACATTTTGGGACGTAAACTCTTTATATTAGCCTATCTTTCCTGGATTTTATATATTTATTTTTTGCGTCCTCAAAGCCCTTCTTATCCTCCCCCCCGGCGCCGGCCAGCAGGCTTTTCATCTCCTCCAGCCGCTTCTTGCGCTCATCGGGCCGATATTGCAGCGCCCGGGCGCACTGAACCACCGCCAATTCCGCCCCTTTCTCCGCGTCATACAGGTCAGGCTCCATGGAGCGCGCCGTAACCATCTGCTGCATCCCGCGCTGGCGCGCCAGCTCCATTACCCCCTCCGGGCCGGTGGCGCCTCCCCGCATCGCTTCCAGGATCAGCTCGAACAGCTTTTTGTTCTCCTCATCCTCGAAATTGCCGGCGCCAAGCTCCGCCGCTGGCCCATCCAGATACTCCGGACGGTCCAGCAGAATCCTTATCACTAGCCTCTCCGCCTGGGCGCGGGCGGCCTGGCCTGGGCGCGGTTTTGTTCTGGTCTTTGGCGCCATCGGCTCCGCCATCGGGCTTGGCGCCCCGCGGCTATGGGCGCCCACCTCTTTTTTCAGCGATTCCAGGTCCACCTTGGTTTTATCCGACAGAATCTGGACATACTGGTCCCGCTCGATCCTGTCCTTTATCCGGTTGATATATGGAATCACCTCCCGGATGGCTCTGGCCCTTCCCTCCACCGTGGCCAGATCCTCGGCCGCCGTGGCGGCGTCTATCACAAACTGCGGGAAGGAGGGTGCGGCGCGCAACAGCTTTTCCAGCTCTTCGGCGCCCTTTTCTTTCAGGAACTCGTCGGCGTCTTTCACCCCGGGCAGGGTCAACACCTTGGCCTTCAGGTCCGAGTCCAGCAGCGCGGGCAGGCTCTTTTTCGCCGCGGCCAGCCCGGCCTTATCGGAATCGAAAAAGGCGGTGACGTTGTCGCACACCCGCTTTATGGTCTTCGCCTGGGCCTCGGTGAACGCCGTGCCGGAGACGGCGGCGCAGTTTTCGATGCCGCCGCCGCGCAGGGCGATCACGTCCATATACCCTTCCACGATGATGAGGCTGTTGAGCTTGCGGGCGGAGGAGGCGGCCAGGTTCAGCCCGTACAGGACCTTGCTTTTGTTATACACCGGGGTCTCGGGGCTGTTGAGATATTTCGGCCCGCCGGAAGTCTCCTCCAGCACGCGCCCGCCGAAACCGATGGGGCGGCCCTGCATGTCGCAAATGGGAAATATTATCCGCGCCCGGAACCGGTCTATCAGCCCGCCGGTGGATGATTCCTTGGACAATCCCGCGGTCTCCAATATCTTTTTATCAAACCCCTCGGCCAGAAGATGGCGGGTGAGCGAATCCCACTGGTCCGGCGCCCAGCCCAGGCCGAACAGCTCCCGCATCGGCCCGCTCACAGCCCGCCTGTCCAGGTATCGCGCCGGCGCCGAATCCGGCCTGGCTTCGGCCAGTTGTTTTCGATAGAACCTGGCCGCCATCTCCAGGGCGGAGTATATCTTCTCGTTAAAGCCCGCCCTGGCCAACTCCGGCGCGCTCTCGGGGATGGCCACGCCATAGCGCTTGGCCAGAGAGCGCACAGCCTCGGGGTATGAGAGGCTTTCAAACTTCATGATAAACCCGATGGAATCTCCCCCCACGCCGCAACCGAAGCAGTGGAATATCTTCTTTTCCGGGTTGACGTTGAAGGAGGGGGTCTTCTCCTCGTGGAAAGGGCAGAGGGCCCGATAGTTGGCCCCTGCCTTTTTCAGCGGGATATAGCCGGAAACCAGCTCCACGATGTCCGCCCGGCTTTTGATCTCCTCGATCACATGGGGAGGGATTACCGCCATATCTTTTCCCGATCTAAAATCGCCGGCCCGGGGGCCATGGGGCTCATCCGCCCAGAAGCTGTTTTACGATGGCGTTCACCTGCCCGCCATCGGCTTTCCCCTTCACCTGGGGCATCAGGATTCCCATCACCTTGCCGATATCCTTCATGGAGGCCGCGCCGGATTTGCCTATGGCTTCCTTCACCAGGGTGGTGATCTGCTCCTGGCTCAGCCCCTTGGGCAGATATCGCTCCAGGATTTTTATCTCCTCCTCCTCCTTCTGGGCCAGCTCCAGACGACCTGCGGCCTTGTATTGCTGGGCCGAGTCCAGCCGCTGCTTGACGGCTTTCTGGAGCACAGCCAGGGTCTCGGTGTCGTCAAGCTCCTTGATCTGCTCGATCTCCCGGTTCTTGATGGCGCTGATCATCATCCGTATGGTGGAAAGGGCCAGATCATTCTTTTCCTTCATCGCGGTTTTCATATCTTCGCGAAGTCGCTCTTTTACGCTCATTTTCCTTCCAAAGGCTGGTTGTTGAGTGCCGATGAAGGAAAGATAGTCTCCATTGCCGCCGGGTGTCAACTATCCTTTATTGACATCACCTCTTCACATCTTCTATCATCGCCACCCATGGATGAACTGATTGTCAAAAAACTTGTGCCCCACGCCCACGCTCCGGAAAAAGCCACCGAGGGCGACCTGGGGTTCGATCTCTTCTGCTCACACTCCACCACCATCGCCCCGGGCCAGACCATCGCCGTGCCCACCGGGATCGCCCTCCAGTTCCCCCAGGGCTGGGGCGCGGTGATAAAAGACCGCTCATCCATGGCCCTAAAGCAGATCCATATCAGCGCTGGGGTGATCGACAACGGCTATAGGGGCGAGATCAAAGTGGCCATGACCAACCACTCCAAGGAGGAAACGGTCATCGACGCCGGCCAGAAAATGGCCCAGTTGATCCCGGTCCCGGTCACCAACTGGGTTGTGCGCGTGGCGGAAAAACTATCGGCCACCCGGCGGGGCCATGGCGGTTTCGGCTCCACCGGCTCCCACGGCCCTCGAAAGTGAATCAAGCGTAGCTGTTTGGAGGAACCCTCTCCAAATTTCAATTCTTCTCATACCCCAGGGGCCATGGCCCAGTTGCCGTGGTAAAATCTGAGGGATGGAGAACATATCGCCCAAAACCGCGCCGTGAACGACACTAACGAAGAGTTGTTCCTGGACCCAGCCTTGCCGGCTCCGGACAAGCCTGCCTCGTCACCTTCAGTCCCGAAGGCCTCGTCGCAAGAGCTGGTCCCGGCGGACCCTCTCCAGCTATACATCAGCAAAATCCGCCAGTATCCGCAGCTGAGCCATGATGAGGAGCAGGAGTTGGCGGAGAAGTTCCGCCAGACCGGTGACAGGGAAGCGGCCTTCCGGCTGGTCACCTCGAACCTGATGCTGGTGGTGAAGATCGCCTTCGAGTTCCATTCCCAGTTCCAGAACATCCTGGACCTGATCCAGGAGGGCAACTATGGGCTGATGCGGGCGGTGCAGAAGTTCGACCCGTTCAAAGGCGCCCGGCTCTCCACCTACGCCTCCTATTGGGTGCGGGCTTATATGCTCAAATATATCCTGGACAACTGGCGGATGGTGAAAGTGGGCACCACCAACATGCGGCGCAAGCTGCTCTACCGACTGCGGGAGATGGAGGAAACGCTTACCGCCGCCGGGGAGCCAGTCACCGCCAAGCTGCTGGCGGAGAGTTTTGGGGCCACGGAAAAGGATGTCATCGATATCCAGAAGAGCATGGGCGCCCAGGACAAGTCGATATACCAGCCTGTGGAGGATGGATCCAGCCAGCAGGTGCTCGACACCCTGCCTGGGGCGGGTGGAGATTACGCCCAGGACCTGGGTGACCGGCAGGCGCTGGATCACCTTCGGGAGGCGGTGGAGCGTTTTAAACAGGGATTGCGGCCGGTGGAATTGACGCTGCTGGAGGAGAGGATTCTTTCCGACGATCCGGTGACGCTGCGGGAGATCGGCGAAAAATATGGCGTCACCAGGGAAGCGATCCGCCAGACCGAGGAGAGGCTGGCCAAGAAGCTGAAGGATTATCTGCGCAAAGAACTGGGCGCGGAGGATGACGGCCCACGATAAGGCCCTGCCCTGGAACCGGCGCTCCACCCGGGCTATAATTATTCATGCCATCCATAAGCGACATTAAAAGCCTGGCCGCCAGCGCCCTTGGCGCGTTGTTTCCCTCTAGTTGCCTCTCTTGCAGGCAACCCCGGCCCATTGCCGAGGCGGGCCTGTGCCAGCAGTGCCTGGGGACGCTAAGATACCCCCCGCTAAACCTGTGCGCCATCTGCGCCGCGTCGCTGGATTTTACATACGAGATAGACACCGGCACGGAATATTTCTGCGGCCAGTGCCGCCAGAACCCGCCTCCATACGGGGCGGCGGTCTATGCGCTGGCCTATGAAGGCCCGGCGCGGGACCTGATCCACGCTTTCAAGTTCGGCTACAGCCCATATCTGGCCAAGCCATTGGCCATGCTGGGCAGGGAGAGGCTTGTCCCATGGCTGGCAGCCCGAAAAGGCTCGGTGATCGTGCCCACTCCGCTGCACTGGCGGCGGCTGTATTGGAGGGGGTATAACCATGCGTACCTTCTGGCGGTCCGGCTGGGCCGTATGGCGGGGCTGCCCGTGGAGGAGGGGCTGCTGACTCGCACCAGGCACACGGCCCAGCAGTTCGGGCTGAGCCGGGACAAGCGGAACGAAAACGTGAAGTCGGCGTTCAAGGCGCCCAACCCGGCCAGGGTCCAGGGGCGGGACATAATACTTTTCGACGATATAGTCACCACCGGCGCCACTGTGGGCGAATGCGCCAAGGCCATATGGAAGGCAAAACCCAACAGCGTATCCGTGGCATCGCTATGCAAAGCGGGGGATTGAAGTCATCGGCCGGGAAAAGGAAGACCCTTCCGTACAGGATTAGACCCTTCGAAGAATCAATTCAAAGATTCATTCTTTATCAACAGGTCAAATATTTCCTTTGGGGCTGACCTTCCTTTCTCATAAATTCCTCGAATATATTCCGGATCAACAAACCAGCCAGTCTCCCGGAACCTGGCAATCACCCTCTTTATCGACTCCTCTGGCGATATGTCTATATGATGCAGAAACACCCGATATCCGGCGGACTTGCCTAATATAATAATTTTGCGAAGCAGCTGAAGGTTGACGCCGATGATTTCGATGATGACATCGTCGGCCCCTTCAAGAGCCATCTTCAGGACACCGCCAAACATAATATCGACGCTTTCCTTATGCAAGGCGCCCACCCATATGCCGCCTTCATTTATATATTCTGGCAGCAACCTTTTCGCCCGGTCTGGATCCAGCACCACTCCTCCGGTGATTTTGCCTATCGTGTTCTCGATCAGCGCAGATTTCCCAGCGCAAGGCAAACCCATGACGATATCCATCCTTCTTCCATCCGGTTCAATAGGTTCCTTCCCCTCCAGATATTTTTCCAGGGTTTTGCATATCACCGCCAGGCTATATTCGTCTGGATCGTCCGGCCCGCCTCGAAACCTTGGCCGTTTGACGGGAGCATCTTCTTCCGGTGCGCCAGAATTATTATCAGAAGGCTCTTCGCCATCCATCCCAGGTTGCCCGCTAGGCTTCGGTTTCTCTTCTTCCATCTTCAAAAAGCTTCCTCAATATTGGTTGTGTAATTCGAGGTCTCGCAAAGAATTGAGCTTTTATGTACCTGCAAAAGAGGACTCGGCCAGGGCCGCAGGCCCGGAAGGGGCGAGTGTCAGGTGAATACTATCACTGTCCACCCGACTCATCCCTGAAACCGTGTGTCGGGTAATCACCGTACTTGTGAAGACATACCATCACTTAACATATTTCCGCTTCGCCCACCAATGCTTCCAAGAAGTCTTATCCAATCCGTAATTTATTCCCGTAATCATTTTCAGTGATCGCATTGCTTGAACTTGGATGTTCAGGTATGGGTCCTCAAGCATCCTAATGAGATTTTCAATCGCCTTTTTTTCATTTCTTAGCCCAAGAATTTTTGTCATTTCAATCCGCACATCATAATATTGACTGTCCAACCCAGAAATAATTGCATCATATCCCTTAGGACCCTTGATAAAGTACAGGTTCTCCATTTTCATACGCGCCGATACGCTAGGGTTATTTTTGTCCTTCAAGATGTATGGAATGGCCTCCTCAATGCCATATATTGCCATTCTATTTATCATAGATTCCGATTCCTCATAATCGCCGTGCTCAATTGTGTATATTGCGCTGTTGATCGTTTCTTTATCTTTAGACTCCAATAATGAGTGGAAAGCAGCGGCTCTTTGGAATTACTTTGTGTAACGAAGAGATTTAATTTTATTAAAACCTTCTTCTTTTCCAGAATGGAGAATAACCTTTACGGCATATTTATACAGCCAATAATCATCTTCGCCTAAGGCAAAGCCCGCAATAGGAATGGCATATTTATGTTCTACCATCCCCAGGCACATTAAAATTAGCCGCTTGGATACGTTGTCGGCATTTTTGTATTTGTCATATATATCCTCCTTATACTTTACCGAATCAACAATATCCCTAATTCTAACTTTTTTTGGATCATATGTTGTAGAATCATAAACCTCTTCGACAGCGACTTCATAATCGTTTATAAGATAATAAAGGCTTGTCTCCAGACATTCATCGCAATCCAAACGCATCAGCCCATAAAATGCCGCGGCTTTTACTTCCCTGGTTCCACCGAATTCAAAAAGGCGCTTATAAATATCCAACAATTGCACTTCCTTTAATGTCACTCCGTTGTATTTTATTTTATACGCTGCCTGCGCTTTTATCTGGTCAAATGGATCAAATAACAATTCAACAAATTTGTCATACCCATCGTGATCTAACGAAATGTTGTAATCGTACTTAGCAATAGCGAGGCTTTTTTCCTCCACGGAAGCATTGCCTAAACTTTTCAATAAACGCATTCTGCGTACGTCGTTAAACATACTGAATGAAGCCAGAGCAAATATTCTATCTTGTTCACTTCCATTAAAATAACTGGCCAGATGGAGGGTGCCATTGACGCCCAATCTGGACATAAGCTCCAAGGCGTTATTGATATCTATGCCACCTCTATTATAAATATCGCGCGCATACTTTGTTACTTTCTCTACCGTGGATGGATCTCCAATATTCGCCATAGCTCGGTATATATTCAGGCTGTTCACACCTTCAGAAGAATTCAGCAACTTATTCAATACAGGGATTGCTTGGCTTAGCTCATTGTGAATGATGTAATTTCCTGGTGGTTCAGATATAATTATAAGCTTTGTCAATGCATGTTGCGCCACTCCAATATCTTTGCTCGACAAATCATGAATAATGCTCTCTACGCTATCACCTTTATCCAATGCAATGGCAAGGCCCGGTTGGTAATACTCTTGTGAATGTGCTGTAGCCCAAATAGCAACTGTAATTACTAAGCAAATCATATAGTAGAAGAATCCCCTTCACATGTTGGGCATATCGGTTTTCCATTGTCGCCTGGGGGCTTTCAAGGAATAAATTCGTTAGTCCCCTTTGGACCTCCCAGTAATTGATATTCATAAGTCTTATACGTCCCATGGTCTGTACCATTTTCATCAACACCACCCCAGCCACATTCATGCGACCATTCGTGGATAATCACTTGCGCTGCTTGATTTTCATCTGCATGTCCCTTTCCAGTGCATAAATGCGTAGTGTTAAATAGGCCAACAGATGCATGTCCTAGTCGGCCGTCACAGCCCTTATGATTATTTTCGCATGTTACTTTAGAATCACCATTGCACCTACCCTTTAAACATTGCAACTGTGATGTGCCATGATTTGAGGGGCCTAGATCATGCCAATTGGGAAGAAATCTACAGGCAATTTCAACTTGATCCTTAATTAGTTTATCCTTCCCACAGCAGTCGCCATCTAACGTTATCAACCCTGTCGGATCAACTCTATTTACTGGATCATTTTCGACATACGCATACACATTGAACTCGCCATAGTTAAATCCTGCAGGGTTCTTCGCCGTCCATCTCCCTGCGTAAGAGTCGTAATCCCGCGCGCCGAACCTGAGCAACTTAGTATCCTGCTCATACATCGCAGCGCCGAAGCCAAACGGGATAAAGCCAGGGTTCGTGTCGCTAAGCACATCACCGAACTCGTCGTAATCGCTCCGCTGGGCAATAAAGTTATCTAACTTGTTGATGACCAGCCTCACGGAGCCGAGGTGATCGGAGATAATGCGATAGTACACACCACCATTGGCCATGTAGTCGGGCACGTGACCTTTGCTGGCGTGGACGAAGCGCGACACCACATTCCCCGCGCAATCAAGTTCGGCCACGGGATCCATCTGGTCTTCTATGTCAAGCGCTGCTGTTCTTTCTTCGATATTCAACCTGCCGCTGTTTAGCGTTGTCATAACCTATCAATCCCCACCGCATAATATATCAGACTTCTTGATAATGGCAAGCATCCTCAAAAGGCGATTTTTTATTAAGCGTCCTCCCTCTGGACGCTTCGCGTCCGGCCCCTCCTAAGGAGGGGATTGAGTTATTTGACTTGATCACGCTACTTCTTTCGATAATCGGATGTCAGACAATGACTATACTTGTATAAACATATTTAACTTGCACAATAATTGAAATAACGTCTACGATTCAAACCTTCAGTCAATATAATAAAATGCATATTTATGTTTGACATGCCCTCCCTTTGTTAAAACAATGATGCGTTTTCTATAATTGCTGTCTGTTGGGCTAATCGCATAGGACCAATATATTTCTTCTTTAAAGTCAGATATTTTTATAGGCATTCCCAATTCGCGAATCACATCAGCTGACGATGCGCCAATAATTATTTTTTTGAATTTCACATCGGAATAACCAGGCGCATATACAGTATCTTCCTTGTAAATTGCGGAGAATATCATTCCTTCAATGCCATCCAAGTATATTTGATTTATCGACATAGCGCCTGCTGCAAATAGAGTTATCAAAATTGTCTTATAATTCACAATACTTGCGTGCATGATACTATTATTGCTATTTTCATTTGTTCTTTGCGCTATCGCCAGACGGCTATCCACCATGGTTTTTCTCAAATTACTCACTATTTTTTCAACATCCCCTTAACATTTGAGATGCCGAGCTTTTAATACGTCCCAAATGTTATCATTCTCCCTATTGCCTCTTGTGCTCACCGAATAGTCTGCGCTTACGAGTGCTTCTATATCAGCATGGGTGGCCGGTTCCCAGCCTTCCTCATTTTCGCTTGTCCAGGATACGGAATGAAAGGCAAGCTTATCTTTCCAGTCGAAAATCACCCAGGCCATCAAAGTACGCGAATCTAGATTATCTGAAACAATAATCGCAGCTTCCGCAACCACATTCACATGACGATCAGTAAAACTAGCCATAATTTCCGTTTCTATTTCTGAAACATATTCCTTTTCTTCATTGCCAATATCACATTCGTAGAAACATATCGAATGTATTCTTTTCATCCCAGCCGACGGTTACCCCTCGCAATGAGGGCGTCACCATACCCAGCAAGGCAACCTGAAATGTTAAAAGGACATTGCATCTAAATTCAATTTCCTCATTGGACATAGCCACGGCCTTACTGAAACAATATGAATTGTGTCATCTTCTGTATAGTGTATCATTCTTTTTATTGCAGGCGGCGCAACCCTTCATGCCTTAATATAAGGCGCCAGGTGGCTCAAGACTCGAGACAGTTAAATAGGCATGGATATATCGCCCAATCCGCCCACCCTGTGGAAGTTATACGCCCTCCCCCATCTGCTGGAGAAATCTAGCGTCGGCAAGGCCCGAGTCAAAACTAACAAGCCATTGCGCTCCTTGATATAATCAATTTCGATTATAATCAAGCTTGCTTGATCGAAATTCAATCACACCCCGGATAGGACGGAATATGGCCTTGAGTCAGGGGCAATGGAAAGGTCTATATTTAGGCATTTATGTCGATGGGCGCAGAAGGTGGCAATGCTAGGGAACGCCTTACAGAGCGAAAGCGCGGAAGCGCTTTGAGGAGCAAATGGATGGAAACGGGCTCGCCCGGTTCCGCTGGGAAAATTGGTGGAGCTGAGGGGGATCGAACCCCTGACCTCTTGAATGCCATTCAAGCGCGCTCCCAGCTGCGCCACAGCCCCACGAACAAAAAAGTTTAACGTTGATGAACCTTCAGAGTCAAGCGGATTTATATATGTCAATTTTTATATTTGCCCGCAAAACTGGCGAGTGCCCGGTTTTTGCGCAAGATTTGGCCGCATGGACGCCCACCTGGGGCTTGCTGAACCATGGCTGGCGGCGGCCCTGGGCCTGCGCCGGGAGGCGCCCATGGTGAAGCCTGTCAGGATATTCATCGACCAGCAGAGTGGCCTGCCCCTTCCCATGGAAAGGGTGAAATATACATTCAGGACCCTTCTTACCATCGCCGGGCTGCCGGTCCATTTCCTAGCCAGGCAGGAAAATCCGGATATCTACTATGGCCCTAAGCCGGCAGACGCCCTTTTGCGCATTGTTCCGTCCCGCGTGACGATTCAGGACGCCACCCTCCCCGCCTCGTTTTGCCGGGAGGGGCTCCCCCTGCTCGATTTTGAAAGCTCCACACCCCCGCCGCCACCTACCCGGGATGGCGCCAGGACCACCCTGGGTGCGGACATGATAATGGCCGCGTATTATCTGCTCACCGGCGGGTCAGAACGCTTCATCCAGCGGGACGGCAAGGATAACCACGACGTCCGCCAGAGCTGGCTCTATCAGAACAACCTGCTGCACGTGCCGCTGGTGGACCTGTACGCCGGATATATCAAGGGCCTGTTCACCTCCTATAATCCGATTCCCCCATGGCCCGGCGGGCGGACCCACGCTTTCGCCGCCAGCCACGACGTGGATTACCCGGAGATGGTCCGGCCGATCGAGGCGTTAAGATACCTGATGCAGAACAAAGCCGCCTCCAGCCCCGGCGTCCTGGCGGATATCGCCGCTGGCCGGAACAGCTTCTGGCAGTTTGAAGAGTGGCTGGCCCTGGAGACCCAGTTGAAGGCGCGGGCCGCTTTTTATTTTTGCGGCAAGCCCGGCACGCTGCTGGATTATTTCCTGACGGCGCCGGACCCTTTTTATGACGTGTCGGCGCCCCATTTTAAGGATGCGATGAAAAAGATTCAGGACCAGGGCGGCGAGGTGGGCCTGCACGCCGGTTATCTTTGCTACAAGACCCCCGGCGCGCTGGAGCGGGAAAAGGCCGCGGTGGAGGCGGCCGCTGGCGGGCCGATCTCCGGCAACCGTCATCATTACTGGCACATGGACCCGGAGGGGCCGTTCCGCACCGCCAGGATGCACGCCGCCGCGGGATTGCGGTATGACTGTTCTATCTGTTTTGAGCGGCGGCCCGGCTTCCGATATTCCGTCGCCTCCCCTTTTCATCTGTACGACCCGGAGAATGAAAAGCCCGTGCCGGTCCTGCAGATTCCATCCACGCTGATGGACGACCAGTTGTTCGGCTATAAGGGACTCACCCGGTTTGCCTCGGTGGATGAGGAGGTGGAGGAGTTGATCCGCCAGGTGAAATCCAGCGGCGGCGTGATGATGCTCGATTATCACCAGCGGGTGTTGAACAAAACCTTTTTTGATGGCTGGGGGGAGTCGTTTCAAAGGATCGCCAGGGCCATGATGGAAGACAGCGCCACGTTCCACGACACCCCGGCCAATATCGCCGCCCACTGGCTGGAGCGGGAAGCGGAACTGGAAAAGCTGTCGCTGGACGAGACGGGGCTCAAAGCGAAATGAAGAAAGCGATTCTCACCAACGACGGAAGCCTGTTCGGCAGAAGAATGTTAGCCAAGGCGGCCAGAGAAGGCTCTCCCTTCACCGCAATAATCGCCATCCGCCAGCCGGTGGGCTATTATTGGCGGCTGTTCAAAGGGGTGGCGCGCAGGCTGGGGCTGGTGGACACCCTGAAGCTGGCGGTGATGGACCGCGCCGCTGGCAAACGGGAGGCCGCGATGGCCCTGGCGGCGGACCCGGAGCTGACGCGCCCATATACGGAACTGGCGGAGAAGGTTTACTATACCGACGGGACGAACAGCCCGCAGACTGAAGAGATATTACGGGAGCTGGCGCCGGACATACTGGCCCTGGGCCAGTGCGGCATAGTGAGGAAAAACATCCTGGCCATCCCCAGGCTCGGCACGCTCAACGCCCACCCCGGGGTCCTGCCATGGTATCGTGGGATGGATTCATACAAGTGGGCGCTGGTGAACGGGGAGCCGGAAAAGATCGGCGTGAGCGTCCACTGGGTTGATGAGAAAGTGGACACCGGGAAAGTGATTCTTGTCAAACAACTGCTCATTCCACCGGGAGGCGGTTATAATGATATCCAGGGATTGCTTCATGACCTTTGCGCCGGAAGCATGACAGAGACAATTTCGCGGTTGGAGCGGGAAGAGCGGCTTCCCGGCGCGCCCCAGGACCCGGCCGAAGGAAAACAATATTATAAAATGCCCCCGGGCATGGAACCGGCGGCCATGGAAAGTTTTGCGCGTCTGGCGCGGACAGGAAAGGATAAATGAAAGTAGCGTTGTTGGATTTTCCGGCTTGCCGTATCACCAACGAGCCGAGCCTTAAAGAGGTCATGGCCAATTTCGGAGTTTTTCCCTCTCTTAGCCTTTTATACCCCGCGGCGGTGATAGAGCGGCTGGGCCACGAGGTGTTGTATCTGGACATGGTGGCTATGGAGCTTACCCAGAGTCAGATCACCGAAAAGCTGAAAGCCTTCGCGCCGGACATACTGGGCATGACGGTGTACACCTCCCATTTTCACTGGGCCAAGGAGTGGATGGAGTATCTTAAGGGGATTCTGCCCGATACCCGGTTCATGGTGGGCGGCGTCCACAGCACCCAGTTTCCCGAGGAGACGGCAAAATATCTGCCCTTTGTCGATTATGTGGTGGTGGGGGAGGCCGAAGTGGTGCTGCCGCCGCTTCTGGGCGCCTTGAGCCGGGGGGATGGCCCATCGGGCGTCAAGGGCGTGGTGTACAAGGACCCGGAGAAGGGAGTGGTCTTCACCGGCATGCCCGGCGTGGTGGAGGATATGGACTCGGTCCCCTTCCCGGCCAGGCACCTGGTGCCGAACCACAAATATTACAATTTCATCAGCCGCCGCAAATCCTACACGGTGTTCAATTCGTCCCGCGGCTGTCCCTTCCGCTGCGTCTTCTGCGAGGCCGCGGGCCAGAAATGGCGCGCCCGGTCTGCCAAGAACGTGGTGGACGAGATGGAGGATTGTTACGAGCGGTTCAATATCCGGGAGTTTGATTTCTTCGATTCCTCTTTCACCATCAACAAAAAGAGGGTGCACGAGGTGTGCGAGGAGATCATCAGCCGCGGCCTGCACAAAAAGATCATCTGGAACGTGCGCTCGAGGGTGGACACCATAAACGAGGATATGCTGGTGGCCCTGAAAGACGCAGGATGCTACCGGATATTCTATGGGGTGGAGTCGGCCAACCCGGAGATATTGAAAAAGCTCCGCAAATCCGCGGACATAAGCCAGATGGAGAAGATCATCACCCTCACCGACAAGATCGGCATCTCCACGTTCGGGTATTTTCTGGTGGGGTGCCCCGGCGCA
>Ga0224495_10002046_pt1 | contig 13562 bp, 10 predicted proteins | sample SF_Jul11_sed_USG_FD_168128 | JGI IMG/M metagenome (GOLD analysis project Ga0224495, IMG submission 168128) | Sediment microbial communities from San Francisco Bay, California, United States - SF_Jul11_sed_USGS_4_1 | ecosystem: Environmental > Aquatic > Marine > Sediment | place: USA: California... | reverse complement strand
AACCCGAAGTCGTTTCGTTCTGTGTGCGAAACAGTATCGCTGTCGAGGCATGGGCGCCGATTATGCGTGGCAGAGTGAACGACGTCGCCGAGATACAGGGGATCGCGTCACGTCATGACAAGACCCCCGCACAAGTCACACTCAGGTGGATTCTCCAGCGGGGGATAGTTGCCATTCCAAAGTCGGTTCACGCCGATCGGATCGCCGAGAACGCCGACGTATTCGACTTCGTACTCTCATCGGACGAGATGGCGACGATGGACCGACTCGACAGCGGCGAGCGGATCGGACCCTCTCCGGATCGCCCGCCTCCGTAGCGCCGCTCTGCGACGGTCTGGCCTGCGTCGGTTCCCGGCAAGGTGCGCCCTCGCTCTTGACGGAGCCGAAGCTCGCCTCCATTATATGAACGTATGAGCAGACGTTCACACGACAGATCTGCCGAATGCAGGGCTTTCGCAGTCGATGCTGCAGCCGTTGCCGAAGCGCGCGATTCGCTGCACGACGAGACCACGGCTCGCTCGCTTGCCGACGTGTTCTCAGCGCTTTGCGACCCCACGCGTCTGCAGATTCTGACCGCCTTGAGTGCAACGGAGTTGTGCGTTTGCGACCTCGCGGCCGTCACGGGGAGTTCGCAGTCGGCAGTCAGTCACCAGCTCCGCGTGCTGCGCGATCGCAATCTTGTTGCGTACCGTCGCGACGGGAAGCGCGCGGTCTACCGCCTCGCGGACGATCACGTTCGAGTGTTGCTCTCTCAGGCGCTCGAGCACGTGGCCGAAGAGCGGGCATGAGCCGCCCCGGCAACGACAGTGCGGTCGTGACCGCTGCCAAGGCCACCCTCTCCATCCCGGTGGCGATTCCCGGTGGCGAGCGGTGTCAGGCTTGTGTTGCCGAGATCCGAGAGGCTGTCGACGCTCTGCCTGGCGTGGGCAGCGTCGAAGTCGACGCGGGGACGTCGATGCTTGCTGTACGGTTCGATGCGCAAGCGGTGACTCGCGAGACTCTGGTAGCCGAAGTCGAGCGTATAGGCCACGATGTCTCTTCGGCAATCGGACATGCGGCGTGGCGCGTGACGGGTCTCGACTGCCCGGACTGCGCGCGAACGGTGGACAAGTCGGTGGGCTATCTGGACGGAGTCCTTTCGGCGAGTCTGAACTTCGCGAGCGGCGTCCTGTCGGTGGAGTACGACGCGTCGGAAGACCCCAGACAAGCGATTGCCGATCTCGTGCGGCGCATGGACTACGGCGTCGAGCCGCTCGGAGACGCGGCCGCAAGACCTGTGGCCGAGTTCACGCTGGACGGACTCGATTGCGCCGGCTGCGTGGATGCGGCGGGCGAACGCGTTCGATCGCTTTCCGGCGTGACCGATGTGGTCGTGGATGCCGCGTCGCCTCACCTACGTGTGGGATACGATCCCGCCGCAACGTCGTCCGAGATCCTTGCCGAAGAGATTCGGCGCATCGGCTATGCATTCGAGCTCGTAGGGGAGGCGGGCGCGGGGGTAGTCCGGAGTTGGTGGGAGATGCACCGCGCCGAAGTCGCAACGGCAGCCAGCGGTGTGCTGATCGCGCTCGGATGGGCGCTCGGGTACGCGGGAGCCGACGTTGTCTCTACGGTCCTCTTCGCGCTGGCCATCGTCACGGGTGGCGGTCTCATCTTCAGGCGCGCACTCGGTTCGCTGAAGGCGCGCGTCCTGGACATGAACGTTCTCATGTCGGTTGCCGTTGTGGGTGCGGCTGCGATCGGGGAGTGGAGCGAGAGCGCGATGGTGGTGTTCCTCTTCTCCATCGGCGGTCTCCTCGAGTCTCGCTCTTTGGCGCGGACGCGACACTCGATACGCGACCTGATGGACCTCGCACCCGAGATCGTGCACGTGCTGCGCGACGGCGAGCGATTCGATCTGGTGCCGTCGGAGGTCGCAGTGTCGGACCTCATCGAAGTCAGGCCCGGCGAGCGCGTACCGCTCGATGGGCGCGTAGTGGACGGGTCGTCTGCAGTGGACGAATCCGCCATAACGGGCGAGTCGGTGCCGGTAGAGAAGGGTGCCGAGTCTGTTGTGTATGCCGGCACTTTGAACACCAGCGGACTTCTGAGGGTGCGGGTCACGGCGAGAGCAGCCGACACCACGCTGGCGCGCATCGTCTACCTGGTCGAGGAGGCGCAGGCGCAGCGCGCGCCGTTCCAGCGACTGGTGGACCGCTTCACGCGCTGGTACACGCCGACGGTGGTCGGTCTGGCTGCGGCGGTCGCAGTCGTTCCGCCTGTTGCGGCCGACGCACTGGGGGCTTCTTGGGGAGGCTTCGACGTGTGGTTCTACCGAGCCCTGGTGCTGCTGGTCGTCAGCTGTCCGTGCGCGCTCGTGATCTCGACGCCCGTGGCGGTGGTCTCGGCGATCACCCGCGCCGCTCGTGACGGCGTGCTCGTCAAGGGCGGCGCGTTCCTCGAGATAGCGCCGCGAATCGGCGCCGTGGCTTTCGACAAGACGGGGACGTTGACGGTCGGCCGTCCCGAGGTCACCGACGTGATCGTATTGCACGGGACAGCGGCCCAGGAGGCTCTGGGCATCGCCGCCGCGCTCGAGACTCATTCCACACACCCCGTGGCCGAGGCCATCGTGCGCGCGGCCGAGACAGGCGGCGGGATGCACCTTGTCGAGGGGGTTGTGGAGTCCGCGGGGCGCGGCGTTGGTGGTCGCGTCGACGGTGTCGAGTACGTCGTCGGAAGCGTCTTGTTGGCCGAAGAGAGGGGAGTGCCGGTACAAGGCGTTGCCGACGAGGTCGCTGCTCTCGAGGCCGCAGGTCGCACGGCACTGTTGCTCTTCCGGGACCAGTCGACGCCTTCCGCTATCGCGGTCTTCGGTGTCGCGGACGCGATACGTCCGTCCGCCGCGCGCGCGATCTCGGCACTCAGAAACCAGGGTATCGGCCATGTCGTGATGCTGACAGGCGACAACGAGCGTACTGCCGAAGCGATAGCGCGTTCGGCAGGCGTGACTGAGGTCAGTCCACGCCTTCTTCCCGAGGAAAAGGGCGCTGTCGTCGGCGAGCTTCGTGAGCGATACGGTTCAGTGGCGATGGTTGGGGACGGCATCAACGACGCGCCGGCGCTGGCACGCGCAGACATCGGTATCGCCATGGGTGCCGCTGGCTCCGACACAGCGCTCGAGACTGCGCATGTCGCCCTGATGACGGACGATCTCCTGGCGATTCCCAGGTTCTTCGCGCTCGGGCGCCGTACGGTTGCGAACATCCGTCAGAACGTTGCGTTGTCCATAGGTGTGAAGGTCGCGGTTCTTGTCGCGGCAGTGGCAGGCTACGCCGCTCTGTGGCTTGCGGTCTTTGCCGACACGGGCGTCGCTATCCTGGTGATCCTGAACGGGCTGAGGTTGCTCCGCGCGCGTACGTAGGCCATGGTGCCGCCATGGTGCCGGGGGAGTCGGCATGGTGCCGGAGGAGTCGACGGCGTCCGCGAACCCGGTGCTCATCTCCCCGAGGTTGTGGCGGGGACTGAGAACGCCAGCCACAGAAGTACGCGGCCTTGGACTCCAGTTCGCCGTCTCGTCGTCCCCAGACTGAGTGTCGTTCGACGTGCAAGCGCACAGGAGTCTTCGATAGGACTCGGCGCGCGCGCGTCGAAACTGTAACTTGGCTCGCGAAAACGACCGCGCGTGGGACACGCATCGTAGTGGCGGTCCTAGTGAGGTAGGGGGGATCCCGTGGATCTTATTGCCTTGAACATCTGGCTAGACAACATCTTCGTCGTCCTGTACATGCTCGTGCTGCTCTTCCTGGTCGTGCACTTCGTTGCCGGCATCCTCAAGGGACGCTTCCGCATGAAGTTTCTGGAGCACAAGTGGCCCGAGCACGATCATTCGGTTCCTGTCTTGCCGAAGACGCTGCACGCTACGCACATGACCTCGATGGTCATCCTGGGCGCCACCGGCATGTACATCCGCTTTCCGTACTTCTACGGGGGGCGGACGACGATGCGCTACATCCACTACACGTTCATGATCATCGTGTGCGTGATCCTGGTTTGGCGCATTTGGTATGCGTTCTACTCGAAGGCGCGGGACTGGCGCGAGTTCGCGGTCACGCGGAAGGACTTGAACTCAGCCCTAGGCGTGCTGGCGTACTACGGGTACTTCAGCAACAAGAAGCCGCACGTCGCAAAGTACAACGTCATGCAGAAGCTCAGCTATCAACTGTTTCTCGTCATGATGGTGCTGATGGCGATCACGGGGTTCTCGCTCGTGACGAAGGACTTCATCTTCGGGTACAGCCCGCGTGACCTGATCGTGGGTTGGTGGCTCGGTGCCATGGTCGGCAGCGTCGACCTCGCCGGTTGGTACGCGAGGATACTCCACTACATTCTCAACTGGGGCTTCATCATCATGACGACGGTCCACGTGTACTTGTCCGCCACCGAAGACGTACCATGCACCCTCGACTTTTTCGGCATCAAGAAGATGGAGATCAAGGGCGGTCACGGTCACGACGAGGAGGCCCACGAACCTGCGAGGCCGGAGCCACCGTCACCAGAGCCCGTTTTGGGTTCGTAGAGTAGGGGCAAGTAGCTGGGGCGCGTCGCGAGAAGAATCGCGCGCGTCCCATCGCGTATCCTGGCGTGTAGGCGTGTCACCATTCACGGAGCACGGAGGCTTCGATGGCCAGTGACGAATTCATGCGCCTTCTGGCGGCGTGGGCGCTCGTGCATGAGACCGCCGATGAAGGATGGAAGGCTGCCGTGGAACGCGGGAAGAAGCAGGAGTCAGGGGAGATGGAAGAGGGGGCGGAGGCTTTCGTAGACGGCCTCTCGGCCATGATTGCCGAGGAGAAGGAGCGTCTGAAGGCCGAGCTAGCGTCCGGGGCCGTGGAGCCGCCGGGCAGTCGCGCCGACCTGTCGGTGAAACTCGATGAACTGCGGTTCGAGGTGTCCGAGCTTCGCGGACGGCTCGAATCGATGCAGGCCTCTCTCGACGCACTGGCTCCAGACGACGAGGAGTAGCTGCGATGTCTGCCCGCGGCCGCCGCATAGCCGCGGTGGCTCTGAAGCGCGCGGCGCTCGGCGTCGTTGGCGCTCGCTTTGGCCTCACGTCACCCGCCAGACGTCGCGCCTCGTTCGCGCGGCAGGCGCGGCTTGCGTGCGAGGAGCTGGGGCCGGGCTTCATCAAGCTCGGTCAACTTGCCTCGGTACGCCCGGACATCTTCTCTGCGGAGACCGTGTTCGAGCTGGAGAAGCTGCAGGACTCGGTCCCTCCGGTCCCCGTTGAGGCGGTTCGTCGTGTCATACGCGCGGACTTGGGACGCGAGCCGGAGGAGATCTTCGCCTCTTTCGAAGACGAGCCTCTGGCGTCCGCTTCGATCGCCCAGGTCCATCGTGCGACGCTCGCCGACGAGTACGCTGCAGTATGCGGCGGTTCGCTGTCGCCGGGAACGCGAATAGTGGTCAAGGTTGTCCGCCCCGGTGCGGCCAGGACTATCGAAGCCGATCTGCAGATCGCGCGTCGCTGGGCGAGGCGATTCTCGCGGATGCGTTCCCTCGAGAGATTCAATCTGGAAGGCTTCCTCGACGAGTTCGACGAGTCTCTTCACAGCGAACTGGATATGCGGAACGAGGGGCGTGTCGCCGACAGGTTCCGGTTCGACTTCCGCGACGATCCGCTAGTTCTGGTGCCGCGAGTCGTCTGGTCACAGACGACTCGCAGGGTATTGACGATGGAGTACATCGAGGGGTGGCGGCTGACGGACATCACGGAAGCCGAGCGTTCGGGTGTGGACGCATACGGTCTCGCGGTGCACGGCGCCAACGTCTTCATGCGACAGGTGCTCGTGTTCGGCAGGTTCCATGCCGACCTGCATCCCGCCAACGTGTTCGTGACACCGGATTCGCGCATCTGCTACCTGGACTTCGGCATCATCGGACGAACTCAGCCGCGGCAGAGAGTCGCAATCGCTCAAGTCCTTGCAGCCACGGTATACGGTGACGCGGATCGCGCGATCCGGTATTCGGCCGAGCTGGGTCTCCAGATCCCGAAGGACAAGGAGATTGCAGTGCGGGATCACGTTGCAGACCTCATGTCGCGAACGCTTTCAGGTCCCGGCCGAGCGGACGTTCGCGGCTTCGCAATAGGGTTCCTCTCGATGTTGTCGACGTACAGGATCCACGTGCCGAGGGGCTACGGCCTCCTGATCAAGGCGCTGGTGACGGTCGAGGGCTGCGCGCAGCGGCTCTATCCGGACATCGACATCGCGGGGGCCGCCAAGCCGTTCGCGACTCGGTTGATCGCCCGCGAGATGATGCGCCCTGCGCGACTGCAGGTGAAGCTGCCCGACGCGCTGCGGGCCGCGATGAGGGAACTCGCGGAGTAGCAGTCGCGCATGTGGGTCGCCGGGGGAGCACCCTGCGTGTGTGCGGGGGGAATCGGGGGGTGCCCCGGAGGGGTGCCGGCGCAGTTCCGCAGACAAGAAAGGCGCTCCATGTGGAGCGCCTTTCGAAGTCGATGACTGTTGGAGCACGGGACCCCTCCGGGGCGCCAGCGCAACTGCTACGCGTCGATGATGCGCAAAGCCTCCTCGCGGTAGGCATCCGTGACGAACGGGATTCCCGATAGCTCCGAGGCCTCGCGTGTGAGCGCCATCAGGTCGTCTCGGCTGATGGTGTCGAGCTTCATGTTGCGCGAGCCGCTCATGAGCTGCTGCAGGCCGACCCTGATCCTGTCGGAGTACGTGTAGATGCCGATCGCGCCGAGCGGGAAGTTGTCTACCTCGTCACCGTACTTCGCCTTGAGTGTCTCGTAGGTGATGAAGATCTCCTCTTTGGTCGTGCCGTATTTGTTCACGGTGTTGGGGAGGTCGTTGTTCTCGATCCACAAGCCGATGTTCTTGCCGACGAAGCCCGGGATCATGAGTGCGCGGCCCATGCAAACGGCTTTCGTGTGAGGCGCTCCGAGTGCGAGGACTTTGAAGACATGGTCTTCGGCCGAGAAGCCGCCCGCGATCGCGATGTCGGGCACGTGGGCGCCCTTCGCTCGCAGGCGCTCGATCAGCTCGTTGGCCATGCACTGGAGGTAGAACGTCGGGACGCCCCACTCCTCCATCATGCGCCACGGGCTCATGCCGGTACCGCCGGGCGCGCCGTCGATAGTGAGTAGGTCGATCTTGGCGTTGGACGCCCACTTGATGGCCATGGCCAGCTCGCGCATGGGGTACGCGCCGGTCTTGAGGGTCACGCGCTTGGCGCCCAGAGAGCGAAGGCGCTCGACCTCGGCATAGAACGCGTCCTCGTCGACGAACCCGAGGCGGGAGTGGCGCTCGAACTGCTTGATGGCAGTGTCGTGGAATGCAGCCTGGACTGCGGCGTCGCTGGGGTCCGGAGTGACCAGGTAGCCACGCTTCTGCAGTTCGAGAGCGCGCTCGAGCGAGTCGACCTTGATCTCGCCGCCGATGCACTTCGCGCCCTGACCCCACTTGAGCTCCATGGTCTCGACGCCCAGCTTCTCGATGCAGTACTCGGCGACGCCAAGACGCGTGTCCTCCACGTTCATCTGGACGAGGATGTCGCCGTATCCGTCGTGGTAGCGCCTGTACTCGTTGACTCGCCGCTCCATGTCGGGAGAGCGGACTACTTTGCCGTTCGAGTCCAGCTCGAGCGCGGGGTCGATGCCGCACACGTTCTCGCCGCAGACGAGCGAGACGCCCGAGATGGCGGCACCGATAGCGAAGTGCTCCCAGTTCTTGCGGGCAATCTCGGTGGAGCCGAGCGCGCCGGTGAATACCGGCACGCGCATCTTGACCTTGTTCTCGTTGCCGAATTCGGTTTCCGTGTCGACCATGGGGAACAGCGTGTTGTCCGGAGTCCCCTCCTGACCCTCGGGCAGACCTTTGGCGCCGAGGGCGTATCCCATGATGTTCAGATGGGAGTAGTCGATCGGGTAATCCTTGTCGCCACCGGCCGTGACCTCGCCGAACGGGCCGGGATAGATCACTTCGCGGCCGCGAAAGGAGGACTTGAAGACCTCGCAGTTACCGCGGCATCCGTCCGTGCAGCGCGAGCACAGTCCTGAGCCTGGGACGACATCGCGAGAACGGTTGCTTGTCTGAGTCGCGTCGTTTGCATTCGGGCGTTGCAGGTTCATTCAAACACACTCCCTCTCCCCGCAATGAGGCGTCTTGCACTAATGTAGTTACCTACGAAACATTCCCGAACTTTAGTGGATATAGCATCGGAGCGAAAGGGGGATGCCGAGAAGATGCCGGAGCAGTTGAGGGTTGGGGCCGTCGAGGCCATCAAGGAGAAGGATATCGAGTTCATCCACCTCTGGTTCACGGACGTCTTGGGGTTCTTGAAGACGTTCGTGATCACGACTGATGAGCTCGATGCGGCGATGAGTGAGGGGATGGGATTCGACGGGTCCTCGATCCAGGGATTCGCTCGCATCCAGGAGAGCGACATGGTCGCCCTTCCCGATCCGACGACTCTGCAGATACTGCCGTGGCGTCAGGAGGGGCAGCTCGTCGCTACCATGTTCTGCGATGTGGTCAAGCCGGACGGCAGTCCCTACGAGGGCGATCCCCGCCACGTGCTCAAGCGGAATCTCCAGAAGGCCGCCGACATGGGCCTGACGTTCTACGTCGGTCCCGAACTCGAGTACTACTACTTCAAGAACGACAGCTCGACCGAAGTGCTCGACCATGGGACCTACTTCGACATGACCACCCGGGACTTGGCCGTGGACCTGCGAAAGCAGACCGTGCGCACGTTGAAGGACTTCGACATCGGCGTGGAGTACAGCCATCACGAGGTCGGCCCCAGCCAGCACGAGATCGACCTGCGCTACGACGAGGGTCTGCGGATGGCAGACAAAGTCATGACCTACCGCGTGGTCGTGAAGGAAGTCGCCCAGCTCAACAACCTCTACGCGACGTTCATGCCCAAGCCGATGTACGGTGAGGCCGGCAACGGCATGCACGTCCATCAGTCGCTGTTCCGCGGCGACCGCAATGCGTTCTTCGATGCCGACGACTCGCATCACCTGTCGGACATCGCGAAGGGCTACATCTCCGGGATCCTGCATCATGCTCGCGCGATCAGTGCGGTCACGAACCAATGGGTGAACTCGTACAAGCGGCTCGTGTCCGGTTTCGAAGCGCCTGTCTACATCTGTTGGGCGCACCGCAACCGATCCGCTCTCGTTCGCGTGCCCATGTACAAGCCGGGCAAGGAACAGGCGACACGCGTGGAATTGCGCTCGCCGGATCCTGCCTGCAACCCGTATCTCGCGTTCGCAGTCATGCTGGCGGCAGGCCTGGACGGGATCGAGAAAGGCTACGATCTGCCGGACGACGTGACTGACGACGTGTACGAGATGAGCGACGACGAACGTGCCGAGAGAGGCATAGGGCAGCTCCCTGAGGACTTGCACGAGGCGATCGAGGAGCTGGAGAGCAGCGAACTCGTACGTTCCGCGCTCGGGGAGCCGGTATTCAACTGGTATGTGCGCAACAAGCTCATGGAGTGGCACACATACCGAAGCCGAGTGACCCAGTGGGAGCTCGAGGAGTACCTGCCGCTACTCTAGGGCCCAACGCGAGGACATACGCACAGGACGTGCTGAGGGGCTGGTTCGGCTCCGCAAATCGATCGCTGTCTCCCGGCGTGCTACGTCCAGGAAGCCTCGTTCAGGCTTCCGGTGCGATATCCCTCCAGGTCCTGAGCGACGAACACGAAACCGGCGTCCTTGATCGCAGCGGTGACCTGCGCGCGCTGCTCCCAAGCGGTCTCCATCTCGGCGGGATGCACCTCGAGGCGTGCAACCTCCCCGTGCGCGCGCACCCGGAACTGCCGAAGCCCGATTCGGCGTAGTGACTCCTCCGCCGTCGCAACTCGCGCAAGGCGCTCTTCGGTGATCTCTTCGCCATAGGGAAATCGGGACGCCAGGCACGCCATCGACGGGCGATCCCAGTTGGGCAAGCCGAGCATAGCCGCGACATCGCGGATGTCTTGCTTGGTGAATCCGACGTCCTGCAAGGGGCTTATCACCCCGAATTCGCGTGCCGCACGCATCCCCGGTCTGTGATCATCGAGATCGTCGAGGTTGCTGCCGTCTGCGACGTGGGTCAGGCCCTTTGAGTCGGCTATCGTCCTGAGCAGTCCGAAGAGTTCCGCTTTGCAGTGGTAGCAGCGATCCGGGGCGTTGGCCCGAAACTGAGGATCTACCAGCTCGTACGTCTCGACCTCAACGGTTCTCAGTCCGAGTTCCCGGGCAAGCTGTCGGGCATGCTCGACCTCGCAGTCGGGGTAGGTGTCTGAGATGGCAAGAGCCGCGAGACACCCCTTGCCGAGCACGACGTGTGCGCCGAGAGAGAGCAACGTGGAATCCACGCCGCCGCTGTAGGCGACCAACAAGCTTTCGAGACCGGCGACATGCTCTAGCAGGGCCTCATACTTCGCCTCTGGATTCAAACCCTCGTCTCCCGACCGCTAACCCCGTCCGTCCAGTATACTCCCAGCACATAGGGGAGTTGCGCCGCTCACGGTAGTTCGCGGGACGAATCGGATGAGACGGTGTCGAGTGATCGGGGGGATGTCGTGGCCAAAGAGACTCAGGACAAGGGGTTCGAGCGTCTGGCCGCAGAGGAAGCCGTCGTGCCTCCACCTGAAGATCTCGCACGCGACGCTCTCATCGGCAGCATGGAGCAGTATCAGGAGATGTACCGGCGTTCGCTCGAGGACGCCGAGAAGTTCTGGGCCGAGATGGCCGAGGAACACCTGACCTGGATCGAGCCTTTCAAGCGGGTGTGTTCTGGCGGCTTCGAAGACCTCGACTACAAGTGGTTCGAGGGCGGCAAGCTCAACGTGTCCGCCAACTGCCTCGACCGACACCTGGGGACCTGGCGTCGAAACAAGGCTGCACTCATCTGGGAGGGCGATGACGGCACGACGCGGACATACACCTACCAGCACCTGCATCACGAAGTCTCCAAGTTCGCGAACGTCCTGCTAAAGAAGGGTGTCGAGAGGGGAGACCGCGTCGCCATATACTTGCCGATGATTCCTGAGCTCCCGATCGCGATGCTCGCCTGCACGCGAATCGGTGCAATCCACTCCGTGGTGTTCGGCGGGTTCAGTTCTTCGGCTCTGAAGGAGCGCATCCAGGACTGCGGGGCCAAGATGCTGATCACCGCCGACGAGGGAATCCGTGGCGGACGCAAGGTGCCGCTGAAGGTCGCGGCGGATGAAGCGCTGTTCGAATGTCCCAGCGTCGAGGCGTGCATCGTCGTGAAGCGTGGAGCCGGTGACGTGGACATGGAGCCGGGCCGCGACACGTGGTGGCACCAGGAGGTCACGGCGCCGGAGGTTCGCAAGCCCAACCAACCCGAAGCGATGGACTCCGAGGACCCGCTGTTCATCCTGTACACGTCCGGATCGACCGGCAAGCCCAAGGGCGTGCTGCACACGACTGCGGGCTACCTGCTGTTCACGACGATGAGCTTCAAGACTGTCTTCGACTACAAGGACGAGGACGTGTTCTGGTGCACCGCCGACATCGGCTGGGTGACGGGACACAGCTACATCGTCTACGGTCCGCTCGCCGCGGGAGCGACGACGCTCATGTTCGAGGGCGTACCCACCTACCCTGACCCCGGGCGCTTCTGGTACGTGATCGAGAAATTCCGCGTCAACACGTTCTACACCGCGCCGACTGCGATCCGTGCGCTGATGCGCTACGGAGACGGCTGGCCGGAACGCTACGACTTGTCCAGCCTGCGAATCCTGGGAACGGTGGGCGAACCGATCAATCCCGAAGTGTGGACGTGGTACCACCGTCTGATAGGCAAGGAGCGGGTCCCGATCGTTGACACCTACTGGCAGACGGAAACGGGAGGTTTTCTCATAACTCCGTTCCCTGGTGCGGTGCCGACGAAGCCCGGCTCGGCGACCGTGCCGTTCTTCGGCGTGGAGCCGAAGGTGCTGCGCGAGGACGGCAGCGAAGCCGGCGTCGACGAGGGCGGCTATCTCGTGATAGAGCGTTCGTGGCCGGGAATGCTGCGCGGCACATGGGGCGATCCCGATCACAAGCGGATGCACGAGGTGTACTTCGAGCGCTTTCCGGGTCACTACTTCACGGGTGACGGCGCGCGCGTGGACGCCGACGGCTACTACTGGCTCCTCGGCCGCGTAGACGACGTCATCAACGTGAGTGGTCACCGTCTCGGCACGGCGGAGATCGAGAGTGCGTTGGTGTCGCACGAGTCCGTGAGCGAGGCGGCTGTGGTCGGATTCCCCCACCCGGTGAAGGGCGAGGGCATCCACGCGTACGTTGTCCTGCGGGAGGGCGAGGTGTCCTCCGGGGACCTGGCGAGCATCCTCACCGGGCACGTACGCAAGGTCATCGGTCCGATCGCCAAGCCGGATCACATCCAGTTCGCTCGCGATCTGCCGAAGACGCGCTCGGGCAAGATCATGCGCCGGATCCTTCGCAAGATGGCCGCGGGCGAGCGGGATATGGAGTCGTTCGGTGACATATCGACACTGGCCGACCCGAAGGTCGTCAAGGAACTGCTCGGAGGGGCGGAAAAGTACTAGTCGGCGGGGTTCCAGTAGACGTCGCTGGCGCCGTACACGGCGTTGGCGTAGCGGGCCGCCACGAAGAGCAGATCGCTTAGCCGGTTGACGAACTTGAGCACCGTCGGGTCGACCGGCTTCAACTGAGAGAGCTGTACGAGCTTGCGCTCGGCGCGACGCGTCACAGTGCGTGCGACGTGAAGGCGGGCAGCTTCTTCGCATCCGGTCGGCAGAACGAAGTGGTCGATCGCGTCAACAGTCGAGGCGAGCTGGTCGATCGATCGCTCGAGATAGTCGATGTCCGGCTGGGTCACGCGGGGGGTGGCCTCGGTCACCGCTTCCTCCGGAGTCGCGACGCGGCTCGCGCAGCTCATGAGCCGCTGCTGCACGAACTCGAGCATGCGGTCGAGGACGGCTTCCTCGTCGACGACCAGCTGCAACGACGAGCGCACGAGTCCGATTGCTGCGTTCGCCTCGTCGAGCGTTCCGTATGCTTCGACGCGAAGGCTGTCTTTCGGCACGCGCGTGCCGTCGGCGAGGGAAGTCTGCCCGTCGTCGCCGTCACGGGTGTAGATGGGTCCGCTCATACGCTCTCCTCTTCGGCGAACTCTGTGCGTCAGCGTGATGATACCCGAGGCGTATCAGCGCAATGCGCGCGGAGCCTAGAGCGCCGCCGACCCGTGCTCGCCCGTGCGGATGCGGACGACGCTCTGGCAGTCGTAGACGAAGATCTTGCCGTCACCGATCGTCCCAGTGCGGGCATGCTCGATGATCGCCTCCTCGACCTTTGCGGCAACACCGTCTTCGACCACCACTTCTATCTTCGTCTTCGGCCTGAATTCGACCACGTACTCAGCACCGCGGTATATCTCGGTGTGGCCCTTCTGGCGGCCGTACCCCTTGACCTCGTATGCGGTGAGTCCGGCCACACCCAGTGCGTTCAGAGCTTCTTTCACGTTCTCTAGCCTGTGCGGTTTGATGATGGCTTCTATCTTCTT
>Ga0224495_10002045_pt1 | contig 13565 bp, 11 predicted proteins | sample SF_Jul11_sed_USG_FD_168128 | JGI IMG/M metagenome (GOLD analysis project Ga0224495, IMG submission 168128) | Sediment microbial communities from San Francisco Bay, California, United States - SF_Jul11_sed_USGS_4_1 | ecosystem: Environmental > Aquatic > Marine > Sediment | place: USA: California... | reverse complement strand
ATCGCGGGGGATTGGGGGCCGCAGGCCCCCAATCATATCAACCCCTTCCCTTTGGGAAGGGGGCAGGGGGATGGGAAAAAACGAGTTGTGCAGAGGCCTCAACCTGTCAATCCACCGCCGTGTAACGGTTTCGCAACGTTACCGTTGATTTGCCGGTGGCGGGGTTCACCTGTTTGACCACCAGGGCAATCCGGTTTTCGGGGTTCAACACCTCCCAAAGGGAATCCGCGATGGTCTCCATATCCCCATAAAGAGGGATCAGCAGCGGCTCTCCCTGAAAAGAAGGCAAAGGATTGCCATCCCCCCGATAGGTAGTGACGCACCAACCGTACCCCCCCTGAAACCCCCCATAATGATAAAAATGGTGAATGGACCGTTGGGGGTTGAAGGGGTCCGCTGAAATGACCGCCAGACACCCCGCGGCCTCCCTGCCGTTCAAACGGATTTCTCCAGCGATGCGGGGGGTCCAGTTGGGGTCATCCGGCTCATGAACCCGTGTTTTCAGAGCCTCCTCAAACGTGGCCCCTTGTTGGATGCCATCCCACAGGGTATCGGTGTGGTCCCCATTGGATACCATAAACCGGCCGGGAAGTTCCCGCATGGCAGTGTAAATCACCAACGCCGGGTCCAACAGTTTGACCGGGTCCGCCGCCCTGGTCCGCACCTCTCCCCCCATCGCCTCCAGCACCCGGTTGCGGCTGTTATCGCTGCGTCCCATCAACCAGTAAACCTGGATTATTTCATCCCCGGTTTGGGTTTTTCCCAGCACAATCCCCCGTCCCGGGTAGGGATTTTCCCGCAACAGATTCAAGTTGTTGACAGCCAAATCGGCGATGGTTTCCATGGAGCGTCCTTGGTTGGGATGAATCAGGTAAACAAATGGCGGTTCAGGTCATCCGGTGGTGTACGCCCCAGCAGAATAAAATTGGTGGCGGCCACCATGCTCAAGGTGTTTGGATGGTCTTTATCCGGTTGCAAAAGCGTGTAATCCTCCGGCCCCCGGTAATGGGGATCAAAAATCACCACCGGAACCGGATTGATGGAATGGCGGGTGTTGGGTTCAGTTTTTTTGGTTACCGGGTTGTAGGAAACCATTTCATCTGCGTTGCCGTGGTCAGCTGTGATCAACGCCAGTCCATCCACCGCCTCCACCGCCTCCAGCAAAATCCCCAAGGCACCATCCACCGCCTCCACCGCCTGAATGGCCGCCGCCAGATTGCCCGTGTGGCCCACCATATCCGAATTGGCAAAGTTGATCAGACCGTATTGAAACCGGCCGCTGCGGATGAAATCAGCCGCTTTTTTGGCGATATCGGCCGCCTTCATGGCCGGGGCGTCGGCATAGGATTGAATCCTGTCGGAAGGAATCAGGTGGTAGGTCTCTTTTTTGGGGTCCAGGGGCTCCCGGTATCCCCCGTTGAAAAAAAACGTCACATGGGCGTATTTCTGGGTTTCCGCCAACCTGAACTGGTCCATCCCCAATTCCAAAACCCTTCTTCCAAACGGGTTATCCACACTGGCGGGAGGCATCAACTGAAGAGGAGGCATATTGGTGTCTTCATCATACACCATCATCCCGGCATACAGCACGGTTGGGCGGCGACCCCGGTCAAACCCTTTGAAATCATCCAACACCATCGCCTGGGAAAACTCCATGGCCCGGTCCCCCCGGAAGTTCATAAAAATAACCGAATCCCCATCCTGGATGGGGCCCGCCGGTTTGCCGTCTTTCACCACCACAAATGGGGTGATTTCCTGGTCCGCCATATCCGGATTGGCTGCCCTGTAGGTTTGAACAGCTTCGGCGGCAGAACTGAAATGGGCGCCCTCCCGGCCATGGACATGGACCTGCCATCCCAGACGCACTTTTTCCCAGTTGGTATCCCGGTCCATCGTGATCACCTCCCGGCCTCCCCCGCTGGCCACCCGGTAATCCCATCCCGGGTGATTCCGGCGGATGGCCTCAAAACGGTTTTCCAGGGGTTCAATGTACTCCAGGGCCGATTGATACGGCACATCCCGGCCATCCAGCAGGGCGTGCACAAACAGCCGGGTCACCCCTCTTTGGACAGCCAGGTTGATCACCGTATAGAAATGGGAGATATGGCTGTGGACGCTGCCATCAGACAGCAGCCCGATCAGGTGCAGGGCGGATGATTTTTCAAGACATTGATCTATCAGGCGGTTCAACACCTCCCCCCGGCTGAATTCCCCCTTGTCTATCAGCTCTTTGATGCGGGTCGGCCCCTGGGGAAAGGTTTTTCCCGCCCCCAAAGTCAGGTGGCCGACTTCAGAACCGCCGATGTCATTGATAGATGGAAGGCCCACATACGGCCCATGGGTCAACAAAGAGGAGTGGGCAAAACGATCCGTCAGCCGGTCCATGTTGGGGGTGCGGGCCAAAAAAACAGCATCTCCCCCATTGTGGGACCCTATCCCCCACCCATCCAACACGATATTGATCAACGGACCGCGCCCTTTAAACCGATCCGCCAGAAAAGTTGTCTTCATAAATAAAACATGGCCTCAAAAGAGGTGGCGCCTATTCAATAAAAACGGGATGACCCAGGAAACCCAGGGAATGGATTGAACGTGTAATAAAACAGAAACCATAGGAACCATCGCGGGCCTCACCCCCCTTTTTGAAGGAAAGCATCCCGCTCCTGTAACCCCCTAACTTTAAGATTACCATTTTTTTTTGAAACCGTTAAAGTGAAAGAAGTTTTAAGGAACCCCAGGCTGAGGGGTGAATCTTGCAAATCTCCCTTGTTCCAACAATTTGCCTGGCACATTCCTTTGGAGGGTTGAATTCGCAAAACGGACGGCCCGCCAAAGGGGCTCCGTGCGATGATGGCCGCAACCGGTGAAAATATGACGCAAAACAGCTACAATGTAAGCGATATCAACAAAAGAACGCTGAATATCCAGCACAACCTTTCCCTGATCAAACCCCTCATTCGGAAAACCAGATATCTGGCCTTCAATTCCAAGTTCACCGTGGACAACCTCCATATGCGGGGCGGCTCTTTCAGTGCCTTGGTGAAGGAATTGAACACCATTGTAACCGATCTGGAGTCCATTTTAAACGAGGTGTCCCATTCGGCCTGGGAAATGGCCAAAAGCGCCTCCAAATGCCAGCAGATGGAAAATCAGATCGCCTTTTACAACAGAGCTCTGTTTTACACATCCCAAAACAAATCCACCTCTATTTCCATGCTGGCCTATGACCTGATGAAAAGCAAAGACTGGCTTAAAGAATCCCCGGCCGAAAAACAGTACCAAAACAGCCTGTTTCAAAAGAACACCCCGGAATTTACCATTTGGAATGTGATCCTTTCCACGCGGAGTGAAATGATAGAGGAATTTGAACGATTGTTTCAGTATTACCGAAAGCTGGCCAAATTGGTGGACAAAATCAACTGGGTGGCCGTTCAACAAATCAATCTCATCGCCATTACCGCCTTGGTGGAAGCCTCCTGGACCGGGTTTGCCAAATCCAACATCCCGGTGTTGTCCAACAACATCCGGGCGATGGCCCGTCAAATCACCCTGGTTGAAACCAACGCCATCAATCAGTTGGTGGACCTGCATGCCAACCTGCAACCCCTGGAAACCCCCATCCGCTCCTATAACTTCCAGAAGAGAATAAGCGCATGATTAGCCACGAATTATACAATGACGGCGCCCGCCGCTGGGTTTACCTGGGCCGGGATCCCAACAAATCCGATACGATCATAGACACCAACCAATATCTGATCGTTCATAACGGCGAAGGGATGCTCTTGGACCCGGGGGGGATTGAAACCTTTCCCTCCATGGTATCCACCCTTTCCCGGGAAATAGAGCTGGAAAAAATCACCACCATATTCGCCTCCCATCAGGACCCGGATATCATTTCGTCCCTGGCCCTTTGGTTTGGGCTTTTGCCCAACATAGAGGTGTATGTGCCCTGGGTCTGGGGAACCTTTATCCCCCATTTTGGGGGGGGGAGGGTGTTGAAGTCCATTCCGGATGAGGGAATGACCTTCTCCCTGGGCGGCAGCAACGACCTGACACTGGTTCCCGCCCATTATTGCCACTCTTCGGGGAACTTTTCCCTCTACGATCCCACCGCCAAGGTGTTGTTTTCGGGGGATATCGGAGCGGCATTGCTCCCTCCCAGTCTCACCGATATTTTTGTATCCAATTTTTCCAAACACACCCAGTTCATGACCGGATTCCACAAACGGTGGATGCCGTCCAACGAAGCCAAAAACAAGTGGGTCCACCGGGTCCGGGATTTAAACATCACCCTGATGTGCCCGCAGCATGGGGCTATTTTTCGGGATGGGGATGTGAAGCAGTTTCAGGATTGGTTTGAAAATCTGGATGTAGGCTCCGCCATATAGGCGCTTCCGACTGTATATCAAGGGCGGCTGCCTTATCGGACCGGGGGAAGGGAATGACCTGGATGCCATGAGGCCTCTGCATAACTCGTTTTTTTCCCATCCCCCTGACTCCCTCCGGTTTCCTCCCAATCCCCAGGCAGGGGTTACTCCAGCAACCCGGCGGAAAATGCCGCCGCGTCAAAAGGCCGCAGGTCCTCCACCCCTTCTCCCAATCCGATGAACCGGATTGGAATGTTGAATTCATTGACGATTCCGACAACAACCCCCCCTCTGGCTGTTCCATCCAGTTTGGTGATGATCAATCCGGTAAGCCCCACAGCCTGATGAAATTCACGGGTTTGGTGGATGGCGTTCTGGCCGGTGTTTCCATCCAACACCAGCCATGTTTCATGGGGGGCTTCAGGAACCGCCTTGGTGATCACCCGCCGGATTTTTTTCAATTCCTCCATCAGATTGCTTTTGGTGTGCAAACGACCTGCGGTATCGCACAATACATAATCAGCTCCGGTTTCCACCCCTTTTTGCACCGCCTGATAAATGACCGAAGCCGGGTCCGCGCCTGCATCCTTAAACAGGATATCGGCCCCGGTTTTCAGGCTCCATTGTTCCAGTTGCTCGGCGGCCGCCGCCCGAAAGGTGTCCCCGGCGGCCAGCAATACCTTTTTACCGCGGCCCACCAGGCTGCCCGCCACCTTGCCGATGGTGGTTGTTTTCCCCGCCCCGTTCACTCCCAAAAACAGCACCACCGCCGGGCGAAGCCCATCCAAGGCCAGAGGGGCGCTGGGCCGGTTTAAAATGAGAGCGATCTCCTCCCTCAACACCGCACGCAATTTTTCCGGTTCATTCAATTCTTTTCGGCGAACCTTTTGTTCCACCAGGGCCAGCAGTTTTCCCGCGGTTTCCACCCCCATATCCGATCCCAGCAAAATTTCTTCCAGCCCTTCCAGCACATCCCGGTTGATTTCTTTTTTTCCCAATACCAGATTGGACAATCCGGTATTGAAAGCCTGCCGGGTTTTGGCCATCCCCGACCGAAATTTTTGTACCACCCCTTCAGGGGCTGTCTCTTCTTCGGAAACCAACCCTTTGTTTAAGACAGCCCCTTTGTTTTTGGTTTCCTCCTCCTTGATTTTGAGGGATTCGGCCATGGACGATGCCAACTGGCGGGCTTTTATCAGATTTTGGCGGTCTTCCTCCCTGCGGAGAGCTTTTTCCTGTTTCAGGGCTTTTTTATCCGGTTTTCCCAATTGAATCCTTTCAATATCCTGTTTTTATCCAACCCCCTATCCCTTTTATGGCCGGGATTCGCCGGGTGCAAATATTTTGGCGCCTTTGATCCCTCCCGACGGGTGGTTTCTGCCTACCAGTTGAATCACCAGCCTGCGCCGGTCCGTTTCCAAAACCTTCACCAATATATCAGCCGCCTGTTTTTGAGTCAGGGATTTCAATTCGGCGATTTCCTGGTCCAGATAATCAAATTTTTCATCGTTTTGAAATGCCATCCAATCCAGTTTTGCCGCGGTCTGGGCCAGATTGGATTCCTGCTCCAGTTTCTCCAGAATGACTGTCTTGCGCAGTTTTTCAAATTCAGCCGGGGACAGACGGTTGAACCATTGAGGGAAACCCCTGATAAATTCTTCCGCCCTGGCCTGTTGCACCCCGGGAGGGTACTGCCCGGATTGAATCACAAAATCAAACATCAGTTCCTGTTTCATTTGGGTTATCCCCGCATTTACAATATATCCAAGCTGTTGCTGTGTGCGCATCTGAAGGTAAAACCGATCTCCCAGAGGGATGGCCAACAACTGCAAGGCCCCCCGCAGCCTAGGATTGGCGGAACCGGCCTGATAAATCAGATTCACCAGGGAATTGTCCACCGCCAGCCTTTTCTGGTAAATCCAGTCGGCCTTGGGGGGCAATTGGCGGATAGTCCGGTCCACTCTTTCTGCTTTGGGAAGAAACCCTCCCCCCAGCCGTTCCACCGCCCGGTGGATGGCCCTGGCCGCGCTGGCCGGGGATATATTTCCCACCACAACCCCTTCCAGATAGGTTCTGGCCAAAACCTTCCGGGCAAAATCCTCCACATCAGCCATTTGAACAGAGGGCAATTCCTGCTCCAGGGATTCCATGGAAAACGACGGTTCTTCCAACAGCAGGCTTCTGATTTGTCCCAATTGTTGATAAGGCTGGGTAAATTTGCGGTTGGCAAGGCTTCTTTTCATCTGGTCTTTCACCGACTCAAACTGTTTTTCATCCAGCTTGATCCGGGTCATCCGACCCGACAGCCGATCCAACAGTTCCAGGATTCTGGCCGAATACCCGCCCAGGGTCAGCTGCACACTCCGCTTTCCGGTCACAAACTCATAGGACATGCCTGCCATCCTCACCGGATAAGCAAATTCGTTCAGGGATTCCTCCAAAGCAGCCTCATACAGCATGGCGGTCATCGCATGGCGCGGGGTGCGGTACACCTCCGGGGAGACAAACCGCAACACCAGCACGGCTTTTGGCTGGGAAAAACGCCAATCCGGCACAAACCATACCCTGCCCTGGCGGGTATCCATAATCAGTTCAGGGATCGGTTGGGCGTTTTCCACCACCTTGACCACCATCGGTAGGGATCCGGCTTTCCCCAAACGGGATTCCACCCGATGTATCAGTGGGTTCAACCCGCGAAAGGATCTTTCTGTCAACGGGGCAAGTTTGGCCATTGTATCCGGTGGAATCCCTTCCTCCTTCAACCGCTCCCAGGTGGTCACCCCCAACCTTAAAGAGCCCTGTGGCGGCTTTAATCCGGGGGTATGGGTGATGAAGGGGTTGGGTTCCGGCAGGGTAAACCCTTCAGGCGGGAGTGCCGACGATAATGTTTGAACCAATCCGGGGTCTTTGCGGTAGGCGTACCGGGTTCCATAATGGGGATCCGTGGCATCCGTGGCCACTCCTTTCCACACCAGGGTGACCAACATGTTTTGAGGCACCATCCTGGCCAACAACCGTCGAATGGTATCCGGTTGATAACGGGTGAATAAAAAGAAATCATCCGGCAGTGCCGAGGCTGGGTAAAACAACATGAGGGGCGTCAAACGGGAAACCTGGCCGGCAGAGGATTCTCTGGGTTTGTACCGGTTGTCCAGGTCGGCCATCACCTGATTTTCCCGAAACAGATAGGGGGGAATGCCCATCTTCTCCACCCCCCGGACAGCCCCCAGCAAATCCACCAAAACCTCCCGCCATTTTTCGGCTCCTTGGGGGGTGAGAGTCACCGTTACCTGAAAGGATGAATAGCTGGCCGTGTTTTCCCCTTCCCCGGCAAACAGACCTGTGGCCAGATTTTTACTTTTCAACACTGAAAGCAGACTTCCCCGACCCTCATGTCCCAACACAAACCCGATCAATTCCAAAGGCTTGGCTTCAAATTCCCGTTGAACGGTTGGCAGGGGAAACTCCACCGTGACGCTGCGGGTTTCCGCCAAGGGCTGAACAGAAAGCACTTGGATGGCTGGTGTTGGTTGAAGGAAATCCTGAGGATAGGACAGGTCCGGCAGGTTGTGGTCCACAATCGCGTTAAAATGTTTTCGGACCAGGGCTTCCAATTCATCCAACGAAAGGTTGCCCATCACCGTCAGAGCCATCCGATTGGCTGAATATCTGGATTTGAAAAACGAAGACAATTCCGCCTGACCGACCCCTTTCAGGGTTTTGATACTTCCCGTTGAAAACCGGTTGAGGGGATGGGTTGGGAAAAGAACATTCCTCTGGGCCTGACGAATCCGCCACAAATCATTTTCCCGGTTTTTGGAATGTTCCGAATCCACCGCCGCCATTTCCTTGGAGGCGTATTTTTCAGAAAACAAAGGGGCTATAAAAAACTGAGAAAACCTGTCCAGCCCTTCGGCAAGGCCTTGGTGAGACACCTCAAAAAAATAATTGGTGTGGTCATCGGCAGTATAGGCGTTGCCATACCCCGCATGTGAGGAAAGAAACTTCTGGTATTCTCCCGCGTTGGGGTATTTCCGGGTTCCCAAAAACAGCATGTGTTCCAAAAAATGGGCCAAACCCGGCCATCGGGCAGGGTCCTCCAAAGAGCCTGCCGCCACGCTCAGGGACGCGGCGGAACGATCCGCCGTGGGGTCTGAAATCAACATCACCTTCAACCGGTTGGGCAGCACCAGTTGCCGGTGTTCCTGGTGGGCATGCAGTTGATTCCAAACCCTGGATTCCATATCCGGGTGGTGGTCCCTGGGTTGGCAGCCTGCCGCCACGCCAATCGCAAAACTGAGGGCCGACAACAGCACCATTCGGACAGCCGTCTGCCGAATCCGGAACAGGTCATTCAATAACTTCATAAAAAGAAATGTCCTTTTTGTTGCCTGCGAATGGAAAACCAAGGGGGTCAAAAAAAAACTGTCCGGTACAATAAAAAGCAGCCTTCAAAGAAACACGGCCGAACCGATACCCAGCCGGGTTTCAATCCTCAGCATATCCTTGAGGCCTCTGCATTACTCGTTTTCTCCCATCCCCCTGCCCCCTTCCCAAAGGGAAGGGGGTTGATATGATTGGGGGCCTGCGGCCCCAAAAGAAAGGCGTTGAAGCCCGCCCTAAGCCGCCGCAAGGCAGATGGCGGTGCTGGTAACGCTGGACAGGAACCCCAATCCCCCGCTTTTTTATCAAAACAAGAGATAATCGGTAGTTATGCAGATGTCTCTCCTTCTATAATGGAAAGGCGGCCATGGCTGAACGGCCCGGCTTCCAACCAACCCATCTGATGCTTTTCTGCGGAACCCCTATGGCACAAGCCGTCATCGCCCTCGGTTCCAATCTCCAGCCGGAAGCAAATTTTTCCCTGGCCATGGACAAATTGGGCCAGAAAGTTACTTTTCTGGCGGTCAGCAAAGTCTACCGAACCCCGCCCTGGGGGTATATTCCCCAGCCCCCGTTTTTAAACGGGGTGGTGGTGGTGGAAACCCGGCAGACCCCCCTGGAACTCCTGAAAACACTTCAACATGTGGAATCAGATTTGGGTCGGGAGAGAACCATTCCCAACGGCCCCCGGACCATAGACCTGGATTTGCTTCTTTTTGAGGGATTGATCCTTCATGAGCCAAACCTTTCCATTCCCCATCCAGAAATGGAAAACAGAGCTTTTGTACTAGTGCCCTTATGCGATGTGATTCCACACCTGTGTCACCCCATCCTGGGAGTCCCAATGACACACCTGCTTCATAGACTGGATACCAGTGAGGTGAAACCGGTTCAATTTTCTTTGGGGAAGTGGCTGCACAATCCACAAAAGGGCACCGGGCAAGGGGGAATCAACCCTTGTTCTTGAAGGGGGGCAGTTGGATAGGGCCATTCTTTTTGCCCACATAGCGGGAAAACAACATCCGTACATCCTTAAACGACCCGTTCATCTCCCGCAAGGCACTGACGCCCTGATATTCCTTCAGTTCATCCATCCCTTTTTCGGAAAATGTAATCACCACCGGACTGACCAGCATTTTAAACAGGTAGGATGTGGGTTGTGCTTCCAGAACGATGGAGCGGGGATCGCCTCCCGTCTTTTTCACCATGGACATTTGCACAAACATGCCGCGTTTGAGCAAAAACAGATTAAACGTCACCGGCTCTCCCCCCTCGGTTTTGTTCCAAAATTGAACCACCATGGGAATCAGATTGGCATAAAAAAATGAGTTGGGTTCCCATTCCTTTTCCCCGGTTACCAGTTCCCCTTCAGATGGTCTTTTAAAGCTATAGCGGACCTGATTTTCTTTTAAAACGGCTTCCTCCTGAATTCCCAGTAGCCTGTTTTCATTGTGAAAGTTAAAAGGGATAAGGGTTTGGGCATCAAATTCGGAGGTGATGATCTGCCAGATTTCTCCCTTGGCGGTTAAATAAACCTGTTTTTCCAGGATCTTCCCTTTTACTTCATCAAAATTGTATATCCCGGTGTATTTGATCTCCTGGGTTTTGGGCTTATATGCGGTAAAAACCAATTCCAGGTGTTTTGGGGAGGGCGAACCCAGGCTGGACTTGGGGAGGAACAAAAAAACACCAATCCATCCCAAACCCGATAGAAACAGGCCAACCCCTATACGGGCCCGCCCGCTGAAAAACCATGCAATCATTGTCTGTTCCGGAGAAGGACATCACAGGGGATGGCTTTAAACCCGCTTTGTCGGCACACAATAAAAAACCATCACCCTTTTGGTCCCGCAGGATGGTTGCGAAGTACAATCCTATGATGAAAGAGCCCTGCACTTCATGCTTATTTTTCGTATTTGTACACCAGGCGGACCGGCAAAGGGTCCCCTTTGTTATCCGGAATGGTGGTTCTGCCTCTGAATTCAACCATACGGTGTGAATCCTGGGCCATGACAAAATGGAGGGGGTCAACCAGTTTGCGGATCAGCCAGGAGGAAGGTTCCACCTGAAAATCGTTGGCTTTGACCTCCCCGATCCGGGTTTCACCTGCTTTTTTAATCTGGAACCCCACTGTTCCCAACCGGTCCGCCACGATAAGGTTCAGTTTCACAACCCCTCCCTGGTTCAGGCGGACCCAGTTTTTTTCAATCAGGTGGCCCAGCAGTATCCCGATGGACTGATCCGAGGCCCCGTCCAGGGTCTCTTTTTTCACTTTTTCCCCGGCGGCATCCTGATAGGTGATGGCCACTTTGCCGTCGGACTGCCGGATATCCACCTTTCGCCCGATCCGGTGATCTGTGTCATTAAAAGAAATCAGGGTGAGGGAATCTGCCTGGGCCGCCGTTTGGTCATTGTGGATCACCTTGCCTTCCGGGCCGGTGTACTCCGAGGTGATTTCCAGCCTGCCATCCGTGATTGTGATTTTTCGTTTGCCGCTGTAAACCGGTTTCCCGGTTGCCAGATTGTAGGCTTCCAGCATAATTTGGGTTTCATCCACCCCCTTGGCCGGTTTGGCCCATGCCGGAGTTGTAGCCAGGAAACAAACCATCCCAAAAAGTGCCGCCAGCTGGTTTTTCTTCATGATTTTCATATTTCCTTGTGGATGAAGGGTGGATAGGAAAAAACAAGGGATGAGGGGGACCTGTCCAGCAAACTTCACAGCCCTGTGTTGAATTCCCAGCGGATTCAAACACCAGCGACTGGTTGACCGCCTTTCCAGGCTTCACAATCAGGATGCCGCCACATCCTCCATGGAATAGCCTGCTTCCTCCAGGGCCTGGCGAAACACCTGGGGATCCATCTTTTCTTGTGTTTCCACCACCGCCTGGTTTTCCTCCAAACTCAATTTCACATTTATTGTTCCCGGGATTTCGGTTAAAGCCTCCGTCACATGGCGAACGCAATTTTGGCAGCTCATCCCTTTAATTTTTATCTGATAGGTCATCATGGTATGATCTCCTGGATGTGTATCCAAAAAAGCTACCACAACCCGTGGGAAAACGTAAACAGTTCCCCGCAACGGGTCTTTTACCTGGGATGTCGCGTTCTGATTTGGTACGGAGGATAAAAGTGCCGCCTGTAAAAGAGGATGCCATTTTTATGCAGTTGGCCCTGGATGCGGGGGAATCGGTCAGGGGTGCCACCGGAGACAATCCCTGGGTGGGGTGCGTGATCACGCACGAAGGGAAGATTGTGGCCACCGGATCAACCCAACCACCCGGACATCCCCATGCGGAGGTGATGGCCATTCAGGCTGCGGAATCCGCCGGATTTGATATTCGGGAATGTGAGTTATTCGTCACTTTGGAGCCGTGTGCCACTCAGGGCAGAACCCCCCCCTGTTCCACACTTATCATTAAAAAAAGGCCGCGACGGGTGGTGATAGCCCATAAGGACCCCCACCCGGAGGTAAACGGAAAAGGGATTGAAGCGATTCAAAATGAGGGAATCCCGGTGGAATTGGGCCTGTTGGCCTCCCAGGCCGAAAAGAGTCTTGGAGATTGGCTGAAGAGGTTTTCCCCGTAAAGGATTTCCGATCCGCGATGCCCCCCCGCCTCAATCCTGGAGGAAAAACCCCGCAATTATTCAATCTGTTACCCGTCATTATTCTCTTTTCGCCCGACAGCCCCAATCCAATGGTTATTTTTTACGACAAGCCCGATCCATTCCCTATTTCAGGAAAAACAGAAAACTGACGCTTGACAAACAATGTTTATATGCAATAGGACTCACTAATCAGGGGGATTGAAACAGCAGTGGGGGAATCCTGCCCAAAGAGGTGCCGGACGGCAATTTCCGGCTAGGGGAGAACTCCTTTAAAACACGAAAACCCGTAAAGAAATTAACGGGTGAATGGTTGATTCTAAAAGGTTATTGGCGGGTCATCGCACCTATTTTTAAACCCTTCCCTATTTCAAACCAATGGAGTTCCCATGAGTTCCCCTGAAACACCTCCCAATCCAAAAGAAAAATTCTCCAAAAAACTGACTGAAATGGGTGGTTTGGGAAAAAAAATGGCCGACAAGGCCGCTCCAGCCATGAAAATAATGGCCGCGGTTTCCAAAAAAGCGCTGGCCATCAAAGATCTTTCTGTGGGGGAGATGCTGGTTGAATACGGAATTCTCACCAAAGCCAAATACGCCCAGGTTATGGAATCCGTTACAGAAAGGCACTCTTTCTCTCAAATGGTGGTTGAAAAGGGGTTTGCCAAGGAAAAGGATGTTCTGTCGGCCATCAACAAATATTATCGCTTGAAATTGACAAAAATAGACGAATCCACCGCTCACGCTATCCAAAACCGACCCAGGACTTTTTTGGAAAAAGCCATCACCGCCAGACTGCCCATCAAGGTCAAATTGTCTTTGGCGATCGTGGCCACCATGGTGGTTTCCATATTCATCCTCAGCTACACCATTCTCCAGCATCAAAAAACCCAGTTGTACAAAGAGACGGTGAAAACCGGGCGGGTCAGCCTGACCTATTTTACCTCCAACGCCAGGGTCCACCTGCTCAACGACAACATCCTTCAACTCAACGTGCTGATCAACGAGGCCAAATCCACCGAAGGGTTGTTGTTTGCCACCATTGTGGACCGCAACGGAATCATCAAAGCGGATACCAACACCAAATTGATCGGTAAAAAATACAAAAAACCGGCCAACGCCGAAGGTCTGGTGGAAGAGGAGAACTCCTCCTATTTCACATTCACCAACAGTGACGGCAGGGAAGTGCTAAACCTTTCCGCCCCGGTCACTT
>Ga0224495_10002044_pt1 | contig 13567 bp, 11 predicted proteins | sample SF_Jul11_sed_USG_FD_168128 | JGI IMG/M metagenome (GOLD analysis project Ga0224495, IMG submission 168128) | Sediment microbial communities from San Francisco Bay, California, United States - SF_Jul11_sed_USGS_4_1 | ecosystem: Environmental > Aquatic > Marine > Sediment | place: USA: California... | reverse complement strand
GGTGCGGGCGGTGCGGGGGGCGCGGCTTCCGTCAGCAATAGTTATGTCAGTGACACGATAGTCGGCGGTAACAGCAATGTCGGCGGGATGGTGGGTAGCAACGAATCGGGTATCGCTGGTTTGCCTGGAGCTGTTTATTTGGGCGGTGTGGCGGGTGCCGCAGGTGCTGCCGGTGTCGCTAGCATCAACACCGCTTATGCCAGTGGCGGTTCGGTGACCGGACTCGCAAATGTCGGCGGCATAGTTGGCTATAACAGCAGTACCGTTACCAAAACCTTCTGGGATACGGCGATGGCGACCGGAAACCTGAGCAGTGGTATCGGTTTTGATGCCGCTACGCAAAGCGCATCCAATGCCGGTGCGGTGGGAGCAACGCTCGCCGAAATGATGTCGTTGGCAAACTTCAGCGGCTGGAACATTTCCGGCATGGGCGGAGCGGGGAGGGTTTGGCGCATCTATGAGGGCAACACTACACCGATGCTCAGCAGTTTCCTGACGCCATTGACGATCAATGCGAACAATACCACGCTCACTTATGGTCAGCCCTATACCGCCGGGATGGGGGCGACCTTTACGCCGAATGCCGTCGATCCGGCGCTTCTGCTGGGTAGCTGGGGAGGAACCGCCCAAGGTGCCATTAATGTGGGAACCTATTCGGTCGATGCGTCGGGATTCTACTCCAGCCAGTTGGGCTACGACATTACCTACACCAATGGCAACCTGACCATCACCCCCGCAACGCTGACAGTGACGGCGGACAACCTCTACAAGATACTTTCTACTACCGATCCATTGCTGACTTACACGGTATATGGGCTGCAATATTCAGATACGGCAGCAGGTGTATTTTCCGGGATGCTGGCGCGTGTTCTGGGTGAAGGAGTGGGCACCTATCAGATTAACCAGGGGACGCTGAGCTTGACCAGTGGCAACTACACCATGAATTTTGTGCCGGGCACTTTTACGATAGTGGCACCCACGGTGATCAATGAAATCGTGAAGATCGCCAATCAGGGTATTACGGAAATGCCACTTCCTGAAGATGTGATATTGGCCGATGTGGGAACAAACGGCGATCCGAATGCGCAATCATTGCCCATGTGCTACTGAGACAACCTAAACTTACAGGATAGCTTCATGAAACCTATATTACTTTTCATTGCATTGTTAGGGCTGTTTTCGGGTTTGCCAACGATTGCCGCAGCAGAGGTAACCCCGGATGTACCTGTCATGGTGGAGGGGGAATTACGTTTTGAGATTGTGGGTTATGTGCTGGATGGCGCAAAGCTGCTGAGTCAATCCGAAATAGATGAGGCCGTTGCGCCCTATCTTGGCAAGAACAAGGACTTTTCCGATGTGCAGAGTGCGCTGGAGGCGATTGAGGCGGCCTATGCCAAGCGCGGCTATTCTGCGGTACGGGTGCTATTGCCGGAGCAGGAGCTGGAAAAAGGCCGGGTGAGATTCCGTGTTATCGAGAGCCGCTTCGGCAAGGTCGAGGTGAAAGATAACAGGTATGTCACTGAGGAAAATGTATTGAATGCGCTGCCTTCGCTGCGCGGCGGTAATGTGCCTCGTGCCAAACAGCTTGCCCGAGAACTGAAACTGGCCAACGAGAATCCCGCACGCAAGTTGAATACGATATTGAAGGCGGGTGAAAAAGATGATGAGGTGGACGCCAGAGTGATCGTTACCGATAGCAAGCCGTCCAGTTTCGGTGTCCTCGTCGATAATACCGGTTCGGAAGAAACCGGCTATTCGCGCCTCGGACTTTCCTATAGTTACGCGAACCTGTTCGAAGCGGATCATGTTGTAGGTATTCAGTATGTGACTTCTCCGCAGCATCCCGACCGGGTGAAGGTGTTGGGTGTGAGTTATAAGGTTCCACTTTATGGATCGGGGGATATCTTCGAGTTTTTTGGCGGCTATTCGAATGTGAATGCACTGGTGGGCGGCTTGGCCAATTTTCAGGGTGGCGGCTTGTTGTTGAGCATGCACTACAACTTCTTGCTGGATCGTGCCGGCCATTTCGATCCACGCATTTCGCTGGGATTGGATCGGCGTAATTTTCGCCGTATCGAATTGACTGGTTCGCCGCCAACTGTGCTGTATGACGAGATCGTGGTGGTGCCGATAAGTCTCGGTTATTCTGCGCAAGGAAAATTTGACCGGAGTGATATCAATTTCAATATCGCTTATTCGGCCAATATTCCGGGTGCCGCGCAGGGGAAAAAAACCGATTTTGCCGCATACGATAAATTAAACGGCACAGATCCCAACCCGAGCTATCGTTTGATACGTTATGGCGCGAGCTATGCGCAGGCAGTAAGTGATGGTGGCGCCCAATTCCGCGCCGTCCTCAACGGGCAATGGAGTCGTGATGTTTTGATCGAAGGCGAGAAGATACGCTTGGGGGGAGCTGACGGGGTGCGCGGGTTTTCAGAAGGCAGCGATGGCGGGGAGAATGGTGCGCGTTTGAATCTGGAGGGCTATACACCCGATTTCGGGTGGGGAGACATGGGTCTGCGCGCAGTGCTGTTCTACGACATGGGGCAGGTGAAGCCAACCGACGGCGTTGACACTGTAGTCAAAAGTGCGGGAGCTGGTTTGCGTGTTCACTATACCGAGCAACTTTCCATGAGACTGGATTGGGCTCAAATCAAGAAAGCAGGAATCGATCCCGCCCAGCGGGTGAAAGACTGGCGTTGGCATGCGAGTTTGAATGCCAGTTTCTGATTTGGCTATGGGTAGTGAATCGGGCTATCAATAGGCGACAGTCAGGTCGCCGGTTATAACGATGAGGTACAAAAGATGAAAACCGCAAATTTCTTATTAGCAGCCATGCTGATGATGGTCTCGATTGCATCGCATGCTGCCGAGACGGCGGGTGTGGTCGGCTATATGAGTGGCACGTTGGTGGCGCAACGCCAGGATGGCACGATCAAGGTGTTGGCTGGGAAATCGGAAGTGTTTGCGGGCGATATGCTGATCACTGCCAAGGATAGTTATGCCAATGTGAAATTAAAAGACGGCTCGCAAATGACGCTGCGTCCGAATTCAAACCTGAGAATTGAAAACTTTCAGTTCACCAAGGAAGAGCCCCAGAAGGATAATATGTTGCTGAGTTTGCTTAAAGGCGGTTTTCGCACTGTCACGGGAATGATCGGCAAACGCGGCAATGCGGACGCATACAAGGTACGTGCGGCATCGGCGACGATCGGGATACGAGGCACCGATTTTACTTCGCGCTTGTGTATTACCAAGGGATGCAAGGACGATGAGGATGAGTCGGTTACGCAAGCGGTGGCCAATGCGCCGGTGACGGTACCCGTGGTGATTGGCCGGGTGATGAAAGTGCAGGGCGAGTTGTCCGCCAAAGGCGGGGATGACAAGGTACGCAAGCTGGCTTTGGGTGCACGGATATATGAGGGAGATGTGCTTACTACCGGAGCTGGGTCATATGCGATAGTGGCTTTCCGTGATGAGGGAAGGGTGAGCTTGCAGGCGAATACCGTGTTTCAAGTCGAGAAATTCAAATACGACAAGGTGGCTGCGCAGGAGAATGCCGTGCTGCGGCTGTTCAAGGGTGGTGTGCGCGTGGTCACTGGCCTGATCGGGCGTGCGAAGCATGATAATTATCAATTCAGGGTGTCCAGCGCTACGATCGGGATACGCGGTACCGGCTTCGACGCGTGGTGTAACGGGCCTTGTGCGAACGGATCGGATAATCCTGGAGCGACGCAGGATAATCCGCTGGATGGTGCAGGTGTCTATGTGTGGGGTGGCGAAGTCGTGCTGGTCACTCCGGGAGGTTCGTTTGTCGTGGCAATACAGCAGGCGGCCATTATTGCGCGCGATACAGGCAAGCCGATTCGCGTGATTGCTGTTCCTTCCGCGATTATCGACAACGCCACACCTCGTCCTGATACGGTTCCGGTGAATATTGAAGAATTATTCGGTAGTGATGCAAATGCGGGCGATGCGGGCTTATATGTGACGGTACATGATGGTGAGGTGGTGCTCTCTAAAGGCGATAAGTCTCTTGATTTGGGAGCAGGCGAGACCGGCTTTGCTCAGGATGACATATTGGCCCGTCTGGCTAAAGCCCCTGAATTTATGGATGGCGATCCGAAAATGGATCCATTCGGAGAGGGCTTGAAGGACTCCGGTGCGGGAATGACAGATGCCGGATGCAAACTGTAGCAAGCTGCACTGTCCAGTGTAAACCCAATGCCGTGGCCTGATCGCCACGGCATTTTTCATGGAAGATAAATCGAGGATTAAATCTTGCTGCGCGCCCAGCGTACTATACCTGCGGTATCCATCGCGCCGGCCTGACGGGAGATCTCGTTGCCGCCCTTGAACAGCGCGAGCGTAGGGATGCTGCGGATGTTGAAGCGGGCGCCCAGATCCTGTGCTTCCTCGGTATTCACCTTGGCCAGGCGCATAGCGGGTTCGAGTTGTGCCGCTGCCTGTACAAAGGCCGGCGCCATCATCTTGCACGGGCCACACCAGGGTGCCCAGAAATCCACCAGGACCGGGATGTCACTGCGGCCGATGTGCCGTGAAAAATTTCCGCTGTTCAGCTCGACAGGGTGCGCGTCGAACAGGGATTTCTTGCACTTGCCGCAGACGGGCTGCCCGGACAGCTTGTCGGCCGGTACGCGGTTAACCGCATCGCAATGCGGGCAGACGATATGCAGGGGTTCGCTCATGGCTGCTCCAGATAATTGATATCAGATACGGATGTGGTGGCGCGAACGAAAAATTCAAGTGGCATGCAGTGCCATGCCATGCTGACGGGAAGGTACTATCGCTGTAATGCGGCCTCGACTTCCAGGCGTTTTTCCCGGCCGACCAGATGTTCCGCCAGGTGGAGTGCAAAATCCATTGCGGTGCCGGGGCCGCGCGAAGTGATGATCTTTCCCTCTTCGACGATGGCAGAGGGCTGCAGCTTCACTTCGGGAAACGGCGCGAGCGCACCGGGAAAGCTGGTGGCCCGCTTGCCGGCGAGCAAACCGGCAGTAGCCAGTACCGATGGCGCGGCACAGATCGCGGCGACATACTTGTTCTGCTGCGCCATGCGCTGTACCAGTTGCAATATACGCGCATCCGATTTCAGGGTGTTGGTGCCGGGCTGTCCGCCGGGCAACACCACCATGTCGTAACTTTGTTTCAGGGCTTCGTCCAGCGTGGTGTCCGGAACGATGGTGACGCCGCGCGCGCCACGCAGTGCACCGGAAGCCAAGCCGGCCAGCACTACGGTGACACCCGCGCGACGCAGGATGTTGACGATGGTGATGGCTTCAAGCTCTTCGCTGCCCTCAGCAAACGGGACAAGGACGGTCTTCATGAGAGTGCCTCGCTGAAAATGAGGTGGTCAGGACAATTTACGCTCATGGGCGGTGCGTGGCAAGGGGCGATCATGTTGCGCCCTTCATCGCTTTTTCGACGGCACGACGGTTGAGGTGCGGCGCAAAAAGCTCGATGAAGTCGTAGCTGTAGCCGCGCATGTACTCGTTTCGGCGTATCGCGATCCGCGTGGTATTTGACTTGAACAAATTTCCTGCCGGGATCATGCGCAGGTGGCGGTCGCGTTCCGGGACGAAGGCGATATCGGCCAGGATGCCTATGCCCAGCCCGAGTTCGACATAGGTCTTGATCACGTCGGCATCGATCGCGCTCAGCGCGATGTTGGGTTCTATATTCGCTGCAGCAAATGCCTCGTTGATCTTGCTGCGGCCGGCAAAGGCAAAATCATAGGTGATGATGGGATATTGCGCGATCTTGGCCAGTGACAGTTTCTTCTCGTTCAGCAACGGATGCTTGCTGGGCACTACCAGGCAATGATGCCATTCGTAGCATGGTAACGTGACGAGTTCATCGTACAGCGCCAGGCTTTCGGTGGCGATGCCGATATGAGCGTCACCGGCCAGCAACTGTTCGGCGATCTGGGTCGGGCTCCCCTGGTGGATCTCCAGTTTCACGTCGGGATAGCGCTTGACGAACTGCTTCACGGCCGGTGGTAACGCGTACCTAGCCTGGGTATGTGTCGCGGCGATGGTTAACTTGCCTTTGTCCTGGGCCTGGAACTCACCTGCGGCCTGCCGCAGGTTATCCATATCGTGCAACATGCGCTGGGCGATCTCGAGCACCGCCTTACCCGGCTCGGTGATGGCAACGATGCGCTTGCCGTTACGCACGAAAATCTCGATTCCCAACTCTTCTTCCAGTAGCTTGACCTGCTTGCTGATGCCCGGTTGCGAGGTGTACAGCGCGCTGGCGGCATCGGAAATCTTTAATCCCTGACGCACGATCTCGTTCAGGTAACGCAGTTGCTGCAGGTTCATGTCAAGAATCCTTATATTCTTTGGTTATTAAATACTAACATAAAAGTATTTGGGAATATAAGGGTGAAAACCTAGAATCCGCCCCATTGATTCATTTGGGCGGTGAAGTATGGACTGGATGTACACACTATCGGGTTTTGTCGTCGGGCTGGTTGTCGGCGTGACGGGCGTGGGCGGCGGTTCACTGATGACGCCGCTGCTGGTGCTGCTGTTCGGTGTTTCGCCGGCCACCGCAGTCGGTACCGACCTGCTGTATGCGTCGCTGACCAAGTCGCTGGGCGGATGGGTGCATAGTCGCAAAGGATCGGTTGACTGGAAAGTGGTCGGCCTTTTAAGCCTGGGAAGTTTTCCTGCTGCAGTGATCACGATCGCGCTGCTTAAATACCTGGCGCTGGAGGAAGAAACCCTGCAGGGCCTGGTAACCGGGATGCTCAGCGTGGCATTGATGCTGACTGCCAGCGCGCTGCTGCTGAAGAACCAGATCAGGAAGATCGCGCGCCGCCAGGACGGCACGGTATACGAACTGCATCACCGCCACCTGCCCGCGGCAACCATCGCCACCGGCATCGTCGTCGGGGTGCTGGTGACGATCTCTTCGGTCGGCGCGGGCGTGCTGGGTACGGTTGCGTTGCTTTTCCTGTATCCGCGCATGCCGGCGGTGAGGGTGGTGGGTACGGACATCGTGCATGCGGTGCCGCTGACCGCGATCGCGGGAATGGGGCATCTCGCCCTGGGTACGGTTGACCTGGTATTGCTGGGTAGCCTGCTGCTCGGTTCGCTGCCGGGAATATACGTCGGCAGCCACCTGAGCGCAAAAGTACCGGAAAAAGTGTTGCGGCCATTGCTGGCGACAATGTTGTTGATTATCGGCACCCGCATGGTGTTGCACTAAAGGAAAATGAAATGAAAGCAAATGCACATAACATCTCCGACCTCGAAGAGATAGACCGCTTCGAGCAGGCAGTCGCGACCTTCAATGCCGGCGGAATCGATCCGGACCGTTTTACATCGGTGCGCCTGCAGCAGGGTGTTTACGGCCAGCGCCAGCACGGTGTGAACATGCTGCGGGTCAAGATCCCGGGCGGGCGCTTGAGCGTGCCGCAACTGGAGGCGATCGCCGATATCACGGAGAATTATTCGCAGCGCAACATTGCCCACGTGACCACGCGCCAGTCGATCCAGATCCACTTTATCCCGCTGGCCGAAATGCCGGATGCGATGCGCCGTCTGGCAGAGGTCGGCATGACCTCGCGCGAAGCGTGCGGCAATGCGGTACGCAACATGACAGCCTGCGGACTTTCCGGTGTCTGCCCGCGCGAACACGTGGATGTGTCGGCCTATGTCAATGGGGCGACAAAGCACTTCCTGCGCAACCCGCTCAACCAGCAGTTGCCGCGCAAATTCAAGATGAGTTTTTCCGCCTGCGAGGCCGATTGTGCGCAATCGCTGCTGCACGATGCGGGCGTGATCGCGCGCCGGAAAAACGGACTTTATGGATTTACCGTCAAGGCAGGCGGCGGGCTCGGGCACAAACCGCGCGAGGCGGTCGTGGTCGAGGAATTCATTCCCGAAAGCGAGTTGATGTTCTCGCTGGAAGCGCTGGTGACCCTGCACAACAAATATTCTGACCGCACCAAGCGCGCCAAGTCGCGCATCAAGTTCCTGGTCGAGCGCTTCGGTGCGGACGGATTCCTCGAGAAATACCGCGAGGAATTCAATCGCACCAAACAGGCATTGGCCGACCAGCCCTATCCTAAAGGCGAGTGGCGGTTACAGAGTGGCAGTGAAGTGCCGGGTCCGGGTGCGCCGCGCAAGGTGTTTGCGCAGCATCAGCCGGGACTGTTCGTGTTGCCGGTCGCCTTGCCGATAGGCGAAGCCACGCCGCGGCAGTTGCACGGCCTTGCCGCGCTGTTACGGGAGCACGGGCTGAATGAGATACACACGACACAGGACCAGAATCTGTCGATCATGAACGTGCCGCAGGAAAAGCTGACGGTGCTGCGACTCGGCCTTGCCGCGCTTGACCTGTATGAACCGGTCGACGGGGACAATGTGGTGGCATGCCCCGGTACATCGACCTGCCGCCTCGGCATCACCGCCAGCACACTGCTTGCACCCGAATTGTCGGGGGGCGAAGCGGATCTGCGTATCCGGGTGTCCGGTTGCCATAACGGTTGCGCGCAACCCGAGACCGGCGACATCGGCATCTACGGCGAAGGCAAGCGTATGCATGGCAAGCTGGTGCCGCATTACCAGATGTATTTCGCCGGGAGCGGCACGGGTGGTGGCGCGCTGGCACTGAAGGGGCCGTCGCTGCCGGTGGCGCGTATCAAGAAGGCGATTGCGCGAATACAGCAGGCGCATGCCGAAAGCGGCGAAACGAGTTTCTTTGCCTGGGCACGCGCACGCGAGGCAGACTACTTCAAGCAGTTGCTGGCGGATCTTGCCGAAGTGAGTGAAAAGGATTTGCATACCGTGATGCGCGACTATGGCGAGACAGCGGACTTCCGCGTATTGAACCTGGGCGGCGGCGAGTGTGCCGGTGCCACGCAGGTGACGATAGGGGCGAATTTCTTCGAGGCCGCGCATGAACGGGAGTATCGCAATGCGCTGGTATTTCAGCGCAAGTATGAAGAGGCGGTGCAGTGCAATGAAGCGATCCTGCGTCTTATTGGTTCCGGCCTGGCGCAATTGCTGGGCGGGGCGCGCATGGGTGATCTGGGCAGGTTGGCCGAACAATTGCGGCAACTGGTTCCCGGTGAGATCGCCGAAGATTTTGCGCGCACGGCTGCCGATCTGGCGAGAACAGAGGGGGTTGGCTACGAAGATCTGGCGATCATAAGCGCTACGGTGGACGGCTGGACGGTCAAGGTGGCCGCATATGCGATGGAACAGGACGCGCAACTGGACTTGGCCGAAGCGGCTGACGGACTATTGGTTTAGAAAATGGGCGGTATAGGAGCTTTGGATATGCAGAATAGAATTGATAACGTTGTCGCTGTATTGCAGCAAACCGTTCGGGATTTTACACCGGTGTGCTTTGCCAACAGCCTCGGTGCCGAGGACATGGTGCTGACCGACATCATTGCGAAGAGCAACTTGAACATCCAGATGTTCAGCCTGGACACCGGCCGCCTGCCCAAGGAGACGTATGACCTGATGCAGGAAGTCCCCGATCGCTACGGCGTGTCGTTTGCGGTGTATTTTCCGGACAGCCAGATGGTCGAGGAATATGTTGCCCGGAGCGGTATTAACGGTTTTTATAGCAGCATTGAGAATCGCAAGGGATGCTGTTATGCGCGCAAAGTCGAGCCGCTGAAACGCGCGCTGAGCGGCAAGGGCGCGTGGATCACCGGCTTGCGTCGCGACCAGGCAGTGACGCGCGGCACGCTGGAGGTGTCGGCATTCGATGCGGACAACGGCTTGCAAAAAATCAACCCGCTGCTGGACTGGTCGAACAAGGAGGTGTGGGCCTACATCAGGCAGAACGATGTGCCGTACAACAAGCTGCACGACCAGTTCTACCCCAGCCTGGGTTGCGCGCCCTGCACGCGATCAGTTACGCCAGGCGAGGATATTCGCGCCGGAAGATGGTGGTGGGAAAACCCCGAAGACAAGGAGTGCGGACTGCACGTAAAAAAGTCTGCACCCATAGCACACGGTTTCGGGGTTTCGGCGGAGGGTAATGCCGGGAGCGATGCGGTCAAAGTTGGACGCTGTACTGAACTTGTTTAATCAGACCTTGATTCAGAGAGGTAATGAAAGAAAATGAAAATGACCGCACATGTATTCACCCACCTGGACGCGCTGGAAAGCGAGTCGATCCACATCATGCGCGAGGTCGCGGCGGAGTGCAAAAATCCGGCCCTGCTGTTTTCCGGCGGCAAGGATTCCATCGTGATGCTGCGCCTGGCTGAGAAGGCGTTCCGTCCGGCGAAGTTCCCGTTCCCGCTGGTGCATATCGATACCGGGCATAATTTCCCCGAGGTGATCGCCACGCGCGACAAGCTGGCCGCCGACCTGGACGAGCGCTTGATCGTGCGTTCGCTGGAGGACTCGATCAAGCGCGGCAGCATCGTCATCAAGGACGAGAGCAAGCCGCGCAACCCGTACCAGTCGGTGACACTGCTGGAGACGATAGAGGAATTCGGCTTCGATGCCTGCATGGGCGGTGCGCGGCGCGACGAGGAAAAGGCGCGCGCCAAGGAGCGCATCTTCTCGTTCCGCGACGAGTTCGGCCAGTGGGACCCGAAGAACCAGCGCCCGGAGCTGTGGGATACCTACAACACCCGCGTGCATCCCGGCGAGAACATCCGCGTGTTTCCGATCAGCAACTGGACCGAGATGGACATCTGGGAATACATCGGCCGCGAGCAGCTGCACATCCCGAGCATCTACTACGCGCACGAACGCGAAGTGATACGCCGGGGCGGCAATGTGATCCCGGTGTCGCACCTGGTGCAGCCGAAGCCGGGTGAAAAAGTGGAAGTGGTTTCGGTGCGCTTCCGCACCGTCGGCGACATGACCTGTACCGCACCGGTGGAATCGACCGCGCGCACGGTCGAAGAGATCATCGCCGAGACTGCGTCCACGCGTATCACAGAGCGCGGCGCGACACGCATGGACGACCAGACCTCGGAAGCTTCGATGGAATTGAGAAAGAAAGAGGGATATTTCTGATGGATACTTCCGCACAACTGTTACGTTTCATCACGGCCGGCAGCGTCGACGACGGTAAAAGCACGCTGATCGGGCGCCTGCTGCACGACTCGAAATCCATCTTCGAGGACCAGTTCTCGGCGATCTCGAAGACCAGCGAGAAGCGCGGCATGGCCGCGGTCGACCTGTCGCTGCTGACTGACGGCCTGCAGGCCGAGCGCGAGCAGGGCATCACCATCGACGTGGCCTACCGTTACTTCGCCACGCCCCGGCGCAAGTTCATCATCGGCGACACGCCGGGGCACGAGCAGTACACGCGCAACATGGTGACGGCGGCCTCGACCGCGAACCTGGTCGTCATCCTGGTCGATGCGCGCAAGGGTGTGCTGACACAGACGCGCCGCCACAGCTACCTGGCGAGCCTGGTCGGCGTGCCGCACGTGGTGCTGGCGGTGAACAAGATGGACATGGTGGACTACTCCAAGCAGCGCTTCGAGGAGATCGTCGGCGAGTACAAGCGCTTCGCCGCGCAGCTGGACCTGCACGACGTGCACTGCATCCCGCTGTCGGCGCTGAACGGCGACAACGTGGTGGATCGCAGCGTGAACATGGACTGGTATATCGGCCCACCCCTGCTGGAGCTGCTGGAGACCATCGCCATCGACCACGACGTGAACACCGAGGACTTCCGCTTTCCGGTGCAGTGGGTATGCCGCCCGCAGACCGATGAGCATCACGACTTCAGGGGCTACATGGGGCGCATCGAGTCGGGCGACATCTCGGTCGGCGACGAGATTACCATCCTGCCGAGCGGCCGCAGCACGAAGGTGAAGGAGATCGTCACCTACGACGGCAGCCTGCAGACCGCTTATGCGCCGCAATCGGTGACGCTGACGCTGGCGGACGAGATCGACATCTCGCGCGGCGACATGTTCGTCAAAACCAGCGCGCATCCGCCCAGGGTGGAAAAGGAATTCGAGGCGACGTTGTGCTGGCTGTCCGAAGCGCCGCTGGACAAGAGCCGCAAGTACCTGGTGAAGCACACCACGCGCACTGCGAAGTGCCTGTTCTCGCGCCTGGACTATCGGGTCGACGTGAACACGCTGGAACAGCATGCGACCGGCCAGATCGGCATGAATGACATCGCCCGTGTCAGCCTCAAGACCCAGCTGCCGCTGGTGATCGACTCATATGCGGTCGATCACGGCACGGGGAGCTTCATCGTGATCGACGAGGCGACGAACAATACGGTGGCTGCGGGGATGGTTGCCTGATTCTGTAAATGCAACAGGAGTCTTTTTCAGGGGCGGGTAAAAGATGGGTGGAGGGTAGCGATACCCATCAATTGCCGGATGAATCTGACGACGGGTATCGCGATGTTTACTCCATCCTGGGGCGCTTTGGTCGGAAGTAGTCACGTATCAAGGCTGCTACCGACACATTGCAGAACTTCGTGAATGGTTCTGGTGATAATCGGTTTGAGCTTTGTATCGTTTAGCTATTACTGCAGATTAGCTTACTCATTCCACAATTTACATTGGAAAAACTGCTTCCAACACATAGCTTTCATATCTTTAGTTTATGTTTCTTATGAAGCGATAATTTAGTATATGGGAATACTTCTGCGCTTACCAACTTACACTTTTTCTAGCGTGACATATAAAGAGGCGAAAATGAGTTGGCTGATGCTGCGCAAGATAATGTGGTTCCGCATGTGCCTCTATAGATCCTAGCCGTACCTACTGTAGCAGGCCCATTTAGTGAGCCAGTCAAATTACCTGAACTGTCAATTGTCCCGCTAAATGTATATCCCGTTGAAGCGCCTCCAAGACATGTATCCCCGGTAAATGTCCCAGAAAATCCAAACTGACCCCCAGAAACAGTCTGAGAAGTGGTGTTTGTATAAGCAGCAGTACTACAATTACTCCAAGTTAAATTAAAGGTCCATATTCCATCGTAAGGGTTTGGAGTTGACCCACCACTTCCGCCACCTCCACCACAAGCTGCAACAATGCTACTTAAAAGGATTACGACACATAGTTTTATTGTTTTCATAATAAATCTCCAATTGTGAAAATTCGAATTATGAATTGGGTTGTGAGCCGCTACTACTTTTGCATTATGGGAAGCATTGGAATCAAATTCTTGTATGCAAACACTCATATTCTGCATCCATTAAATAACTTGGTAAGAAAAAAGAACGAAAAGATATGGAATCTAACTGTAGGAGGTGGTGTTTTTTATATTTCATGACAATCTTCCTTTTCTCGATAGATAGATTGGTTAGAAAGCAAAGTTAATTTATCCTATTTGATCAAAATATCAACCAAATAATTTAGTCACATATTGCTGTAAATAATTGCTGCTAGTAGCACTGAAGGAGTTAGCGACTTCCGCATCAATCTGAAATTCCGCAACTGGCACGAAGCAGGCACCTCAATATTACGCAACTCCAGCGTAGTACGCTGAACATTCGGCCTCATATGCTGCATGTTCGTAATGCGTTGAGTGCACGGCGCATGCCGCTATAATGCTGTCCATGTACCTGAGTTATTTCGGCC
>Ga0224495_10002043_pt1 | contig 13574 bp, 14 predicted proteins | sample SF_Jul11_sed_USG_FD_168128 | JGI IMG/M metagenome (GOLD analysis project Ga0224495, IMG submission 168128) | Sediment microbial communities from San Francisco Bay, California, United States - SF_Jul11_sed_USGS_4_1 | ecosystem: Environmental > Aquatic > Marine > Sediment | place: USA: California... | reverse complement strand
TTTCTTCCTCTTAAAATAGAATTTGAAGCGGTAGCCCTGATCCTCCACACCATCTTGATAGAAGAATTGCTCTACCTCACAGGTATAATCCTCCATCCCCTTGACGGCTGATTCCATCTTTTGAACAATCTCAAAAACACGGTTCCAGTTGGAATGTTCTGAAGAATAGGCAGAGCTTATCAGCAAAAGAGGGTAGAAGATAAGAAATAAGAAAATGAAAAGACCTTTGGACATTCTATTTGAAGATGAAATTCTCATCGAAGAGAGGAGGATCATCGAAGTGGACCCGTCCAATCAGCTCAATGGCGTGGTGCCCCCTCTGGCGCATGCTCCCAACCGATGGAATTCCCATGGAGAAGAGAAGAAACCGCTCCACCCTCTCGGACCCCTTTGCAATTCCATGCTCGTTGAAGATGCTTTCCGTTCGGCCGTCCTCATGGGGAAGAGCCTCCAGAACATCATAGGGAACAAGCTCGTAAGGAACCGGATCGGGAGCTTCCTTCACCGAAATCAGACGCTGCACCTGATGCCAGCCAGAGTTTATCCTGATTCCGAGAGGATCTCCAGTAGAAATCTCGGGAAGCCACTGAGGCATCATCGCATCAAACATCAGAGGTCTTGAAAGGATTCGATCCACTCGCTCTCGATCGGGTGCGAAGAGATGGTAGCATCCGCAATTGTTCATCGCTTCAACCATGAAGAGCTTCCCCTCATCATCCAGGGAGATCCGAACGGTCAATCCATCCAGATGACCTTTCTCGATTGACGGAGGCCTTTCCCCTCCCCGTTCTGAATACCAGATTGCATAGTTGATTTGAAGGATGGGTTCCCCTTTCAGGAAGGCGTGAGAAAAGTAGTAATAAACCGTAGGTTTCTCAGGATTGACCTCAATCCGATGATTCTTCCATCTCACCTCTCCAAGCCGATCATAGGAAGCTGCCATATCCTGAATAAGAATAGGTGCAAAGGCCTCAACCAATTCCTTTTTTCCTATGGCACCAGGAAAGGGAACCCTTAAGGGATTCTCTCTCGATTCTTCGATGATCTCCTGAATCCTTTCCCGGCCAAGCGGTTGCCCTTTCGCTGGCACAAAGGCCCTTAGGCTTCCGTCAACAGGAAGGTCTTTCAGGTCTGTATCGAACCGTCTTCTTATTTTGTCCCTCGAATTCTCAGTGACCACCGCAACCGGAAGGGCAATAATAGGATAGAGACCGGCAGTCCTGAGCATGAAGGAATACTCATCTGGAACTTCAACAAGGGATTGAAGGAGGGGATAGAAATCGGCGTGGGTTTGATCATTACTCAAAAGTTCAGAAGAACACGACTCCGCCTGGCTGTAGAGAATTTCTCTATTGGGTCGGTTTATCGACGTGAGAGAAAGGACCATCTCATCCGGAAGGTTGCTGATCTCTTTCTTCCTGGATCGCAGGTCGAGGTCCTGCATCCATCGGACCCAAATCTTCCTCTCTTGCTCGTCTTTCAATCTTTCCTTTAAAGCAGAGAGGAACCGGCTGGTACGAAGATAGGGGAACCCAGGAACAGAAAAAGCAGATGCATCTCTGACATCGGCTTCCCTGACCTTTTCATTTAACCGCTCAAAGAATTCCTGACATCGCCTTGGTCTTTCAAGGGTCTGAGGGATTCGCTGAGATGAAATGGTAGCGCAACCCAAGAGGAAGAGAAAGAGGGACAAAAGAAAGAGGCATCGATGCCATTTCATCAGAGATCATCACTCCATGGCGATCGCTATTTGATCACATTCAAAAGAATTTCCATCAAGGTCTTCTCCCCTGATTTATAACCGATCTGTACTTGAAGACAGTGGTGGCCCTGGGGAACTTTCACATCTTTCAACACCAATCGGTTATCGTTCAAATAGGGCTTAACCCTATCGGTCAAATCGATGGGGATGAATTTGAGATACTTGACTCTCAGACTGTCATAATCAATGATCTTGTTCCGAGAGGTTTCGAAGGCGATGTCGACAACAAAAGGGGTCAGGAGCGGCAAATCCAGCTTGGGCGCATTAATCTTAATGTGAGGTCCATTCTCTTCCAGGCTTGAACACTCCTTCAAGAAAGGGACCTCCGGCTGCAGAGCTTCTTCCAGTGTGATGAGGGTGAAAGAATGGCCGTTCAGTGGAAAAAAGAAAGAGAGAAAAAATAGACTGAGAAAAAGGAGTCGAAATAAGCTTCTCATAATTACTGCTGCTTCCTTAAACGTATGATAACAGCTAACGAGGGAGCTTTCATCTTTTTCCATACGCTGAATATACATCGAGTTCCCATTTTTGCAACCCGAGTTCCTGATAGTATTATGCGAAGGCCTCTGCTCTGGCTTCCCGATCTCCCCTTCCCCGATCATCCCGTAAGAAAGCTCTTCGGCCGCAAATACCTCTTCCTCCAGTCTCCCTTGAGCGAGAATTCCTCAATTCCCGAACTGACCCCACCTTCATTTTCCGGGGTTTACCTTTCTTTCGCCATGAGGTGTTCAATCAGTTGATAGAGTGGTGCCACCATAACTCCCTTCTCTATGGGATATGCCTCTTTAACAGGGGCAATAATCCACACTTCCTTAAACTCTATCTCGCTCACTGCATTCCAAAAGCCCCGATTCAAATTTGGAGAGCTCGATCCCTTGCATTCGATGGCCAAACGTCTATTACCTTTTTCAAGAATTAAATCGATTTCAGAGCCGGAGGAAGTACGGTAGAAGGAGGCCTTCCAACTCGGCAGAAGAGAAAGAATATTCTCGATGACCAACCCCTCCCACGAAGCGCCATAAACAGGATGGCCCAGGAGGTCATTATGGTTTTCAATACCAAGAAGCGCATGGAGTATCCCGTTGTCGCGGATATAGATCTTTGGCGATTTGATCATCCTCTTTTTCAGATTGGATTCATAGGATCGAAGAACTCTAAGCACAAAGGAGTGTTCCAGCATGTCTACGTAAGACCTTACCGTATGATGGCTTACCCCCATGGACTCCCCCAATTTCGAGCTGTTTAGAAGTTGTCCATGCAGGTGAGAACATATTCTCCAGAAGCGCTCAAGGGTTTTGGCAGGAGTTCTGAAACCAAGCTGCGGGATGTCCCGTTCAAGAAATGTTCTGATAAAATCGAGACGCCACTCGAAACTTTCTTTCTCATTCGACGCAAGGTAGCTTCTCGGAAAACCACCCCTCAACCAGAGTTTTCTTAACGTTTTTAAATGATGATCCTCAGGAACCTCTTTTAAAAGGAACGGAGTCAGTTCAAAATAGGATATCCTTCCTGCCAGCGTTTCAGAGCTCTGTTTAATCAGATCAGGCGAAGCAGAACCAAGGATAATAAACTGTCCGTTCTGTTTATTTTCATCCATGACACTTCTCAACACCGGAAATAGCTCCGGAACCCTTTGAATTTCATCGAGACAGATCAATTTATCGCTATTAAGGCTGAAGAAGGCTTCAGGATCTCTTAATTTGCTGACATCCGATGGCCGCTCAAGATCCAAATAGACCGCGGCTCCGATTTCAGAAATAATGGCCTTAGCGAGGGTGGATTTCCCGCATTGCCTTGGACCGAGGATGACGACCCCGGGCATATTCTCCAATTTCTGTTTGATCTTTGTCGTAATGATCCGCTTAATGTAAGTTTGCATATTGGAACTATATCTTCCAATTTACAGTATGTCAAGCCTGATTATATCCGTTGCCTGAAGGGGGGTTTTGACTGAAAAATGGAAGCACCTCAAACCGTGCTTCCCGGAGAGGTAATTATTTTCTTTTGTTGTGCGCTGGTTAGCGCACCTTGCCGGCCAGTCATGCGCCACAGTTTTGCCTTGAGTCTTTAAACTCCCATCCTTTTTTATTAATTCCGCATTCCGCAATCCGCATTCGAAAACTTCTTTATCTCTCTATCACCCTTTCTAGGCTTCTCCCTTCCTTCTTTTCAATGGATGACCTCTCATTGTTCTCACCGCTCTGAGTTGGGTCCGTTTTTTCTCTTTAAGGTAAAACTGTTCTTTTCTAAATTCGAGTTTTTCCCTTTGGAGTTGGGCTTCGAGCTTAGATTGATTCTCTTTTTGTTTCCCTTTATCCTCCATCAATTTTTTCCAGGATTCAAAGCGATCTCTTTTAAATTTGAGCAATTCTTCCCGCAACCTGAGTCTTTGTGCTTTGAGCTCGGTCTCTTTTCTTTTTAGTTCAAGATTTTCCTTTTTCTGACTGAAATACTCTCCCATCAGAAAATCTCCGATTTTTCTGTAAAGACCATTGTTCCCATTGGCTTCATCTTCAGTATTCTCATCTGGGGGTTCCCCAGTATCGATTCAAGAGTGAATCTTTCATCCATATTCCTTCCAATGGGTTTGTACAGACTCTCCTCTCTGTATTTCTTATTCAAATACTGTTTAATAGCTTTGTTTCTAACCCTCCTGATAATGGGAGTGATTTCTTCTAATGTTTGGGGATTGGATTCAAGTATATCTACCCAGGCTTGTTGAAAACTATCTTCGTACCGCCCCCAAAAAGGTCGCAGATAACTATTTATTTCATGTTCGTTCAGACTCATACCGACGACCTTTCTGAATCAACCCATCGGCTTTTCCAGGCCGGTGGCTAACAGTTACCTGGGTAGGCTTTCCGCCTACAAGACTACGCGGCCTTCCCGGGCCACATCCTCCGGATTACAACCAACTGGGTTTCGAGGAAGTCAACTTAGTCAACAACGTCCCGCTCTTCGTACACTCCCATCAGAAAATCTACGATTTTTCTGTAAAGATCATTGTTCCCATCGTCCCTATCTTCAGTATTCTCATTTGCAGGGATTTCCAGGAAACAAAAAAGACAAATGGGGTCAAAAAGACAAATGGGGTCAGGCAATGGTAATAAGGTATTGACTTGGATATCTTTGTTTGGTAAAAAATCCGCATGGCTCGAAAACCTCGCGTTCACTTCCCAAACGCTTTTTATCACGTCATAGCCAGGGGGAACCAGAGACAAGATCTCTTCTTGGACAGAAAAGACTATCAGGCCTACCTATCTTATCTCTCCCAATCCAAAGTCCGATATCAATTCCATCTCTATGCGTATGCGCTGATGAGAAATCATGTTCACCTACTGCTTGAGGTAAGTGAGACCCCCTTATCGAGAGTCATGCAGGTTCTGCAGTTTCGTTATACTCGCTATTTCAATCGGCGTTATGGGAAGGTAGGGCATCTTTTCCAGGGGCGTTATAAGGCTATTTTATGTGATAGGGACGCATATCTATTAGAGCTCATTCGATATATTCATCTTAATCCAGTGCGATCCAGGGCGGTGAAGGATCTGGAGAGGTATCGTTGGACGAGTCATGTGAACTATCTTGGATCGGTACGGGATGGTCTGATTGATGAGGGGTTCGTTTTGACACAATTTGGAAGGAGCAAAGGGATTGCGCAAAGGAGGTATAGGGAGTTTGTTTTGGATGGACTTAGTCTAGGACACCAGAGGAGATTCTATGAAGTGAAGGATCAGCGTTTTTTGGGAGAAGATGATTTTATTGAACGTCTGGAGTCAAGAAGGGTTGCAGAGGGGCCTGTTCGGTTTGATATCCCGATGGAGGACATCGTTGAGGAGGTTAGCAGACAAACAGGGGTCGGCCAGGATCGCATTTATTCATTGAGTCGGGATCGTAGGGGTTCGTACGGGCGAGGCGTTGTGGCATATCTAGCAAGGAAATTGGGGGGATATTTGGTAAAAGACATTGGAAGATTTTTCGGTCGTGAGCCAATGACGATTAGTGAAGCAATCATTAGAGTGGAGCACCGTATTCACGAGGATGTGGAACTAGCTAAGAGGATTGATCTTCTGGAGAAGAATCTAACCAAAAGGAGGAAGAAAAAATACCTTATTTCCGTTGCCTGACCCCAGTGACCTATTTGTTAGGGGGTGACAACGTTCAAGACATCGTTCACTAAATTAGTATTCAGGACATCGTTCACAAGCAATGGGTTAAGGCTATTGAGAATTATACGACTCTCTCTTAGGTGCCTCATAAATGCAGGCTTACCACTAAGCCAGGGAGTAATTCATCGAAGAGAAAAAAGTACGCCACTGAACGATGTTGTGAACATTTTTCTTGTGAACGATGTCCTGAACGTTATCAGTTAGGTAGTGATACTGATGAATTTCACACGTGACATAGATGGGGCACTGTGTTCCAGATGATATTCAATTTGAACTATATTATTGTTCCTGAGGTTCCTGGCGGCAAGAATGGCCTTGGTATTCATGAAGGGAGAAGCGCTAATTCCCTAAGTATGGCAGTATTAGGGTACGCAAAATATATAATATTGTAAACACAATCCACAGGGAAGGAAGAACCTCTTGCGAGCATCACTATAACAGAAGATGGAGCGTAAAAGATGAAAACAAGAATAATTTTCATTGCTATGTTTTGGTTAATTTGTACTAATTTTTCTTTTTCCGAAGATGTTAGTCCTCGTCGTTTTGTGGACAAAGAAGTGGCAGGTTTAATCGTAGGAGACGATGGCATAGAAAAAGTTATTAGGCTTTATGGGCGTGGTGCTTTGCGGGAAACATTTCGTGGTGAGATGGGAACAAAGCATGTTGAAATATTATATTATTACGATGCGGACGAGCAAACTTATTTTATAGTGTATGTACATGACGGTTTAATCGTAACCATAACACTAACAAAAGAACTTAAGGATAAGAAATTAAATCAAAGCAAAAAGAGAGCAACGAAGATTAAAACTCTTTCAACTGGCAGAGGTGTAAGACTTGGAGACTCTCCCAACAACGTTACCAAGGTTTACGGTGAGCCGCACAGAAAGGGAACCAGAGATGGAATGCTTGTGTTTGAATATCATACAGATTATACAAAAGACCCTCGGGTTAGGCATTCCTATGATGCTTATTTTTATTTTGGTGAAAATAGACTTGTCGAACTTGTTATTCACGATGGTCAATAAAGAAGGTGAGGTGTCACATCTGCACGGGCTGTTGCTCAAACGTCTCTTTTGAAGAACCTTGGACGAGCATAGGGGACATCCTATATTGGTCCTGTCAAGAGGAAAATCAAAAAAATTTGTTCTTTCATAATAACGGCAAGTTACAAAACGCCACTGATTTCGGAAACACTTTTCCTTTCGAATCCCATCACGTGTCTTGGTAAAGCCTGTGACAAGGGTGTGTGACAAGGGTGTCAGGTCTACACTCTTGACAAGCCCTCTGAAACTTGATACTCGTCTTTTGTGGCTCGCCCTCTGAGGATCGAATATCCTAATGCCTTCTACCACATCACCTCCCGGGGAAACGAGCGAAGAGCGATCTTCAGATCGAAAGGAGATTACGAACGATTTCTCGGCTACTTCGAATCGGCTACAGAAAGATATGGGGCCAGAATCCATTGCTTCTGTCTTATGCCTAATCATTACCATTTGCTTCTGGAGACCCCAAGAGCAAATCTTCCGAGAATCCTCCATCATCTGAACACCGGGTATACGAACTACTTTAATGCAAAGACGAAGAGAGTAGGCCATCTCTTCCAGGGCCGGTATCGTGCGATTTTAGTTGAGAAGGATGCCTATGCCTTGGAGCTTTCACGCTACATTCATCTCAATCCTGTGAGGGCCCATATAGTGAAGGAGCCTTCTCAGTACCCATGGAGTAGTTACTTAGCCTATGTAGAGGGAGAAAGAAGATGGGGTTGGCTCGAGAGGAAATTTATCTTGGGTCAGCTCAGTTCAAATGAGAGAGGGGCTCGAAGAAAATACCAGGCATTCGTAAGGGAGGGGATGATAAGATCTTTTGAGGACCCTTTGGGGAAAGTGGTGGCTTCCACGTTATTGGGTACGGAGGGGTTTATAGAGGGAGTGAGGGAGAGGTTTATCAAAAAGGCTAGGTCTCATCGGGATCTGCCTGCTCTGAGAAGGCTTTCTTCTTGGCCGGATCTTTCTTCAATCGTGAGGGAATCGGAGAGGGTGTTCGGGAAAGGGACGGTAGCGTCGAGGAGGGTGGCCCTTTATCTTTCCCATCGATGGAGTGGGCTTTCGTTGGGGGAGATAGGGGAGTATTTTGGAGGGATTGGGCCATCGGCGGTGACCCAGAATACCCGGAGGTTGGGGACTATTTTGGAACAGGATAAAAGGTTCTTGGCAGAGGTCCAAAATCTAAAGAAAATATTGAGTGAATAGTGTAGACCTGACACCGTTTCTGCATGCAAATCTGAGAACGGCGTATAGCAGAAGATTGAGACCATGGAGGATCTGAAATCGTAACCCTCAATCGTCATGCGGAGATGATTGAAAAATCGCTGGCACTGGTTGAGTATTTGGGTAAATCTAAGAACAAACCAAAAATAGATCCAATGACGCAACGTACACTACGATGGGATGCCCATGCCAACACCCCTTAACTAGGCGAGAACTGGAGGTATTAGCTATGTTGCGCATTAGACTATTATTTAGAATACTGTTTTTTGTATTTTTTATCTGTGTGGTTCTGCAGCCCATCGCTGCAATGGCTGAGAGGGAAGTAGTTTCAGAAAAATCCCCCCTTTACCAGGAGTTGATGCCGGTCGCAATTGAATGGAAGAACGCTGTGTTGAAAAAGCAGGTGGACGTCCTAGTATCCTATGCTTTGCCAGAAGCCAGGAAAAAGGTTGCTTCTTACCTGAAAAACAGGAATTCAGATTTATATGGAATCTTTTATAAACGGAAAGATTCAATTTATGACCGTTTGAGGAACGCAAAACGGCTGAAGATTGTGCTAGTCGAGAGGAAGGAGCTCGAGAGATTTGGACAAGGGACAGATGTTTATTATTATGACGAGGACAAGATTAAACTTGAATTTCCCCTGAGTGATAAGAAAGCACAAAGCTTACTGGATGAACGGAAAATCGTTTTGATGTTCTTCTTCAAAGAAGAAGATCGATGGTTTACGTCCTATGACTTCTTCTGAGGGTCCGCGGGTCAGGTCTATTTTCTTAACATTCTCCTTTCCCGACAAGTTTTGTCAAGGCAGCGCATTATAGACCCTGCCTATTCTTCGCCAATGGAGTTCAACCCATCAAGGAAAGGGTAACTCCTAATGACTTGCCGAGGGAGACCACTTCCCGCACGGTGGTGGAATCCAGCGGGATGCCCTGTTTCAGGCGCTCGGACTCGGTTCGGTATTCCGGTTCTCCAGGTATCAGAATCTCTGTCAGTGTCTGCGCCTTCGTACTCTCTTTAATGCTCTTGATGTAGCGGTCCATGTCTTTCTTAAACTTCTCTCTTCCAGTAAAACATTCCGGGTCGATGGGACTTGGGCCCAGGCATAAGTAATTAAGTATTGATTGTTCTGCTTTTGGATGATGAGAGATGTTCGTGGTGGGGAAATCAGATTACTTATGCGTGGCGCCATTGCTTACGCGTGCCCGGAAACGCGCATGCTCAAACAGCATGGCCAGAGCCTTGGCTGCCCTTGTAGCATCGGAGTAGACAGAAATGCCACTCCTCAAAAGCAAAGGGAAGTCCTGGGCCACTGACTGCATCGGCCCCGCCATTAGGGTTACAACCAGAGGTTTCCTCGCTTTGATGTCACTCATTGCCTCCAGGATAAGGTCTCGAAGCAGCTTTCCTCCGACAACACCAATCAGGAGCAGCATGTCGATGCCCTCGTCTTCGGCTACTATCCGGATGGCGTCTCTATGCACGGTGGGAGCCACAAGAGAAGCGAGACTCAGGTCAACCGGATTGTTAACACTGCCTCCGACCGGTGGAAGCGCCTTGTGAAGCCTCTCGATCGTATGCATGGAAAACCGCGGCACCTCCAGCCCGAGTTCAAGGCATCTATCCGTAGTGCCCACCGCCGTCCCGCCCGGCCCGCTGATGATACCCACCCGCCTTCCCTTTGGCAGTGGCTGAAGATGAAAGGCATACAGGCAATCGAGCACCTCTTCAAAGCTATTTACACTAATGATCCCAGCTTGCCTTAACACTCCTTCCCATACACGAGGCGAGCCGGCTAAAGCGCCCGTGTGTGAAATGGCCGCCCTGGCCCCGGCTTCTGTGCGGCCACCCTTCCAGAGGATGATAGGCTTCTTTTTCGAAATCTCTTTTGAAACATGATAGAATCGCCTTCCGTCTTTTATTCCTTCGACATAGGAAACTATCGTCTTCGTCTGCGGATCTTCTCCAAGGTACTCCAGGAAATCGATTGCGTTAAGGTCGGACTCGTTACCGCAGCTGATGGCTTTGCTGAAGGCGATACCATTGCTCGTGACCGTCAGGGTCAGGAAATCAGCAAAAAAGCCGCTTTGGGAGACAACGCCCACCGAACCGCTCTCTTTGCCTGGCCCCTGGAGGAAGGGCAGCCTCGACGAAGGGCAATAGATGCCGATGCAGTTCGGCCCGATGACACGGGCACCGCTCTCCCGAGCGATTCGAACCATCTCCTGTTCCAGTTCTTTCCCCTTCTCTCCCGTCTCTGCGAAACCGGAAGTGGCAATCACAATTGCCTGGACCTTTTTCGAAGCACACTCCTTTACGGCGGCTAACACCGAATCCGTGGGGGTAACAACGATGGCCAGGTCCACCGGATCAGGGGTATCCGCTAACGTCCGATAGGCTTTCACTCCAAGGATCTCGCTTTCCCCAGGGTTCACGGGATAGAATTTTTGGAAACCCATTTCGAGGAAGCGTTCCATGAACACGCGGCCTATCTTCCCCTGTTTGTTTGAAGCGCCGAGGAGCGCTACCGACCTCGGATGAAAAATTCGGTCCAGCTTGGCAAAGACAGTTGCTTTAGACATCCTTATCTGACGTAAAGTGATAAGAACTTGCTTCGGGATGGATTGAATATAAGGAAAGGGGCACAATCTGTCAAGGAAAGACGGGGATTGGATTACGCTATTTCGGTGGGGCGGATTTTGTTTTTGGGGAGAACCGAATCTTTCCACTCTCTATGCCCTCTAAAAGATATTCGGGGGTGGTCATCACCTTCAGCTTTCCTTCGAACGGCACTCCTTGCTTCAGATTATGTTTGCAGGAGAGGCAGTCCGTGAGTAAAATATCCGCCTTCACCTCTTCTGCTTCCTTCACCCTCCTTCGGGCAATGTCCCTCGAGAATTTTGGATAGAAACCCCTGATTCCTCCTCCTGCTCCGCAGCAGAGCGACTCCTGATGGTGATGTTCCATCTCGACCAAGTGGTTTCCAAGCCCTTCCACCAACTCTCTCGTCCCGTTGAAGGACCCAAGTCCCCTTCCAAGATGGCAGGGATCGTGGAAGGTGATTGTAGCGAGATCGGTTTCCGACGAGGCGAATGAGAAATGTTCAGCAAGAAAGGAAGTGAGGGTTCTGAAATGAAGGCCTGTTGGGTACTCGCCATCATATTCCAGAAAAGTCTTCAGACAGGTGGGACAGAGAAAAAGGACCTCACGGCCTCCGGCCTCTTTCATCTTCTCGATATTCTGTTTGATCAGATCCCGATTGGGACTGGAACCCGTCTCCCCCTTCACTGCTTCACAACAGACTTCATCGATCAGAGTGAAATCGACGCCCAAACGATTGAGAAGTTTGATGGCGAATTCTGTTGTTTCACTCTCCGTGGTCATTCCCACACACCCAATATACAGGACGACGGAAGATTTCTTTTTCGGAACTGGAAATTCTGCCCGGGCCATTTTTTCATAGGGCGTTCCATACCGGTCGATGGCAGCCTGAAGCTGTTTAACTTCATCGAGCTCAACAGAGATCTCAGAATCTTCAAGGCTTCTTCTTCTCAGATCCTTAAGACTCTTTCCAGCATTGATGCCAAATGGGCAGACCTCTTCACAGAGACCACAGGTGGTGCAGAGGAAGAGACCATCTTCGACTCCCTCTCTCACCCCATGGAGAAGGGAGGAAAGAGCGACCCCCCTTCCGCCCAGCATTCCATCGGCTCCAAAGAAGGAGCCCACAGCGTTATACACCGGGCAGTCGAGAAGACAGTTGCCACACCCGATGCAATAGAGGAGATCCGAAGAATCTTTCCGCTCATTTAAAATTTGTCTTCTTCCATTATCCAGGAAGACGATGACGACTTCCTCTGGTTTATGCATTCCATAAAAAAGCTGCTTCTCAATATCCGAAGATTTGGATCTCCCAGCCACGATATCAATGAAAGACGGGAAAAGGGCCCCTGTGGCCAGAAAGGTTTCCAGCCTCAGCATCAGGAGGGCATCCTCAACCGTAGGAAAGATCTTGTCGATGGCCGTGATCAGGATGTGTTTCTCCCTCATTCGAACCCGGGTGATATTCCCTTCATTATGAAGAATTAGGGCCGCTCCTTCTTTGGCGGAAATGGCATTAGCCCCTGTGATGCCGATCTTTGCTTTCTGGAGATAGGATTCGATGTCGGACCTCACCGCGTGCATCTCCTCTTCCGGTATCGGTGGCACCTCCCTCTTGAGATGCCGGGAGAGGATCTCAGCAATTTCATAACGCGAGAGATGAACAGCGGGTGCAGTGGCATGGGAGGCCCGATGGCCAGCGATCTGGATGATCCGATCACCGATATCTGTCTCAATGACCTCAATGCCATGCCCATTCAGAAAATGAGTCAGCCCAATCTCCTTGGAGATATTCGATTTCGACTTGACCACCAGCCTTTCATCGCCGATCTCTCTGAGGATGCTCTCGCATGCTTCTTGACCGTCCTTCGCCTGAAGGACCTTAAACCTGTTTTTCTCGAGACGGGAGATCGCTTCTTCAAAGAGATCCCAGTTTCCAACGGATTCAGATCGAACCCGTTTCACTTCCTCGCTGATCTTTTTCAGGTCACCAAAGAAAGGAAGGTTCTGTTTCTGGCGGCTCCGGGTCTCTTTGAAGGCGCGCCATTGGTTTTCCAAGTGAGACTTTTTGATTTTCTTTCTTAAATCGTCGTATTGCTTTTGGATTAATCCCATTTCTACTCCGTGGTAAAAGGGCTGAGGAGCGCTACGCTTGAGAGCCGCTTCGCCCTGAACCATATATGGTCTCAGGGCTTTGCTTGAGGCGAAATAGATTTTGCCTCTCACCTCAAACCTCTAGCCCATTGCCTTAAATATTTTTAATTTTGCCTCTTTTCAATTGATAAAACAACCTTTTTCCTCACCCCCTCTCCCCTCCGAAGATTGTGTCGTAATCGCAAGCCAAGGAGAGAGGCAGTCGGGTTCCAAAGCTTTAGAATGCGGGTCTTTCATTGGATGATGGGAGATCATTGATTGCGTAAAATCGAACGTTTTCATACCCCTGGCACGTCTGAATCCGAGCGGCTAAAGGTTACCGCTCTAAATCTTTTTCACCCGACCGCCTCTCTCCTTTTTCCGAAAAATCGGTTTTTTCATATTGCAACATTGTATCTCTGGGGAGAGGGTAAGAGGAGGGGTGGCCTCCATTGGAATATGGTGGGCTGTTGGTTATAATTGGTTGAATTTCACATTTCTTAGTCTTTATTTGCGTTATTCGATATCATTCGTTCTATTCGGCCTTTGAAGCAATGAAAGAAACCGTCTCTCTTGTCAGCCTTGGCTGTCCCAAGAATTTGGTTGATTCTGAAGTGATTCTCGGGCTCCTCTCTAAGGCAG
>Ga0224495_10002042_pt1 | contig 13576 bp, 11 predicted proteins | sample SF_Jul11_sed_USG_FD_168128 | JGI IMG/M metagenome (GOLD analysis project Ga0224495, IMG submission 168128) | Sediment microbial communities from San Francisco Bay, California, United States - SF_Jul11_sed_USGS_4_1 | ecosystem: Environmental > Aquatic > Marine > Sediment | place: USA: California... | reverse complement strand
GCACTTCGACTGGTGGAGTGCGGTCCGGTGGAGGCGGCAATTTCACCTTGACGGTCGGTGATGCCGACGCCATAGCCGAACAGCCTGGAGTACAAGCCGTCGCTCCGATACATCCTGGCAGCGCGCAGGTCATATACGGGCCAAACAACTGGAATACGTCCATCATCGGCACCACACCGGGTTATCTGGATGCGCGCTCCTGGCAGGTAATTTCTGGTGCAGCTTTTACCGACTCGGATGTGCGCTCTGCCACGCGAGTAGCATTGATCGGCAAGACTGCTGCAGAAAACCTGTTCGGCGTTGATGACCCGGTCGGCAAGACCATACGTATCAGGCAAAGCCCGTTTGTCATACTCGGGACATTGGCTGAAAAAGGTCAGGGCATGGATGGGCGGGATCAGGACGACACCATCCTGATTCCGCTCTCCACCGCGCAGCGCCAGGTATTCGGCTCTCAATTTCCAGGTTCGGTGCGCATGGTGATGGTGCAGACCGCAACGCAAGAGATCATGCCCTCAGTGGAGAAATCCATGACCGAGCTTCTGCGCCAGCGGCACCGGATACGAGAAGGAATGGATAATGACTTCTTCCTGCGCAATCTCACCGCCGCAGCGGATTCTGCCGCAGAAAGCACTCGCATCATGTCGCTGCTGCTCGGCGCAATCGCTTCAGTGTCGCTGCTGGTTGGCGGCATTGGCATCATGAACATCATGCTGGTTTCGGTCACTGAACGGACTCGCGAAATCGGCATCCGCATGGCAATCGGCGCACGCCAAAACGACATCCTGATGCAATTTCTTCTGGAAGCCATCATCATTTCAGTGATCGGCTGCTTTGTCGGCATGCTGCTGGGTATCATCGGCGCATTGCTGGTGGAGGCGCTAACCGGCACAATCGTCATCATCTCAGGAAGCTCGGTCATCGTGGCATTCAGCGTTGCTGCAACCGTAGGTATCTTTTTTGGCTTTTATCCTGCGCAAAAAGCCGCGCAACTCGACCCTATAGAAGCCTTGCGCTATCAGTAAACGCTGATGTTCCCAAGCCTGCCTAAAAAATTTCCGTTTAATACCATGATAAATTGAATATAAAAATTGACGTTGAAGGTGCAATTGGGAAACAATGAGGTCAGGATATCCGCCCTATAGGGAAAAATATGTCAAATACCAGCAAATTCATCAGTGCAGGGCTCACATCAGTATTTCTAGCCACCGCCTCTGCCTATGGTGGTGACACCGAAGCAGAAATCAAACAACGGATCGGTAGCGGCAATCCGGTTGCAGGCAAGGATAAGTCTGCAATGTGCCAAGGATGCCATGGCGAGGACGGTAACAGCATGGTGCCCAGTTTCCCCAAGCTCGCAGGACAATATGCCACCTACATCCAGAGACAGATCAACAACTTTCAGACTGGCACCCGCAGGGATCCGACCATGACTGACATGGCCGCTACCGTGACCAACCGGCAGGATTTGAACGATATCTCGGCCTATTTTGCCAGTCAAAAACAAATGACAGGCACCCCGGTAAAAAATGAAGCTGGAGAAAAACTGTTCAACAAACACGGTTGTCTCAACTGCCACGGCGAAATCGGCAAGGGCAGGCCCGCCAACAACGCGATATTCCCAGTGATTGGCGGCCAACACAAGGACTACCTGGTGAAACAGATGAACGACTTCAAGACTGGCGCCCGCGACACCGACATGTCTGGAACAATGAGCGAACTGGCCAACCAAATGACCGATGCCGATATCGATGCGATCGCTGAATACCTGTCCGGCCAGTAACTTCAACGCCCTCCTCTACACAGTAGCCAAGAGCGATGCAGGTGACAATTGGGATGGGGAAAAACTGTTGATGATACGCATCCCTGATTGAGCCACTAGCCACTCGGCCCAACCTACTCAATTCAAGTAACTGATTAAATAGATACTTTTTTGGTTTAATAGTGTCTCGGAAATATTTCCGTTATCCATAATGACTGCCGGTCAGTCAAAATTAATGAGTCTCCCTGCATAACCAATGACTAGCCCCGCGAATTAGGCTGGGTTAATTCAGACTGCCAGTCAGAGCCTGGATACCACAGTGAATTTTATTGGGTATTTTGCCAGTCTCAGCAATTCGGCAGGGAAATCACCATTGACGCAGAAACGGTTATAGGAAACAATCTCACCGAAATCAACAACCATGATATGCAAGCGAGGATACATGTTACACATCAAGAAAGGATCTGCTGCGTTATTGTCCATATTTCTGTTTTCGGCTGCCGCCTATGCCGGGGATAGCGCAGAAGATATAAAGCAACGCATCGGCAAAGGCGATCCTGCCGCAGGAAAAGACAAATCGGCCATGTGCCAGGGTTGTCATGGCGAAGACGGCAACAGTGCTGCTCCCAACTTTCCCAAGCTCGCCGGTCAGTTTGCAAATTACCTGCAGAAACAAATCCGCGACTTCCAAATCGAAGCCCGTGTAGACCCGACCATGAGCAGCATGGCAGCAACGGTAACCGAGCGCCAGGACTTGCTCGACATCACAGCCTATTTCGCAAGCCAAAAGCAAATGAAGGGGTCGGGAGGATCCAGCGAAGCCGGAAATAAGTTATATATCGAAGGCAATATCGCCACCGGTGTTTATGGCTGCATCAACTGCCACGGCGAGAACGGCAAGGGGAAGTCTCCCAATAATGCACTATTCCCGTTGATTGGTGGCCAGCATAAGGACTATCTGGTGAAGCAACTGACTGACTTCAAAAAAGGTGAGCGCAAAAACGACCCGTCCGGCATGATGGCCGACATAGCCAAGCTGATGACCAATGCCGAGATCGAAGCGGTTTCTGAATATCTGTCCGGCCTCTAGTTGCTAGACTTTCACAATTTGGCCTGAAGCTTAAGCGTCATCATCAAACCCGGGCATTCATGGTGTGGAGATGAAGAAATACAGCCCCCCATCTTTCAGGATCAGAAGAAATAAAAAAGGCGCTTAACGCGCCTTTTTTATTACCACCTGTCAGAACAACCAATTCGAACTGATGACGGGAAAATTGATATCCTCAATCATCATGCTTATGGTCGTGCTTTTTCTTATGTTTGTTTTTGTGCTTTCCCTTATGCTGCCCTTTGTCATGATGTTCATGCTCATCATCATGGTCATGGTCTTCTTTCACGGTTACCGCAACCGCAGTGGAATTGTTTGTGCCGATTGTCGCGCCGGTAGCACCACCGATTGCAGCGCCCAGAATTGCGCCCTTCTTCCCGCCAACCTCATATCCGATTGCCGCACCGGCGGCTCCGCCCACCGCCCCGCCCACTACCGCGCCGCCATCCGCGGCAAAAGTGTTCATGCTTACAGCAAGCAATAATGCGGACGTTAAAATAATTTTCATGTCTTCTCCAAAATATGGTTCAGTAAAATATGCATCACGGAACAGTTAGTCTCAATCAGGGTTTAGTTCAAATCCCTCATTGGCATCAACAGAACTCGCGTGATATTCTCAAACATCTCCGAAAATATTACAAGGCATATGTCCGTTTCCATCAAAACCCCGCAAGAAATTGAAAAAATGCGTGTTGCAGGTCGCCTGACCAGTGAGGTCCTCGATTACATCGAACCTTACGTCAAAGCAGGCATCACCACCAACGAACTGGACAAGCTCTGCCACGACCTGATCGTGAATGTGCAGAAGGGCATCCCTGCCCCACTCAATTACGCGCCGAGCGGACACAAACCCTACCCCAAATCGATATGCACCTCGATCAACCACCAGATCTGCCACGGTGTGCCCAGCGATAAGGCACTCAGGAATGGCGATATCGTCAACCTGGACATTACGGTTATCAAGGATGGCTACCACGGCGACAGTAGTCGCATGTTCTATGTCGGAGAACCGTCCATCCAGGCCAGGAGATTGTGCGAGACTACCTTTCAGGCACTGTGGCGTGGTATCCATGCGGTCAAACCGGGTGCCTATCTCGGCGACATCGGCCATGCCATCCAGAGTTTCGTCGAGCCACTGGGCTACAGTGTGGTGCGAGAATTCTGCGGACATGGCATCGGACAGAATTTTCATGAAGAGCCACAGGTACTGCATTACGGCCGCGCCAAGACCGGGTTGAAACTCGAACCCGGCATGACCTTCACCATCGAACCGATGATCAATGCCGGCAAAGCGGCCATCAAGCAACTGGGTGATGGCTGGACCGTGGTCACCAAGGATCACAGCCTGTCGGCGCAATATGAACACACTATACTTGTCACTAATACCGGGTTCGAAGTGTTGACCGTTTCAGATGGCTGCCCTCCCCCACCGAGCAACTGAAACGATCGCCGGTTTGCGCGAATCATTGCGCATCGAACGACTGGCTCTTGAACAGGACTTTCTGCGACAAGGTAATGCAGCAAGCTTGCTTAGCGAACACAGCAAGCTGATCGACCGCTATCTGTGCAACGTCTGGCAGCAACTGTCCATGCCGGAAAACATTGCACTGGTTGCGGTAGGTGGCTACGGGCGCGGCGAGCTGTATCCGAAATCCGACATCGACCTGCTGATCCTGCTGTATTCCGAACCAAACGATGTCCTGCAACAAAAACTGCAAGCCTTGATCGGCATGCTCTGGGACATCGGACTTGAAGTCGGCCACAGCATCCGCACAATCGCGCAATGCCTGAAGGAATCCGCCGACATCACCGTGCAGACCAACCTGCTCGAGATGCGCCTGATTACCGGCGACGCAAGGCTGTATGGGGAATTGAGCAATGTTCTGCATCAATACCTCGACCCGCAACAATTCTTCCTTGCCAAGTTGCAGGAACAACGGCAACGCCACCATCGTTTCCTCGATGCGGACTTCAACCTTGAACCCAATCTCAAGGAAAGCCCCGGCGGCCTGCGCGACCTGCATACCATCAACTGGATAGCGCGTGCGGCAGACCTAGGCACCCGCTGGACAGAGCTAGCTCAGGCAGGTCTGATCACAGATGCCGAAGCGCGCCAGATTTCAGAACATGATGAGCTACTGCAAACCCTGCGCATCCATTTGCATTACCTCGCCAAGCGGCGCGAGGACCGCTTGATATTCGAATTCCAGACGCCGCTCGCCGAGCAGCTAGGTATCGGCGCATCAGATACCCGCCGTGCCAGCGAACACCTGATGCAGCGCTATTACCAGACCAAAAGAGCGGTGCTCCAGTTCAACACTATCCTGCTGCAGAACCTGCGCGAACATCTATTCCATGAATCACCCGAAGTACATGTACTCAACGAACGATTCAGGATCGTCGGGAACCTGCTGGATATCCGCGATGAAAGTCTATTCGAGCGAACCCCTGCTGCAATCTTCGAACTGTTCCTGCTAATGGCACAACACGCCGAACTCACCGATCTCAGCGCAAACACATTGCGCTCTCTGTGGCGTGCTCAACACCACATCGACGATGCGTTCCGGTGCGACCCGGATAACCGGGCACGCTTCATGGAAATCCTGCGCCAGCCCAAAGGCGTGCTGCACGCGCTGCGCAGGATGAACCAATACGGCATCCTCGGCGCATACATTCCCGCGTTTGGACGTATCGTCGGGCAGATGCAGCACGACCTGTTCCATGTCTACACCGTGGACGAACACATCCTGATGGTGGTGCGTAACCTGCGCCGCTTCGCCGTGGAGGAATTCGCCCACGAATATCCTTTCTGCAGCCAGCTGATCGGCGAATTCGCCCGCCCTGAAGTGCTGTACATCGCCGGTCTGTTCCACGACATCGCCAAGGGACGCGGAGGAGATCATTCGCAACTAGGCAAGGAAGATGCGCTCGCATTCTGCACACAGCACCTGCTCAGCCGCGAAGACACCGACCTGGTGGTGTGGCTGGTCGAGAACCATCTCGTTCTCTCCGCCACGGCGCAAAAACAGGACCTGTCCGACCCCGAAGTGATTGCGGCATTCGCCGGCAAGATCAGGAACGACCGTAACCTAGTCGCGCTGTACCTGTTGACCGTTGCCGACATACGCGGCACAAGCCCCAAGATATGGAATGCGTGGAAAGCCAAGCTGATCGAAGACTTGTTCCACCTGACACGCCGTCACATGAGCGAAGGCAGGGCGGCAGACCGCTTAGGCGAGATACGCCGCGAGACAACCAACACGCTCAATCTCTATGCGCTAGCGCCGGACAGCTACCAGCTGCTGTGGGAGCAGCTCGACGACAGTTACTTCATGGACCACGAAGCGCAGGAAATCGCCTGGCATACCCGCCTGCTGGCATACAAGGTGAACACCCGTGACGCCATCGTGAAGGCGCGCCTGAGCCGCATCGGCGAAGGATTGCAGGTGATGGTGTATTGCCCGGACCAGCGCGCATTGTTCGCGCGCATCTGCGACTTTTTTGCGCGCATGAATTACACCATCGTCGAGGCCAAGATACACACTACCCGGCACGGCTACGCGCTGAACAGCTTCCAGATCATGGAAGCGATGCGCAGCACCACCGTCTATAGGGACATCATGACCTACATCGAATTTGAGCTCGCGCAGCAGATCATGCAGGCCAAACCGATCGCACCCGCCGCGACAGGTCGCATCAGCCGCCAGCTCAAACACTTCCCCATTCCTACCGAGGTCGAGATCAAGCCGGATCACAAGGGAATGTACATGCTGTCGCTGGTCGCCGGAGACAGGCCGGGACTGTTGGCGCGCATCGCGCTGATCATGGACCAGCACAACATCCGCCTGCACCGCGCCAAGATCAACACGCTGGGCAGCCGTGCCGAGGATGTGTTCTGGATCAGCGGCGCTATACTTGAGAACGCGGGACGGACGGCTGTTTTACTGGATGAGCTGCGGGAAAAGCTCTAAGAACTGCTATGCACCCGCAGACAGATAACTAAGCAATTCAAGACGGAGCCAACCCGAATTTAACGGACAGGTGAATGCTGTAGTTCAGTATGATTTCCCGGCGTATTGCCACACTATTCAGTGGCTGCTGGCGAGGAGCGCCCCCTGGTTTCGGCACGCAACCTGAGTTCGGCTTCGCGTGTAGCATGCAGTTCCGCTGTGGCGCGTTTTTCGGCAAGCAATGCCAGCTCACGCTCGGTTTGTAGCCTGAATGCCGCGGCTTTGCTGGCCATGGTTTCCGTAGCGAGACGTTCCTGAGATTTCTTTTCGGCCTTACGCAGCAGCACATTGGCCTGTTCCTGTAGCAGCGTTGCATTCCTGTCCGCCTCGGCTTGGGACTGGATCAATTCCATCGCTATCCGCTCAGCGGTCAACCTGGAATTCAGCTGGTCGATGGCCAGTTTTTCTTTCTGGATTTTCTCTTCTATGGTTTTTGCCACGGCATTTTCCAGGGATTCTTTTTCCCGCGCCAGCCGTGCCAAATCCTTCTCGCGCAATGCACGAATTTCTGATGCCTGTGCCGCACGCGTTTCTGCTTCTACTCGCTGGCCCAACTGCTCCAACTCTGGATCCTCTACGCCGGCCCTGTTACTGGATATCCGTAAAAACACTTCATCTGCTTCTGCAATCGCCAATTTCGCCGCCTCGACATTGGCCCTGACCAATCCGTAGTGCCTGGCATCTTCCCGGCTTCTAACTTCAACATGCTCGGCCAACTCAGACTCCACATCGCTGCGCAATTGATCGAGAGCCTGTGCTGGAGTATCGTTGAGGATGATATATTTATCGCTATCGCTACCGGTTAACCTGATCGCGGATGGTTTTGCCATTGCCTTGCCCTTTCGTATCGGTTGATGCGTACACCGCACCAGTGTTGTACCCAATTTGACGATGCCAAGATATCAGTTCGAAAGACAAGCAATGCGTTGAACAACAGGGATAAATCAGGCTATTTCAAAGGCTTGCAATACTGGTTCGAGGAGGGCGACCCTGCCCGCTCCGGGCGGCTTAGCCGCACCGTGTCCGGGTTTCCGCTCAAAATGACCCGTTTTTGGGTCGCTACTCCCATTCAATCGTAGCTGGGGGCTTGCCGGAAATGTCGTAGACCACGCGGTTGATGCCGCGCACTTCGTTGATAATGCGGTTGGAGACTTTACCCAGCAGCTCGTAGGGCAAGTGCGCCCAGTGCGCGGTCATGAAGTCCTGGGTTTGTACTGCGCGCAATGCCACCACCCATTCGTAAGTGCGTCCATCGCCCATCACACCTACGCTCTTGACCGGCAAGAACACTGTAAAAGCTTGCGAGGTCTTTTCATACCAAGACTTGCCCTCCTCATCCTTGGTGGCGTGCAGTTCCTCGATGAAGATCGCATCGGCGCGGCGCAGCAGGTCGGCGTATTCGCGTTTCACTTCGCCGAGGATGCGCACGCCCAGGCCGGGGCCGGGGAATGGATGGCGGTATACCATGCCATGCGGCAGGCCCAGTGCCACGCCTAGCTCGCGCACTTCGTCCTTGAACAGTTCCCGCAACGGCTCAAGCAATTTCAGGTGCAGGCTTTCCGGCAAGCCGCCGACGTTGTGGTGCGATTTGATGGTGTGTGCTTTTTTGGTTTTCGCGCCGGCAGATTCGATCACGTCAGGATAAATGGTACCTTGCGCCAGCCACTTGGCTTGCGGCAACTTCTTGGCTTCGCGCTGGAACACTTCGACAAATTCGCGGCCGATGATTTTGCGCTTCTTCTCCGGATCGGACACGCCGGTCAGGTGATGCAGGAATTCCGCGCTGGCATCGACGTGTATCACCCTCACCCCGAGATTATCCGCGAATGTCTTCATCACCTGCTCCGCTTCGTTCAGGCGCAGCAGGCCGTTATCCACGAATACGCAGATCAGCTGCTTGCCTATGGCGCGGTGGATCAGCGCTGCCGCCACCGAGGAATCCACCCCGCCGGACAAGCCGAGTATCACCTCATCCTTGCCCACCTGAGCACGTATCTTTTCCACTGCTTCGCCAACATAATCCGGCATGTTCCAATCTTGGGCGCAGCCGCAGATGTCATGCACGAAGCGGTTCAGCATCGCCTTGCCCTGGTGGGTATGGGTCACTTCTGGATGGAATTGCAAAGCGTAATAGCGCCGCACCTCGTCTGCCATACCGGCGATGGGTGTGCTGGGGTTGCTGGCGATCACCGCGAATCCGGGCGGCAATTTCGTCACCTTGTCGCCGTGGCTCATCCACACATCGAGCAGCCCGTAGCCTTGCGGGTTGGTCTTGTCCTGGATGCCCTCCAGCAGTCTGGAGTGGCCCTGCGCGCGGATTTCCGCATAACCGAATTCGCGCACCGCACCGGTTTCAACCGCGCCACCCAGTTGCGCCGCCATGGTCTGCATGCCGTAGCAGATGCCCAGCACCGGCACGCCCAGATCAAACACTACCTGTGGGGCACGCGGCGTATCGCCTTCAGTCACCGAATTCGGCCCGCCGGAAAGAATGATCCCTGCCGGTTTGAAATCGCGAATATATGTTTCATCCACATCATAGGGATGCAATTCGCAATAAACATGGGTTTCGCGCACGCGGCGTGCGATCAGCTGGGTGTACTGGGAACCGAAATCGAGAATGAGGATTTTTTTATGAACAGTCATTGGTCGTCAGATGCTAGCCGTTAATTGGTTGTAGGAATTTTTGCAGGACTTTGCGCATCTTGCCAACCTCATCCGCGTTATCCGCTGGAGGACAAAGAAAACTCCGGTTATCGTAATTGACTGGCAAGGCCATGAATTTGCAGTTGGCTTGTAACCGCTAATATCGTGCCGACAGAAAAACCACAGCCCCCTGAACATTACACCTTACCGTACCTGACTAGTAACTAACGATTCAAGGCTAGCGACTATCGATATGGTAATTAGGCGTTTCCTTGGTGATCTGCACATCGTGCACATGCGACTCGCGTATGCCTGAAGCAGTGATCTCGATAAATTCGGCCTTGGTGTGCATCGTGGCGATGTCCGGACAGCCGAGATATCCCATGCTGGATCGCAAGCCCCCCATCAACTGATGGATCACCGCCAGCACGCTCCCTTTGTAGGGAACCCGTCCTTCCACGCCTTCCGGCACCAACTTGTCCTGGTTGGCTTCTGAATCCTGGAAATAACGGTCGCTGGAGCCTTGCTGCATCGCTCCGATGCTGCCCATGCCGCGATAGGACTTGTATGAGCGTCCCTGGAACAATTCGATTTCCCCCGGGGATTCTTCGGTGCCGGCAAACAATCCGCCCAGCATCACAGTATGCGCTCCAGAGGCAATTGCCTTGGCAATGTCACCGGAGTAACGAATACCTCCATCGGCGATCAAAGGCACACCGGTTCCTTGCAGGGCTTTCGCTACATTCTGGATTGCCGCGATTTGCGGCACTCCCACGCCAGCCACAATGCGCGTGGTGCAAATCGAACCGGGGCCAATGCCGACTTTCACTCCGTCTGCACCGTGATCCAGCAAAGCCGAAGCCGCCGCGCCTGTGGCGATATTGCCGCCGATCACTTCAATATGCGGGAAATTGTGCTTAACCCATTTGACGCGATCCAGCACGCCCTGCGAGTGGCCGTGCGCAGTATCCACCACGATTACGTCCACTCCCGCCTCGGCCAGCAATGCGACGCGATCCTCCGTTCCCTGGCCCACCCCGACTGCTGCCCCGGCTCGCAGCCGTCCGTGGCTGTCCTTGCAAGCCAAAGGGTGCTCGCTGGATTTCAGGATATCCTTTACTGTCATCAAGCCGCGCAATTCGAACGCATCGTTCACCACCAGCACACGCTCAATACGGTGCTTGTGCATCAGGTTTCGTGCTTCCTCCAGGCTGGCATTCTCTTTGACCGTGATCAGGTGCTCCTGCGAGGTCATGATATTCTGAATCGGTTGATCCAGATTACTTTCGAAACGCAGATCGCGGTTGGTGACAATGCCGACCAGTTTTTTTCCCTGCACCACCGGCAGACCGGATATCTTGTGCTGGCTGGTCAAACTCAACACATTGCGCACCGTCATGTCAGGGGTAATGGTAATCGGATCCTTGACCACGCCGCTTTCAAAGCGCTTTACTTTTGCGACATGGGCGGCCTGGGCATGCGCCGTCATATTCTTGTGTATGATGCCAATCCCGCCTTCCTGAGCAAGCACAATCGCAAGGCGGGACTCGGTTACCGTGTCCATCGCTGCAGACAGCAACGGGATATTCAGCTTGATGTTGCGGGTAATCTGGGTACGCAGGCTGACTTCGCGCGGCAGTACGTTTGAATATGCTGGAATGAGCAGAACGTCGTCAAAGGTCAGAGCTTTTTGAATGTCGCGCATATGGAGCAGCCCCCGGCAAAGGGCGCATTATACGCATGTCGGGCGTGTCGGTAAATCAGGCTACATACCTGCAGTAGCTCCAATGGTTATTTCAACCAAAGCACCCCGTCTCTGCAAAAACTTGTTACAAGGCTGTCTCGTTGGTTTCACCGGTGCGGATGCGTATCACTTGCTCCACTGTCGATACAAATATTTTGCCGTCACCGATCTTTCCGGTATGCGCGGCTTTGATGATCGCCTCCACAGCGGTATCGAGAAGCGCCGACGAAACCACCACCTCCACTTTGACCTTGGGAAGGAAATCCACCACATATTCAGCGCCGCGATACAACTCGGTATGACCTTTTTGCCGACCGAAACCCTTCACCTCGGTAACTGTCAGTCCGCTGACACCCAACTCTGAAAGCGCCTCGCGTACTTCATCCAGTTTGAATGGTTTGATAACCGCCTCGATTTTTTTCATGAAGAGCTCCTCAAATACATTGTTAAATCAGTTGTTTACTTTTTAAGGTGATTATTGAACCCATATGAAAAATAGGGCAGGATTCAATTCCCATGCTCATTTGCGAGCTGACAGTAATGCGGCGATATCCTCGTATTTGCGTTTGATAGCAATATCCAGTGCGGTCGTTCCATCCTGATATTTTGCGTTGACATTTGCTTTTCTGCTGAGCAGCAATTTCACTACCGGCAAATGACCATTGGATGTAGCCTTGTGCAAAGCTGTCCAGCCATCCTTAGATGCGGCATTAACATCCGCACCGCTTTCAATCAGCATAAAAGACGGTGACAGATGACCGCGGGTAGCCGCTTGCATCAATGGTGTCCAGCCATGGTTACTGCGCGCATTGACCTCGGCATGTTTGTTTAGCAGCAGATTGACCACCTTTGAATATCCATTGAAAGATGCCCAGTGCAACGGAGTGTAACCTGCGCTGTCTTTGTGCTGAATATTAGCACCGCTTTTAATCAACAAAGTTGCCATTTCCTCATCGCCGTTGAACGACGATATCATCAATGGCGTCCAGAGCCGGTCGTCACAAATATCGACATCTACGCCAGCGCTTAAAAATAATGCCAGGACATCGCGCTTTCCTGATTCGGCTGCCTTGAGAAAACCTTGAGGAGAAAACTCAACACCCTTCTGCTCTATCTCATGTTTTAATTTTGCCGAAACGTGCCCCCAAACATCCTCGATCTCATTTCGGCCACTTTGGCGAGTGTGCACCATGCTCAAGTAAATGATATCGGATGCCACATCCGGAGGAAAACCTTGCCGATCTGAACGCTTGGTGACCATCAACTCGGAAAAGAGCGCGTCTATTTCCGGCGAATCCCACAATGCCATGATCTTGGCAAATACGCGTGGAAACTGTTTCTCCAGCGCATGCGGGTAGTTCTGTTCACGATTGTTAAGAATTTTTAAGAGTCTTGCATCCATAATCAATTAAGTCTGAAATTCAATCATCCATCGTAATCTGGCGCCAATTGGTTCCGGCAGATACTCCACAAGGAAAACTTTCCCACAGCAAAAAAAGCTCAATCCAGCTCGCGATAAGATACAGCCAGCACTTCGAGTTCACTCACGCCAACCGGTGTGCGTAACAATGCAACATCACCCACGCGTAATTTGAGCAGCGTCCGCGCCAATGGGGAAACCCAACTGATATGCCCCCGCGCAACATCTGCCTCGTCTACGCCTACTATGCAGTAGCGGCTTTCACAACCAGTATCATCGCACACCGTTACGGTTGCGCCAAAAAACACCTGTTCACATTCGCCACGCCGTGCCGGATCAACCACTTCTGCTTGCTCCATACGCTTGCGCAAAAAACGCACGCGCCGGTCAATCTCGCGCAACCGCTTCTTTCCATATATGTAATCGCCATTTTCGGATCGGTCACCATTGGAAGCTGCCCAACTGATGGTTTTTACCAACTCAGGCCGCTCCACTTTCCACAGCATCTCCAACTCATCCTTCAGCCTGCGATAACCGCCAGGGGTGATGTAATTCTTGACGCCTGCCGGCAATTGGACTGAAGGTTCAATTTCATCGTCAGCTGCATCAACTTCACGAGTGAATGCTTTGCTCATAATGTAAATTTTACAACAATACTGGTATCCGCACGGTTAGTGAGAGCCTACGGAATCTCCCGCGTGCACGTGTACGATTCAAAAAGAAAAAAGGAGCCAGGCTATTAGCCTAACCCCTTGATTTTTGGTAGGCACGATTGGACTCGAACCAACGACCCCTTGGATGTCGACCAAGTGCTCTAACCAGCTGAGCTACGCGCCTATTTTAAAGAGCGCGCATTGTATATGAAAGGCTAGCATGCTTCAAACGA
>Ga0224495_10002041_pt1 | contig 13578 bp, 6 predicted proteins | sample SF_Jul11_sed_USG_FD_168128 | JGI IMG/M metagenome (GOLD analysis project Ga0224495, IMG submission 168128) | Sediment microbial communities from San Francisco Bay, California, United States - SF_Jul11_sed_USGS_4_1 | ecosystem: Environmental > Aquatic > Marine > Sediment | place: USA: California... | reverse complement strand
GTTTGACACTGCGCATCAGATCCAGCTCCAATGCACTCCTGAAGCGGGTAATTTCTTCGCGTTTGAGCTGCCCCAAACCGTGTTCGGCGCTGATACTGCCATCAAGCTCTCGCACTACTTCGTATACGACACGGTTCACCTCGCGCTCGCTCTGTTCGACAAAAATTTTATTTTCTTCCCCGTCCGGCATGGAGGTGTTGTAATGGATATTGCCGTCACCCATGTGCCCGAATGCGACGATACGAATACCGGGATGAACGGTGCGCAAAGCCGCGTCTGCCCGCCTGATAAAATCCGCGACACGGCTGACAGGCACAGCAATATCGTGCTTGATACTGATCCCTTCGAACTTCTGGGCCGCGCTGATGTTTTTGCGCAGCTTCCACCATCGCTCGGCATTTTCCTTGTCAGCGGCAACCTTGAACTCCAGGATTTCCTCGCCAAAGGCTTCAAGTGCCTCGCGCAATATCCCGTCCAGCGGCACTGCAAGTACATCGATCAATTGTGCAATAACGATCCATTCATGCTTGTCCGGAAACGGTTCGTGGGTATCTGGTATGTGCTTAAACACGAGATCAAGGCATGAACGTGAAACGATCTCGAAGCCGCTGATCCTGTCTCCGCAGGTGGCCCGCAAATGCGCCAGCAGCGCGACGGCCGATGCGGGGTCGCGAACCGCGATGCAGGCCGTCGCCACAGACCGTGGGCGCGGATAGAGTTTCAGCACGGCCGCGGTGATAATGCCCAGCGTGCCTTCCGCGCCGACGAACAGGTGTTTTAAATCGTAACCGCTATTATCCTTGCGCAATTTGCGCAGGCCGTTCCAAATGCGGCCGTCCGGCAGCACTACTTCCAATCCCAGCACCAAGTCGCGTGCATTGCCGTATTTCAGTACGGATATGCCGCCCGCATTGGTGGAAAGGTTGCCGCCGATCTCGCAATGTGGCGCAATTGCAGTTAGCCCGAGGGGAAACAAGCGATCGGCCTGCTCCGCTGCCTCGTGCAACATGGCCAGCTTGCAGCCCGCTTCGACGGTCACCGTATAGTCGGTCGCATCCAGCGAAACGATTCGGTTCATGCGCGAGAGATTTATAACGATTTGCCGCGTATCGCCGGCCAGCGGAACCGATGCTCCGCACAAACTGGTGTTGCCGCCCTGCGGCACAATGGCGACCTTGTTCGCAGCGCACAGTTTCACCAGTTCGGCGACTTGCCCGGTGTCCGCAGGGAACACCACCGCAAGTGCATTGCCGCTATACCGTCCGCGCCAGTCTGTGCAATAAGGCCGTGCCAATTCGCCGGCAAACACCCCATCGGCACCCGTAATATTGGCAATCAGATTGAGGATATCCGCTTTCACATCCGGTTCTGATCGGCTAGTCGAAAGGCTGTGACATCAGCCTTTTTGTGCCAGGAGCGGAGTTATCCACATTTGATAGAGCGAGGTGAAAATCATTATCGTAGAAGCCAGGCTATAGCCGAACCCGCCGATGATAACCAGCCACGCAAATCCTGGCTCAAATTTGGTCAACCACCAAGACAGGATATCCACCAACAAAAAAGCAAACGGGGTGGCGATCAAAATTGATTTTGCCATAGCGCTATAACCCGACGCAAAAGTGAATATCCAGCCCACAAAGAAAAATATGAACGCTATGCCGAACAAGTGTATGTGGGATACGCGCGTCAGACTGGTGATACTCACGCCATGATCGACTGCCACCATCTTCATCATCACTTCTTTCTCGGCAATATTTGACAGGCCCGGCATATTGGCGTGGCAGGCATCGCAATGTTCCATGACCAGCGGTTTTATCGTGGTCTCCCACTCGCTTTCCGGCGCACCTGAGCGTGCCCACTTGACTAAAGCCAGCCTGGCTTCTGGCGGGGCATTTTCCTTCATCGATCCATTGAGTTTTGCTTCCAGCTTCGATGCGTTTTCACCGTCGTGATTGCCGTGATAACTATAGACAATATCATCCACGGACAGGCCGAATTTCCCGTCGGCCATGCCGTGAGTCAACATGATCTGGACACCCGCCATCAGCAAACCCAATCCAATGACCAGCAGATATCCGGTAAAGAGCGACTTGAGTGGCAGGGACAGGTCGGGCAGAGATTTATCGACAAGTTCTTTCATAACATTTCCCCCTTGGTGTTCTTTAATGCGGCACATTATACCCCCCGGTGTGGCGAGCATTTATATAGCCCTCTTGGGGGGCTACTCAAAATTCAAGCGGGTCTATATCCAGTGACCAACGTATTTTTTTCACGGTATCCGAATCCAACTTCGGCTGCCATGCCCGCAAAAATTGTTGCATGCCTTTGCGCGTTTGGCTTTGCATCAGCAACTGCGCGCGAATGTGATTGGCCCGACGCGGCAAGGCGGCTGGCACCACCCCGAGAATCTCGATTTCCTGCCGCAATGTGATCGCCGCTGCCCGAGCCTGATCCAGAAAAGCATATACTGCCGCCTCGCTCCGCCCCTCCGCGCGCAGCATCACCTGATACACGAACGGCGGAAACCCGGCCATCCGGCGTTCCGCCAGTTGCGATGTTGCCCAGCCATCGAAGTCGTGCGCCTGCAAAGCCCTGAACAAAGGATGATCGGGAAAGGCTGTCTGGATAATCACTTCGCCCGGTTTGTCGGCCCGCCCGGCACGTCCTGCCACCTGCACCAGTTGCGCGAACAGTTTTTCCGGAGCACGGAAATCGCTACTATACAGCGCGCTGTCCGGGTTGAGTACGCCGACCAGCGTCAGCGCGGGAAAGTCATGCCCTTTCGCGAGCATTTGCGTGCCGACCAGGATGTCCACCTCATTCGCATGTATCTGCTCGCGCATGGCCTGCCAGGCCCGCTTGTTTCGTGTACTGTCCCGATCCACCCTGAGGATACGCGCTTCGGAGAATCGCTCCTGCAACACGCTTTCGATCCGCTGCGTTCCGCTGCCGACCGGGCGCAGGTCGGCAGTGCCGCAATCCGGGCAGGCATGCGGGACTTTTATCTGGTATCCGCAATGGTGGCAGCGCAATCTTCTGTCGTTGAGATGCAGCACCATCTTGCCCGCGCAATGCCTGCAACCGGACAGCCAGCCGCAGGAGGTGCACATCAATACCGGTGCATAACCGCGCCGGTTGATGAACAGCAGACTTTGTTCTTTTCTCGCTATGCGCTGCCCGATCTCCCTCAGCAGATTTTCGCTGATACCTTGGTGCATCACGGTCTGGTTGATGTTGATACAGCGCACCGCCGGCAAGCGGGCATCGGTCTGTGCGCGTTCCTTCAAGCGGAGCATACGGTAACGCCCGCCCTGTGCGTTGTGATAACTTTCCAGCGAAGGTGTTGCCGAGCCCAGCACGACCGGTACGCCGCACTGGCTGGCGCGAAAGATCGCCACATCGCGTGCCGAGTAGCGCAGGCCGTCCTGCTGCTTGAACGAGGCGTCGTGCTCCTCATCCACGATGATCAATGCAAGCCGGGGCAACTCGGCAAACACGGCCAGCCGCGTACCGAGCACGACCTGTGCTGTTCCAGTCTGTGCCAGCTGCCAGTTGTTCAGGCGCTCGTTCTCGCCCAGTCCGCTGTGCAGGCTGGCAAACAACGCAGCCGGAAACCGGCTGCGGAAATATTGCTCCAGTTGCGGTGTCAGGTTGATCTCCGGCACCAGCAACAGCACCTGGCCGCCGCGCCGCAGTACCTCATGCATCAGGTGTACGTACACCTCGGTCTTGCCGCTGCCCGTGATCCCGTGCAACAGGAAGCAGGCGTAACCCTGCCCTTCGGCTATCGCATCCACCGCCTGCTGCTGCTCGGCTGTCAGCACATGCGCATTGTCGAAAGTGTGCCCGGCCGACGGTAGCGGTTTCTCGCAATGTTCGACATAGCCTTCCTCGATCAGCGCCTTGAGTTGTGTCACTGCCGTCGCGGATAACTCCCTGATCTGCGCCAGATTGCACGGATGCTCCGCCAGTTTTGCCAGAATGCGCCGCTGAACCACCTTGCGCTTCGGGAAATCATCCAGCTTCAGCGCCAATCCGCTGGCTGCCAGCCGGTAACTCAGCTCCGGTTTGCTGATAACAGGCCGTTCGGAGCGCAGGCGTGTCGGCAGTGCCGACAATACGGTCTGCCCGATCGGGTAGCGGTAGTAATCGCTGCAGAAGCGCAGCAGTTCAACCAGATGCCTCGACAGCGGTGCGCTGTCCTGCGGTATATGTGAGACCGGCTTGATGCGCTCCGGCGCCACCTCGGATTTATCCGCGCATGCCATCACCACCCCGACCAGCTGTCGGCGTCCGAACGGCACGATCACGCGTTGCCCAACGGTCACCTCCCGTTCGACCGAATAGTCAAACAGGCCGTGCAAGGGAACATCAAGGGCAACGCGGACGATAGGCATAGGTAGAGATTGTCGCAGAAATGCAAAAGCCGCAGGGGACACCCGCGGCTTTTCGGTCATGCCCCCGGATTAATGATATTTGCGGCTCAACTCGTGTACCGCCTGCACCAGCGCCGCCGCATGCTCGGGATTGGTGAATTGTGAAATACCGTGCCCCAGGTTGAACACGTGACCGCTGCCAAAGCCGTAGCTGCCGAGCACCTTCTCGACTTCTGAGCGTATCGCATCGGGAGAAGCAAACAGGATCAGCGGATCGATGTTGCCCTGCAGCGCAACTTTGTGGCCGACCTTCTGGCGCGCAATGCCGATATCCATCGTCCAGTCAAGGCCGACTGCATCGCAGCCGATATCGGCGATGCTTTCGATCCACAGGCCGCCGCCTTTGGTAAATACGATATTGGGAATCTTTACGCCGTCCTTTTCCTTGATCAGGCCTTCCACGATGCGCTGCATGTAGGGCAGCGAGAACTCATGGTATGCCGAGTGTGACAGCGCACCGCCCCATGAATCAAATATCATTACCGCTTGCGCGCCGGCTTCGATCTGCGCATTGAGGTATTGAGTCACCGTGTCGGCTGTCTTGGACAGGATCTGGTGCATCAGCTTGGGTTCCGCATAGGCCATGGTTTTAACCTTCGCGAAATCATCGCTGCTGCCGCCCTCTACCATGTAGCAAGCCAGCGTCCACGGGCTGCCGGAAAAACCGATCAACGGCACTCGGCCATCCAGCGCCTTGCGGATCTGCGATACGGCATCGGTAACGTATTTCAGATCCTTGCCGATGTCGGGCACATACAATTTCTTGACATCCGCCTCGCTACGCACGGTGCGCTCGAACTTCGGGCCTTCGCCTTCGGCGAAATACAGACCCAGACCCATCGCGTCCGGCACGGTGAGAATGTCGGAGAACAGGATCGCGGCATCCAGCGGGAAACGATCCAGCGGCTGCAGCGTCACTTCGGTTGCCATGTCCGGGCTCTTGCACAGGTTCAGGAAGCTGCCCGCGCGCTTGCGCGTGGCGCAATATTCCGGAAGATAACGACCAGCCTGGCGCATCATCCACAGCGGGGTATATTCGGTCGGCTGGCGCAGCAGGGCGCGCAGGAAGGTGTCGTTTTTCAATTTAAAGTTCATGGTTCTCTCTTTTTAATTAACATCTATAACTATCCGGCCCTCCCGGCCTCCCCTTTTCAGGTGTTATTTTCAGGAGTAACCAGGTATCAACGAGGCAAAACGGAACAGCCCATCAAATACTCGTCTACCGCTCGCGCGCACTGGCGGCCCTCGCGGATCGCCCACACCACCAGCGACTGGCCGCGACGCATGTCACCTGCAGCAAAAACTTTATCCACGCTGGTGCGATAGTTCTCGGTATCGGCCTTGATATTTCCGCGACCGTCCTTTTCGACACCGAATGCGTCCAGCACCTGTTGCAGTGGGTTGGTGAAACCCATCGCGAGAAAAACCAGATCGGCCTTCAGCTCGAATTCGCTGCCGGCGATCTCGCTCAGCTTGCCGTCTTTCCATTCGACCCGTATCGCCTTGATCGCCTTGAGCACGCCCTTTTCACCGATGAACTCCTTGGTGGCGATCGCCCAGTCGCGATTGCAGCCCTCGTCGTGCGAGCTTGAGGTACGCAATTTCATCGGCCAGCTCGGCCACACCAGGTACTTGTTCTCCTGCTCGGGCGGACGCGGCATCACTTCGATCTGGGTTACCGAGGCTGCACCATGGCGATTCGAAGTGCCGACGCAATCGGAACCGGTATCGCCACCGCCAATCACCACCACATGCTTGCCCTTGGCATTGATCGGGCTCTTGCCGTCACCCGCCACTTCCTTGTTCTGGGGAATCAGGAATTCCAGCGCGTAATGCACGCCCTTCAGTTCACGCCCCGGCACTGGCAGATCGCGTGGCTGCTCCGAACCGCCCGACAAAATTACTGCGTCGAATTTTTTCCCCAGTTCGTCCGGCGACACCGTCTTCTTCGCATCGTTGGCAACGCCTTTTCCGGGTACCGCCTTGCCGATAAAAGTATTAGCCTGGAACTTCACGCCCTCAGCTTCGAGCTGCGCCATGCGCCAATCGATCAAGCGCTTGTCCAGTTTGAAGTCAGGAATACCATAGCGCATCAGGCCGCCGATGCGGCTGTTCTTCTCGTATACCGTCACGCTGTGCCCGGCCCGTGCCAGTTGCTGCGCGGCGGCCAGCCCGGCGGGACCGGAGCCGACCACAGCCACCTTCTTGCCGGTCTTCTTCGCGGCAGGCTGCGGCAGCACCCAGCCGTTCTCCCCGCCCTTGTCGATGATCGCGTGCTCGATGGATTTGATCCCCACCGCGTCGTTGTTGATGTTCAGCGTGCAGGCCGCCTCGCACGGGGCCGGGCAGATGCGCCCGGTCACTTCGGGAAAGTTGTTGGTGGAGTGCAGCACGTCCAGCGCTTCGCGCCAGTTGCCGCGATACACCAGATCGTTCCAGTCCGGGATGATGTTGTTCACCGGACAACCGCTGGTACAGAACGGGATGCCGCAATCCATGCAGCGCGCCCCTTGCTGCTTTGCCCCGGCATCGCCCAGATGCGCGACAAACTCCCGGTAATCCTTCAGCCGCTCGGCGACAGGTGCATACCCCTCGCTCAGGCGCTCGAACTCCATGAATCCAGTTGGTTTGCCCATTATGCGGCCTCCTTCTGTTTTGCCTGTTGCGCCGCAATCTCCTGCAGCGCGCGACGGTACTCGGTCGGCATCACCTTGATGAATTTGGGCAGATACTTGTTCCAGTTGTCCAGAATCAGCTTCGCACGGGAGCTGCCAGTAAAACGCAGGTGTTTTTCTATCTGTTCGCGCAATGCAAGCTCGTCTGCCTTATCGAGATGGTTAAAATGCACCCGGCCATGCGACTCAACCTCACCTGTCTCGCTGGCGTCAACTTCAGAAGGAACCGGTTCGAGTGCTACCATGGACAGGTTGCAGCGTTTCTCGAAGCCGCCTTCCTCGTCGAGTACATAAGCAACGCCGCCCGACATGCCGGCTGCAAAGTTTCTTCCGGTCTGGCCAAGCACGACCACCATGCCTCCGGTCATGTATTCACAACCGTGGTCGCCCAGTCCCTCGACAACCGCTATCGCTCCGGAATTGCGCACCGCAAAGCGCTCGCCCGCCACACCACTGAAATAGCACTCGCCGGAAGTCGCCCCGTACAGCACGGTGTTGCCGACGATGATGTTCTCGTGAGACACCAGTCTGGAATCATCCGGCGGCATGATCACAATACGGCCGCCGCACAGCCCCTTGCCTACATAGTCGTTACCTTCACCGTGCAATTCGAACGAAATCCCAGGCGATAAAAACGCACCGAAGCTCTGTCCAGCTGTACCCTTGAGTTTAACCTTGATAGTGTCGGCAGGAAGTCCCGCCTGGCCATAACGTTTCGCAACTTCGTACGAAAGCATTGTTCCGGCTGTACGATTTACACTGCCGATATTGACCTCGATGTCCACCGGTTGCTTGTTGTTCAGAGCTTCCTTGGCATGAGCAATGAGTTTATTGTCCAGCGCCTTCTCCAGCCCATGATCCTGCGCTTCCGCATGATGGCGAGAAACGCTGACCGCTACGTTCGGCTGGTAGAACACTTTGGTGAAATCCAGCCCCTGTGATTTCCAGTGCTTAATGCCGTGCCTTACATCGAGCAGGTCGCTGCGCCCGATCAGGTCGTCGAACTTGCGTATACCCATCTGGGCCATCAGTTCGCGTACTTCTTCGGCAACAAAGAAAAAGTAATTGACCACATGTTCCGGCTGACCGGTAAATTTCTTGCGCAGCTCGGGATCCTGTGTCGCCACACCGACAGGGCAGGTATTCAGGTGACATTTGCGCATCATGATGCAACCTTCGACCACCAGCGGCGCAGTCGCAAACCCGAATTCGTCCGCGCCCAGCAGCGCACCGATCAGCACGTCGCGCCCGGTCTTCAGCTGACCGTCGACCTGCAGCGCGATACGCCCGCGCAGCTGGTTCAGCACCAAAGTCTGCTGTGCTTCGGCCAGGCCCAGTTCCCAAGGAGTACCCGCATGCTTGATCGAGGAGATTGGCGATGCGCCGGTACCACCGTCGAAGCCGGACACCACAATATGGTCGGCTTTCGCTTTCGACACACCCGCCGCAACCGTGCCCACGCCAACCTCGGAAACCAGTTTGACCGAAATCGAGGCCGACGGATTGGCGTTCTTCAAATCATGGATCAGTTGTGCCAAGTCCTCGATCGAGTAAATGTCATGATGAGGCGGAGGAGAGATCAGGCCCACACCCGGTACGGAGAAACGCAGCTTGGCGATGTACTCGGATACCTTGCCACCCGGCAGCTGGCCGCCTTCGCCCGGTTTCGCGCCCTGCGCCATTTTGATCTGTATCTGGTCGGCACTGCTCAGGTACTCGGCAGTCACGCCGAAACGCCCTGAAGCCACCTGCTTGATGCGCGAACGCAACGAATCGCCTGCCTGCATTTTGCGGTCGGCAAAGATGCGGTTTTTGCCGATGATCTCCGAGAGCATCTCGCCGCCCTTGAACGGCTTGAAGCGTGCCGCGTCTTCACCACCCTCGCCGGTATTCGATTTGCCGCCGATCCGGTTCATCGCGATGGCCAGTGTCGTGTGTGCTTCAGTGGATATGGAGCCCAGCGACATCGCACCAGTGGCAAACCGCTTGACGATTTCCTTCGCAGGCTCGACTTGATCCAGCGGCACAGCCTTGTCGGCCGGCTTGATTTCGAACAATCCACGCAGCGTTTTCAGCTTCGTACTCTGCTCGTTGATCAGCCTGGCATACTCCTTGTAGGTCGCCGCGTTGTTGGTGCGCGTTGCATTTTGCAATTTGGCGATAGTGTCCGGCGTCCACATGTGCTCTTCACCGCGCACGCGGTAAGCATATTCGCCGCCCGCATCCAGCGCGTTTGCCAGAACCGGATCGTTGCCGAACGCGTTGCCATGGGTACGCACCGCTTCTTCGGCAACCTCTATTAGCCCTATACCCTCGATTTGTGTCGGGGTACCAGTGAAATATTTTTCGACAAATTCAGCATTCAGGCCGATGGCCTCAAATATTTGTGCGCCGCAATAAGATTGGTATGTAGAAATACCCATCTTGGACATCACCTTGTTCAACCCTTTGTTTATCGCCTTGATGAAGCGCTTCTTTGCTTCCTTGACATCAACATTAGCGGGCAACTTCATGGCTGCGATTGTTTCGTAAACCAGCCAAGGACACACCGCCTCCGCTCCATAACTTGCGAGCAATGCAAAGTGATGCACTTCACGCGCGGAACCGGTTTCTACCACTAGGCCGGTACTGGTACGCAGGCCTGCGCGTACCAGGTGATGATGTACGGCAGCCGTCGCCAGCAATGCCGGTATCGCCACTTGCGTGCGCGACATGGCACGGTCGGACAGGATTAATACATTGTAACCAGCAGCCACGGCCTTGTCGGCCGCATCGCATAAAGCTTTGATGGCCTTATTACAGCCCGCCGCACCCTGGCTGGCGGGATAGGTAATATCCAGCGTCATGGATTTGTATTGCTCCTTCGTCAGCCTGTCGATACCGCGCAGTTTGGCGATGTCCTCGTTTGTCAGAACCGGCTGGTGCACTTCGAGACGCAAAGGCGGATCTGTTTCATCGATTCCGAGCAGGTTCGGTTTCGGACCGATGAACGAGGTCAACGACATCACGATCTCTTCGCGGATCGGGTCGATCGGCGGGTTGGTCACCTGCGCGAACAGTTGCTGGAAATAGTCGTAAAACGAGCGATTTTTGTTCGATAGCACCGGCAGCGCGGCATCGACACCCATGGATCCGGTCGGCTCCTCGCCGGCATTTACCATAGGGGTCAGGATGAATTTCAGATCCTCCTGGGTGTAGCCGAATGCCTGCTGGGTATCGAGCAATGTCGCATTGAGTTTGTCCACGCTTTTGACTGCGGCAAGGTCGCCGAGGAAATAGCGCGATTGATCGACCCACTGGCGATAGGGCTTGGCATTGGCCAACTGGTTTTTCAATTCAGCGTCATCAATAATGCGCCCAGCCTGCATATCGATCAGGAACATCTTGCCCGGCTGCAGGCGCCACTTCTTGACGATCTTGTGCTGTGGAATATCCAGCACGCCCATCTCGGATGCCATCAGCACCAGATCGTCGTCGGTGATCAGGTAGCGGGCCGGTCGCAGGCCGTTGCGATCCAGCGTTGCGCCTATCATTTTGCCATCTGTAAACGCCACTGCGGCCGGACCGTCCCAGGGTTCCATCAATGCCGCATGATATTCGTAGAACGCGCGACGCCCTTCGTCCATCAGCGGATTGCCCGCCCATGCTTCGGGAATCAGCAGCATCATTGCGTGCGGCAGCGAATATCCGCCGGCCACCAGCAACTCCAGCGCATTGTCGAAACAGGCAGAATCTGACTGGCCATCGTCAATCAACGGCCAGAGTTTTTCCAGGTCCTCGCCCAGCAGTTTGGAAGACATCGCCGCATGGCGCGCTGCCATCCAGTTGACGTTGCCACGCACTGTGTTTATCTCGCCGTTATGGGCGATCATCCGGAACGGATGTGCCAGATCCCAGGTCGGAAATGTATTGGTAGAAAAACGCTGGTGCACCAAAGCCAACGCACTGGCCACGCGCGGATCTTGCAAATCCAGATAATAGGTGCCGACCTGATTAGCCAGCAACATTCCCTTGTAGACTATGGTGCGACAGGACATGGATGGGCAATAAAAGCCTTTACCTTTTCCATCTGATAGACTGGCTATTGCGTGTTCAACAGTCTTGCGTATTACATACAGTTTGCGCTCGAAGGCATCAGCATCAGAACAATTTTTGCCGCGCCCGATGAACACTTGACGTACAACTGGTTCCACCTTTTTGACGCTTTCGCCCAGCCCGGCACTATCCACAGGAACATCACGCCAGCCCACCACAAATTGACCTTCTGCGTTTATCCTCGCTTCAATAACTTGTTCGCATTCCTTGCGTGCATTGGCATCGCGTGGGAGGAAGAGCATTCCCACCCCATATTCACCTGCCTGCGGCAGATGGATATTCCCCCAGCCCATTTCGTCACGCAGAAACTGGTCAGGAATCTGCAGCAATATTCCGGCACCATCACCAGCCAGCGGATCGGCTCCTACTGCACCGCGGTGAGTCAGGTTTTCCAGAATTTGCAACCCCTGACGAATCATGTCATGGCTTTTTTCCCCCTTGATATGAGCCACAAAGCCCACCCCACAAGCATCGCGCTCTTGGCGCGGATCGTATAAACCTTGTTGCATCGGCAAAGAAGAATTGCTCACGGAATCCCCATACAAATTCATTTTAAGGCCAAAAAATGGCGGCACATGCCGCCACGTCAAAAATTCAAAAGCGAAAGGGCGGGAATTCTACCTTTTCTGGGGGTGATGGGCAACCGCGCATGACAGCGTGGTTTAAAGGGCTAAACGATTTCTTCCACCGCAAAAATACGCCGGTGCTCGCGGATGGCATAACGGTCGGTCATACCCGCGATATAGTCTGCCACTGCACGGGGCTGGTCCTGTTCGGCCTGGCTCTGGAATTGGGGCGGCAGCAGGCGGCGGTCTTCCATGAAGATGCCGAACAGGTCGGTGATGATGTGCTGCGCCTTAGCGCTCATGCGCAGTACGCGGTAATGGCGGTACAGATGGATGCGCAGGAATTGCTTCAATGCACGCTGCAGTTCGTTCATTTCGTCACTGTAGCCGATGATGGCCGGCGCCGTGCACACATCCTCCAGGGAGGCCGGGGCATGCAAACGGATATTGGATTCGCTCTGCCGGATCAGGTCGGTCACTAGCCGGTTGATCATGCGCCGCACTGTTTCGTGGACGACGCGCCGCTCCGGCAGATCGGGGTGGGCGTGGCGCACTTCGCTGATCAACGTCGCAACCAGCGGCACGCCTTCAAGTTGATCGAGCGTGATCAGGCCGGAGCGCAGGCCGTCATCCACGTCGTGGTTGTTGTAGGCGATCTCGTCGGCCAGATTGGCCACCTGCGCTTCCAGCGAGGGGCGGCGATCGTTCAGGAAGCGCTCGCCCACATCACCCAGTTGGCGGGCGTTCTCAGCGGAACAATGCTTGAGGATGCCTTCGCGTGTCTCAAAGCACAGGTTCAGTCCATCGAATGCGGCATAACGCTCTTCCAGTACATCCACCACCCGCAGGGATTGCAGGTTGTGTTCGAAGCCGCCGTACGTTTTCATGCAGGTGTTCAGTGTATCCTGGCCGGCATGGCCGAATGGCGTATGTCCTAGATCATGCGCCAGCGAGATCGCTTCGGCGAGATCTTCGTTGAGGCGCAATCGCCGCGCGATGGAACGCGCAATCTGCGCTACTTCGATGCTATGGGTGAGGCGAGTGCGGAACAGGTCGCCCTCGTGATTGACGAACACCTGCGTCTTGTATTCCAGGCGGCGGAAGGCGCCGGAATGGATGATGCGGTCGCGGTCACGCTGGAATTCGCCGCGCGTATTCGGCGCGGATTCCGCCACTTTTCGTCCGCGTGAATTGTGTTCTGAGACGGCGTAAGCAGCGAGATCAGCCATGCACACACGCTTCGAGGGTTTGCTGCAACAGGTTCGCGGGCGCCTCACCATACACCACGGCATGCCCGAGTTGCTTGAGCAGCACGAAACGTATCCTCCCCCCCTCGACTTTTTTATCCAGCCCCATGTATTCGAGATATTTTTCCGCGCCCAGATCGGGGGCTATGACCGGCAAGCGGGCACGTTCGAACAGGCTGCGGATGCGTACCACATCCGGTGTGCCGATCCAGCCCAGACGTTGCGACAGATCCGCCGCCATGAGGGTGCCTGCCGCAACCGCTTCACCGTGTAGCCAGTTGCCGTAGCCCATGCCGGATTCGATAGCGTGACCGAACGTGTGCCCCAGATTCAGCAGGGCGCGTTCGCCGCTCTCGCGTTCATCCGCTGCGACAACTTCCGCCTTGTTCTGGCAGCTGCGTGAGATCGCGTATTGCAATGCCGCCGTATCGCGCGCCAGCAACTTGTCCATGTTCTGTTCCAGCCATTCGAGGAAGGGCAGGTCGCGGATCAGGCCATATTTGATGACCTCTGCAATTCCTGCGGACAACTCATTGTCCGGCAGGGTGTTCAAGGTATC
>Ga0224495_10002040_pt1 | contig 13579 bp, 11 predicted proteins | sample SF_Jul11_sed_USG_FD_168128 | JGI IMG/M metagenome (GOLD analysis project Ga0224495, IMG submission 168128) | Sediment microbial communities from San Francisco Bay, California, United States - SF_Jul11_sed_USGS_4_1 | ecosystem: Environmental > Aquatic > Marine > Sediment | place: USA: California... | reverse complement strand
CAGGGACATAACCGACCGCAAACTTTACGAGATGGAGGTCACAAGCCGGGACCAGGAGAAAACTTCCCTTCTGAATGGCATCCTGCGATCCTCGATGGACTTGGCCATCGTGGTCGCAGACCCTGGATTCCGGATTACCCGTTTCAACCCGATGGCGGAAGAAATATATGGGTACAAGGCCGAGGATGTCCTTGGGAAAACTGTGATGCAGATCCATACCCTGGAAAAGGTGGATGAATCCAGATACCAGGCGGGGTTGAAGGAGGTTTATCTGAAGGGGGAGCATCGCTTCAGCTTCAGGAAGATGAAGGAGGATGGTCCCCACCAGTTTGAGGGAATGCTGTCGCGAATAAACGGTGATGACGGCGCCCTGGCAGGCTTTCTGCTCACATGCAGGGAAGCCGCAAAAAAATAGAACGCGCCGCGCGGATACTCGGGGAGTCAATCCCATAGTCTATCCTGCAAGCTGGCCCGACTCATAAAGCCACGACCTTGGGCCGTGGCAAAGGGCTCATTACCGGGTTATATAATTTTCTTTATCAGCAAAACGCTGGCGCCGTTCTGGGAGTACTCTATGGAATCAAAATATTTTGTCGACATCATTATCCCCCTGCCGCATGGCCAGTCCAGGCGTTGAAGGATTTTCTCGTCGGTCATTCTTGTATATTCGAGGAATGGGAAGCCATCTCCCCCGTCGGTGACGCTCAAGGCCACTTCATTATGCAACACGGATATGGCGATGTTGATTTTAGCGTTTAACTGGCTCTCCCGCCTTGCCACTTCCGTGTCAAACATCCCCAGGTTCAAAAGCTCGATCTTCTCCTTCTCCGTAATCTTGAGGTTTCCATGTTCATGGGCGTTGAATATGAACTCTGACGCGTAATTTATAAACCGCCTGGCGTCATGTTCATTGAACGCCAAGCGGGTTTTCCGCCGGATCCAGTTCAGCGCCTTTTGAATTTCCACGCTCCTGGAACTGATCGACAAGCTGTTTACATTACCCTCCAACTCTTCGGCCTCCAGCACGCCCGACGACAGGGTCTGGCGGCTAATCGCGTTGTTCACAACGCCCAGCAGGCTCTGGAAGTCCACAGGCTTCACCAGATAATCCTTGACGCCATAACTGAGAAACTCCAGAGCCAGCTTTGCGTCGGATTTCGATGTGAAAATCACCATCGGCAACAGGCCGCTTTCCATATTATGACGGGCAAGGGGCATGCCGCTGACGTGGGGCAGGCGCATGTCCACCACGATGGCGTCCAGAGAGGCCAAGTTGCTGGAATAGACCGACAGGGCAGTCTGCTCATCCACCGCCTCCGTCACCGAGATCCCGTTATCGCCGAAAAACTCCTTCATCGCCTCCAGCAGCGTTTCGTCATCCTCCACGAACAGAATCCGTCTTTGGGTATTTGGCCACTGCCCGGCGCGGGGCCTGGGGCGTAGCGTGTCGAAGGTCCTGTAGCCGATAAACTTGCTGACCCGCGGCAAAAGCTCATCCTCCTGGTTTGCCTTCATCACAAAATCGTTGGCGCCCAGCCTGAGGGCCTTTTCCCGGCTGGGCATTTCACCAGTCACGGACAGCACAATCACCGGGATTTCGGAGGAGCCTGGATGGCTCCGGATCTTCTCCAAAACGGCAAAGCCATCCATTCCGGGCAGGAACAGATCCAGCAGGACAAGGTGGGGCGGGGCGCTCTCGATTTTCTCCAGCGCGATGGCGCCATCTGCGGCGGTGGACACATCTGCGTCTATGCCGCCAAGGACCGCGAGGGTTTTCCCCAGGCTTTCCGTCTCGTCATCAACAACAAGAATCCTGGGCCGCACCGATTCCAGGGTTATGGTGAACACACTCCCCTTGCCCGGCTCCGACTTGACGGAAAGCTCTCCGCGGTGCGACTCCACGATCTCCTTGCCCATGGGCAATCCCAACCCGGTGCCCACCTCTCCATTGGTTCCAACCCTGGTGGATTTCTTGTCATAGTCAAATATTGTTTCCAGCAGTTCAGGCTCCATGCCCAGCCCCGTGTCGGAGACCTGGATTATGGATCGTTCCCCATCGACGGCGGAGATGGTGACACTGTCTCCACTGGAGCAGAATTTGATGGCGTTATAGACCAGGTTGTGAAGAACCTGCGCGAAGAGCGCTTCGTCGGCGTATATGAACATCTTGGAGGGCGCCCTGTTGAATAGCAAAACACCCTTCTGTGCGGCCACATCCTCCAGCCCGTTGAGCGCCTTCACGGCCAGCAGGTATATGTTGACGAAGCTATACTTAAGACGCAGCGTTCCCCGGGTTATGCGTCCGGCGTCCAGCAGCTCCTCAATCAGCTTGTCCATCCGCTGCGCGGTGGAGACGGCTTTGCGGAGCACCAGCAGAGATTCATTATCAAGAATCCCGGCGTTGCGGCTTATGGCCAGATTCAGGTACCCGAAGATGGAGCTGAGGGGAGAGCGCAGATCGTGAGAAACCAGCGAGACAAATTTATCCTTGATCAAGGTGGCTTCGTTGGCCATCTGCAGGGCTTTCTGGAGCTCCTTTTCAGCCTCCTTGCGCACCTTGATCTCAGCCAGAAGGCTCTCGTTGCTCTCCTGGAGCTTGCGGAGAAGCTGTTTTCTCTCCTCCACCAGCTCTATCCGCTCCAGCTTCAGCAGCGTGTTATTGTCGCTCCTGCCCCGCACCACATCCACATGGCCGCCCCGGATGGCCTCGATAAGCTCTAGGGCTTCCTTTAGTTCGCTCTCCAGCTCATCGCGAGATTTTGGGTTTGCCGTATGCTCCCTGGGTTTGTCTCCTATCATGACGCTCACTGCCGACTATAATGGATTTCAGACGCAACCGGCGACATATGGCCTTGCTGGCCACATCGCTCATCAACTCGTGTTTTTATCCGTTGTCAGTTATTTCACGAACATGCCGCTTAGTTTATCGCTCTCTCCGCTGATAATATGCATGGGAGCGCCGGCCAGAATCCCGCCCACATTGTGGAACTGGTCGCCGATCTGCATTCCCTTGTCATTGATGGTAAACTCCCGAATCTCCTTCTCGTGGGCCGAACCCCTCATCTTCAGCACTGTCAGCCCCCGGCGCATCTGGCCCATCAGCTCCACATATCGCAGGAGGATGATGGAGTCGGTCAGCGATGAGATATGGCTTTCCGAAACAGAGGTGACGCTTTGCATGGAGGTGGGAACCACGGTGAAAAGCCCGGCCGTCTCTTTATGCTTGATGAAGGAGGTGATGCCGATCACAAACTCGCTGAAGGATTTGCCAACTGAGACCCTCTCCATGGCCGAGAGGCTGTCCAGCGCGATCCGTTTGGGCTTGAACTCCTCGATCTGGGCCTTCATGGAAAGAAGGTGGTCCGGCAGGCTTCGCACCTCTGGATATGAACAGACTATTTTCAGAAGACCGTCTTTTTCCCACTTGCTGAAATCCATCCCCCAGCCCCGGGCGTTGCGCAAAAGCTGGTCCCTGGACTCCTCAAAAGCGTACACCAGGGTTTTTTCCCCTTTCATGCAGCCATCGTTTAAAAAGGTGGTCACCAGCAGGGTCTTGCCCGTGCCAGTGGCGCCGCTGGCCATGATGATGGAGTCGCGGAAGAATCCGCCGCCGCACATTCTGTCCAGATCCTGGTTGCCCGCGCTGATCCGCACATCTGAAGAGGGCATTGTCAGCTCCAGCCCCGACAAGGGCAGCACCTCAATGCCGTTGCCGGTGAGGGTGAAGGGATATTCCCCTTTCTGATGCCCCGCGCCGCGAAACTTGAGGACTTCCACCGTGCGCCGGCGGCGTTCGGCCTCCGCCACGTTGCGCAGCACTATCACGTTGTCGGAGACGAACTCCTCCACGCCATACCGCGAAATATCGCCATATTCCTGGCTGCGCTCGGCGGTTATGATCGAGGTGAGCCCCATTTTTTTCAGGCCTGCGGTCACCCGGAACAGCTCGTTGCGCACATGCCTGGAGTCGGAGAATTGAGAGAATATGGCGCTCAGAGAGTCTATGGCCACCCGGGTGGCGTTCACCTTCTTGGCGGCGTGTTCAATCCGGGCAAGGAGCGCCGAAAAATCATATTCACCCACCACGGCGCTGGTCTCACCAGGCTCGGGCGAAGCGTCCACAAAAGCAAGCTTGTTTGTGTCAACCAGGCTCCGCAAATCCCACCCGAAGGATTTGACGTTTTTTATAATCTCCGCCGGGGTTTCCTCCAGCGTGATGAAGACCGCGCCCTCGTTATACTTGGTTATGCTCTCGTAAAGAAACTGAACGGAAAAAAGCGTCTTGCAGCTGCCGGATGAACCCGTAAGCAACGTGGCCCGCCCCTGGGGCAACCCACCTGCGGAGATATCGTCAAACCCAAGGATTCCAGTGGCAAGCTTGGGCAACTGCTCGCCAACATTTACATCGTATAGCTCGGACATGAACAATACTCCTGATTAAGCTTCCTGTTTGCGGACCAAGTCAAGGCCCAGAAGAACTTTTTCCGTGTTGGACAGATCACCGATGATTTTCCGAAGAGGCGGCGGCAACTCTTTCACAAGCGTGGGAGTGGCAATGATTTTGTCGTCCTCGGCCAATTGAGGCTCCTTGAGAATGTCAATTATTCTCAATTCATAATCTTTCACCAGTTCCTTGCATATTTCCTTGAGATTCTCCATGGCCCGAACGGAGTTGGCCGTCTGGCCGGTGATGTATAATTTCAAGATATAACCCATTTTCCCTGCCTCGATTTAAAGAACCAAACAAAATTCCAGACGCAAAAACTCACCCCAGGTTGTAGATTTTAGAATAGAATTGATTCTAACTTATCTCTAGTTTGATTGCATCCTATTTGATATTAGGTCTGAAGTAAAGACTCAGCGGCCACCAATGGCGCGGATGCAAATTTTGCGGCCATGTGGCGTTTGTGCGTTAATGGCGATTTTCTTGGGAAAAGCGGTGTCCATATATTCAAATAGGGCGACAAAGGCTGCTGCTCTGGGTTTGTTTCCAGCGCTCGGCAGAGCGAAATAAACGACATGACCGCCCTCGGCATCAGAACGAAACTATTTCTCAGCTTCGCCGCTCTTCTGCTTGTCATGGCAATTGGAGGGCTTTACGAACTGAGGCATAACTCCCGGCTGGCCGAGCAAGCCTCCAGGATATACAGCGAATCCCTCACTGTCACCCGCTCCGCGCTTCAGGCCAAATCCGGCCTTCTTCTGATACAACACACTCTCAGAGACCTGACCCTGCTCCCGGCCGGGGAGGAGATGACCCGGGAGCTGGAGCTTTTGGATAAGGAAGAGACTGCCGTCTACAATGAGCTGCAAATCGCCAGCAAACTGGCCCAAGGGGCCGAGGAGCGAATGCTGGCCCAGGATGCCATCCGGCTTTTTGATCAATGGCGCCCCGTCAAAAGTGAAGCCATATCCCTTTTTCAGAGCGGGAAACAGGGTGAGGCCGTGGAGATCATCACGGGCCAGGGAGCCCGTCACGTGGAGACTCTTCTGGAAAGCGTGAACAAGCTCTGGATTTTGGCCGACAAAACAGCGAACCTTCTGGTGGCGCAGACTCAGAAATCCGTAAGGACAGATGGCGTCTACATACTGGTGGCCTTCGTCTTCGCCTTTGTTCTAAGCGTTGGCCTGGTTATCTGGGTTTCCCAACATATTGGCGGCAGGCTGAGACAGATCAACGAGGCCAGCATGAAAATCAGCGTCGGCGACTTTGAGCAGACCGTGGACGTGAAGGGCTCAGACGAAATCGCCCAACTGGGAGACACCTTCAACCTGATGGCCTTTTCCTTGGCCAACCTGCATGACTCGCTCAACAGGCAGATCATCGCCGCCAGGGAAGCCAAAGAGAGCCGGATCCGGCTGGAAAAGGCGATCGAGCAGGCCGGCGAAGTGGTGGTGATCACTGACTTGGAGGGGAGCATCCAGTATGTAAATCCGGCCTTCGAACGCAACACCGGGTATGCGAGGAATGAAGTAATCGGAAAAAATCCGAGAATCCTCAAAAGCGGAGCCCACGACGAGGCCTTCTATAAGGGGATGTGGGACGCCCTGGCCTCCACCGGCAAATGGGAGGGAGTGATCACCAACCGGCGCAAGGATGGCACCTTATATTTTGATCAGGCCACCATATCCGCCGTCAAGAATGAAAATGGCGAAACAGTCAATTATGTGGCTGTTAAACGGGATATCACCGAGCATAGAAACACACTGGAGGAGCTTCGCGAAAGCCAGGCAGTGCTGGCCAGCGCTCAACGGATCGCCCACCTGGGCAACTGGGACCTGGATTTGAAGACCGGCGGGCTGAAATGGTCCCAGGAACAATACCGGATATTCGGCCTGGCGGATGGAGAGTTCGCCGGGACATTCGAAGCTTTTGCAGCCTTGACTCACCCTGAAGACCGGGGGCAGCTAGAAGCGGCTGTTAAAAAGGCGTTGCAAAATCATACTCCATTCATCCTGCAGCGCCGGATCATCCTCCCCGATGGTCGGGAGAGAATCATCCTGGAACATGGCGAACCGCTGTATGACTCCGGTAATCAGCCGATCCGCGTTATCGGCGCCACCCAGGACATCACGGACCGGGTCAACGCTCAAAAGGACCTGGCCCGGCTCCAGGAGAAGGAGAGGGAGCTGCAGAGGGAGAATGATGAGTTGGAAAAAGCCCTGTTTGAGCAGAAATCTCTTTCCGGCTGGGAGCAAGGCTCCGTCACCGCCAGCCTGGCGGGCGTCGGCCCGCTAAGGGAGCGCTTCCCCGAAGTCTTCCGCAGATTCAAGCATGAATATGAGGCTCTGCTGGATGAGTATCTGGATGCCCTGGGGTTCAACCGCACCCCGCCGCGCCAGAAAATAAACACGCTCTCTGAAAGCATCGGCGCCTATGGCGGCGGACCGAAGGATTTGATCGATCTGCATATCCGCTCCGTCTCAGACAAGAGCAGAGATGTCCACCCAAAGCGGGCACGAGCCTATACCGTGGAAGGGCGGCTTCTTGCCATCGAGGCCATGGGCAACCTGGTGGATTATTACCGCAGAGGCGGGCGCCTGGCTGGAAGCAGGACAAAGGAGCAGTAGCAAGCCGCGCTGGACTATTGCGTTGCCGGACAAAGCGGCGATGATGGCCAGAATCCAGCGTTATTGGTCATGGGTGAAGCCAGACCTGATCAGCGGACGGGCCGCTCCCCGTCAGCGCGGCATTAATGCAGTCAGCGGAAATCCTTCCTCCATATATTCACGACCTCCGCCGTCAAACCGCGCGTTCAGCGGCTAATTTCAATCGTCCAGCTGTTATCGGCTGACCGTAGCGTAAATGTCCCATTCTTGCCCGCCACCGCGCCTAGGAACCTGGCGCCATCGAAATCCTCCCGCTGCTGGCCGTCATAGATGTGCCATGCGTAATGGATTTCCAGAATAGACCCATCATGAGTCCAGGTCCCTCCACCTATCTTGTGGCCGTAATCATAGCTGGTAACATCTTCTTCGAATATACCTTCGCTTTTAAAATCGATAACGCCGGACACCTTGCTGGTCCCGTTTGTGTGGTATGCGTATTCTGTCCATTTTCCAAGAACGTCCGGACCGCTGGCCGGGCCAGGGCAGGAGGCCAGGATGATCAGCCCTCCGCTAAGCAATATGGCTTTGGCATTGAAAAGTAGCTTATTCATTTTCCCTTCTCCGCAACATAGTCATGTTTAGAAAAACTCATGTAAATTATTGGCCTGGCGAATAAAGTAATCAATAGCACAAAAGTAGTAGTTATTCTGCGCTTTACCAGCTTGCTTCGCCGTAACAGGTTGATATTGGGAAAGATAAGTTCATTTTCAGTTGTCTTAAAGCCCTATCATTCTCATAGTATATACAAATAAGCAGGGGATGTCACCATGGGAATAAACAACATACTGCGCCAATTGCCTTACAAGACGTTGCGAAACTGCTGGAAGGTGACCCACGCCCTGGCCGAGGCCCGAACGCTGGATGATTATTCGCAAACTTTTTTTCATTACGCAGATCTCTAATTCCCGGAGATGGATTCTCAACTGTAGCTATCGACCCAGAAATGTTGACGATCGTTCATGATAGTTACCGGTTTTATGGGATCAATCCCCCGGAAATGGCGTTATCAAGATTTGAAAATTACTATTGGTCAATTAATCCCCAGTATAAAACAATTAACAATCCAAATTATTACCATGCGGCATACACGTCTGAGGAGCTTTTTACCCATATTTTTTTCTCTGAATCTGAGTTTTTATCGATTTCTGGAAGCCTTTTGGAATGCACCATACGTTGATGCTGAGCTTGAATGTGGGCCAAAAAACAATTGGCGGTGTTGGCAGTATCAGGGCTTTGAACGGAAGAGAGTATTCAGTAAGCGAAAAAGCCGCGTTGTCGCTGATTTCGCCTGCGATATCGGCCATATTTTTAAACTTGGTCGCCAATGACCGGTCGCTGAACCGCTGCGCGCCAGGGCTGGAGGCGCAGGGCTTGCGGTTCGGTCTCACCCGCCGGGAAACGGAAACCGCCCGGCTGGTCATGGAAGGCAAACGGAACAAGCAGATCGGCCAGATGATGGGAATAAGCGAATGGACAGTAAGGACGCACTTGGCGAACATTTTTCATAAAACCGGCGTCCGCAGCAGGACAGAGCTTGCGGCCCTGCTCACTTTCGAAAAAAACGGCAACCCATCTCCCACCCCATAAAAACAGCAAGGCTTTGGGGCGGCATAGACCACAGCCTCGGCCATGGATTGCCCCCGCGCCCATTCTGGCGTAACATACAAGGCCATGAACCCTATAAAGGCCGCCGCCATACAGCTTTCCCCCGGCGAGGATATGGAGCGCAACGTGAGCCGGGCGCTGGAGCTGGTCCGCGCCGCCGCCGCCGATGGCGCCAGGCTGATTGCCCTGCCGGAATATTTTTTTTACTACGGGGCCGAAGAGCGATGGGCCGATGCGGCGCTCATGAGCGAGCGAGCCCTGGGAGCCATGATGGCCCAAGCCCGCGAGCTGGGGGTCTACATCCTGGCTGGGACGGCGCTGATCCCCTACGGCGCCAAAGGCAAGTTCGCCAACACCTCTTTGCTTTTCGGGCCGGATGGCGGCAGGCTGGCGGTGTATGTGAAGAAGAACCTCTTTGACGTGAAGCTGGATTCAGGCGAATTTTGCGAGAGCAAATGGCTTGCCCCGGGGATCGAGACCGTCACCGCCCCGGTGGAAGGCTGGAGGCTGGGTTTGGCCATATGTTTTGACATCCGGTTTACCGGCCATTTCGAGGAGCTTGCCGCCCAGGGCGCCACCGCCATCGCCATCCCCTCGGCCTTCTCGTTGGAGACCGGCGCCGCCCACTGGATGACGCTCATCCGCGCCCGGGCCATAGAGACCCAATGCTATGTGATAGCCCCTGCGCTGTGGGGCGAATGCGGGAAGGGAAAGAGATGTTTCGGCTCCACCGCCATCGTGGGGCCATGGGGCCAGGTGGAGGCGGTGATGGAATCCGGCGAGGGTTACGTCACCGCTCTTCTTGATCCTTCGCAGGTCGTCCGGGTGCGCCAGAAGATACCGATGAGGGGCGGCCAGGCTCTGCCGCCTCTATTTCCAAAGGAAGATAAATGATGGAGCCGCCCTTCTCTTCCATTACGGCCACATAGCCTGGGGCGCCATACGTCCCCAGCGGGCCGCCGCCCATGTCCACCAGGTCGCTTATCCAGGAGTTGTAGGCCACCAATATTTTATTCACGGAATACGCCGCAGGGCTGACGCCGATGATCCTGGTCATGCCGGTGTTCTTCGCGCCCATGCCCAAAAAGCCCCCCTTCACCGCGTTGGTTTTGCCCACGGCCAGCGCCGGGCGGCCCTGCTTGTCCTTCAGCGCCACCAGCCGGGGCGGCGCCGAAAGGGGCGCCCCATCATCCCCGCCCAGGTTTTTATAGCCGCCACCGCCCAGCCCTCCGGCGCTCCATAGCAGCTTGCCAGTCTGCGCGAATATGGCCAGGGCGCCATCGCTCAAGATCCCCGCCAGCTCCATCGCCCCATCGTCATCCGGGTTGAATCCATAGAGCCCCAGCGGCGCGCCCCCTTCGATGATCCCCGCCGGGTCCATCCGCAGATCCCCCTCTTCCCGGGTGACGGTGAAAAACTCCCCTTCGATCTTTTTTCCGTCAGCCGCCATTTTTTGCGCGATAAGCCGCCAGCCGGGCGTGGAGGAAAAATAGTATGGCAGGTCGCCGGCCATCATGTGATAGCCTTTGTCCGTCTTGTCAAAAAGCATGGAATGAAAACCGTCGGCGCGGGCGGCGTTGACGAAAATCTCCTCCCGGCCATCGCCGTTGGTGTCAAAGACCGCCAGGCTCAGGGGGGTCACACCCTTGAATGGGGGCGACACCCATTTGATAATGGCCCTCTCGTTTCCCGCCCCGGCCAGGACCAGCCGGTCCATGGTCAATATGGCGACATCCCGGGCCACGATCCCTCCCACATAATAGAGCGCCGCGCTCAGCGCCTTCCCTTCCACGCTGATGGTGTCCCATGGGTCTTTATCCGATTCGGCCGTCACTGAGGCGGGTTCCCTGCCCATCAGGGCCGCCTGCACAGGCCCGGCCAGCCCGGTCATGAATCCATCGACTGCCTTGGGGGCGGACGCGGCTGGCGCCGGTTTGCCCGGGGTGGGCTGGGCGTCGTCTTTTCCCTCATCGGCGGCATTATTTGCGCCGGACATGAATATGGCCAGCTTTTTCCCGCTGGAGTCCAACAGGGAAAAGCCGAAAGTCTCCTTGCCCCCCGTTTCCTCTATGATGGGCAGTATTATCAGGTCCGCCTTGGCCAAGGCGGCGGCCTTGGCCAACCTATCCGGCGAGGCGGCGGAGAATAAATATGAAATATTATTCCTGGCCACATCCATAACGCCCGACTCACCGGCCGCTTGCATCAGCAGCTCCAGCCACCTGGCTTCCTTGCTCTCCTCTGGCGCCTGGAAGATAAAGAGAATCCGAGTTCCGGGCCCAAACCCCCTGGCGCGCAGCGGGCCGGCTGGCCATTGAGCCCCTTCCATGGCCAGCGTCCGGCACAGCGCCGAATCCTTGTTCACCGCCGTTATACGCGCCACACCAGCCTTGGCGCCGTCGGCGCCGGTGATCAGCAAAAAGGCGCCAGCCGCGTCGGCTGGGATATCCGCCGCCTCCACCACCAGGCCGCCCCCCTGGGCCCTGGCGGGATGGCTGGCGACAGCTGTCAGGCTTTTCGCCAAATCCTCGATGAGCCCCTGCTGGAGGCTTGCGCCCGAGGCTGGACCGGAAATCGCCAGCGCCATGACAACCGCCAGCAGAGGAAGGCAGCAGGATAGCATGAGAATATTCCTGGATTGGGCCCCGGGCCTACCGGAAATATCGCCAGAAGACTTCATTCCCATTGATCGGCCCCGAGCTGCGCCTGGCAATCGGAGGCTTCATCCCGGACATTATCCAGGCTGTTGCGCAACCGGACGGCGGCTTCGGCCTCGCCATTGGCCTCCGCGGTGAACATGGCGTTGCTGAGCATATCCACTCTCATCTGGAACATCTCCCTCTCCCGCTCACACATTTTTCGCCTCCGTCTGGCGGCGGACCCTTCTCCCAACCCCTCCAGCCCCAGGGCCCAGACGGTTTTTTGCTCCAGAATGGTCAGGGGCACAAACCCTATCTGGGCGTGATGGTTCACCAGCATGGCCACCAGAAGAGTCATGGCGTTCTTGGTGATCAACTCGAAAGCGCCGCCGTGGGAGAGAATCAGCCTGTCCATAACATCATAAAGCCAATGGTCCAACCTTTCCACCACCTCCACCTTGAGCCGGAAAAACCTGTTCAAGGCAACGATCATGATGGCGTAGATCAATATCTTGGTCACCGAATCGAGCGCGGGGATTAAATTGCTCCAGGCGTCGCTCTGGAAAAAACCCAATATCTCCCAGCCGACCGCGTTGAGGACCGGATTGTCCAACTCGGCGTACCAGTTGACCAGTATCGCCAGGCCGAGGAAAGTGGCGATGGCGTATAGATTGTTTTTCAGGTTAAGGTTATGGGCTTTGAACCAGTCGGTGGCCTTGCCGATGGCCTCCTCCAGATAATTCACCCAACTGTAGTCAAACTTTAGGAACCGGTTGATGAACAGCAGCGTCAGAAGGATGAGAAACGACTTGAAAATCGCGGCTACGATCCAGGAAATCATTTTTTTATCTGCAGTATTCTGAGTGTGGCTGTTGCTTTTGTCGGTCATTATTGCCCCCATGGCCGGGGATTTGCAACCATTTTATGGCGCGCGGGCCGAGGTCGATCATGCTTGACATGGGGCGCCTCACAATGCAAAATCACCCTGTTAGCTGGCGAACTTGAACCCTATGGCCTGAAGGCTCCACCATGAGAGAGATTGACGTATCCATAATAACCGAAGCGGTGCGCAAAATGAGCGTTTCCGCCAACACAGATCTTGGCGAAGATGTCCTGGGAGCTTTCGAGCGGGGGCTGGCCACCGAGGAATCCCCCACGGGCAGGGCGGTTTTTAAGGCTCTCCTGAAAAACGCCCAGATCGCCCGGGATGAACAAGTTCCCATGTGCCAGGACACAGGCTTTGCGGTGGTGTTCGTGGAGCTGGGCCAGGATGCGCACATCACCGGCGGTTCACTGGAGAAGGCGATAAACGAAGGGGTGCGCCAGGGTTATCAGCAGGGGTATCTGCGCAAATCGATCTGCGACCCCTTTACCCGCGCCAATACAAAGGACAACACCCCGGCGGTGATCATCACCGAACTGGTGGAGGGTGACAAGTTGAAGCTTACCATGGCGCCCAAGGGTGGCGGCTCGGAAAACATGGCCCGGGTCACCATGCTCACCCCATCCGGAGGAAAAAAAGCGGTGATGGATTTCATTGTTCAACGGTGCCAGGAGGCCGGCAGCAACCCTTGCCCTCCGGTGATCGTGGGCGCGGCGGTGGGGGGCACTCCGGAAAAAGCTGCGATCCTTGCCAAGAAAGCGCTGTTGCGCAAAATCGGCTCTGTAAACCCAGATCCGGAACTGGCGCAGATGGAAGCCGAACTGCTAAAACGAATCAACAACCTGGGGATGGGCCCCCAGGGCCTGGGGGGACGCAACTACGCGTTGGCGGTCCATCTGGATAAGCACCCATGCCACATCGCCACGCTGCCGCTGGCGGTGCAGATCTGCTGTCACGCCAGCCGCCACAAGGAGGTCACCCTATGAGCCAAATCAAGAATATCACCACCCCGCTGACTGACGAGGTGATCGCAAGCCTGAACGCCGGGGATGAAGTGCGGATCACCGGTGAGCTTTACACCGCCAGGGACGCGGCTCATAAACGCCTGGTGGACCTGCTGGACCAGGGCCAGCCGCTGCCCTTTGACATAAAGGGCGCGGTGATTTATTACGTCGGCCCCTCGCCGGCCAAGCCTGGCGCCGTGGTCGGCTCTGCCGGGCCCACCACCAGCTATCGCATGGACGCCTATGCGGAACGGCTGATGGAGGTGGGAATGAAGGGGATGATCGGCAAGGGGAAAAGGGCCAAAGATGTGGTGGACGCCATTGTGAAGCATAAAACC
>Ga0224495_10002039_pt1 | contig 13582 bp, 12 predicted proteins | sample SF_Jul11_sed_USG_FD_168128 | JGI IMG/M metagenome (GOLD analysis project Ga0224495, IMG submission 168128) | Sediment microbial communities from San Francisco Bay, California, United States - SF_Jul11_sed_USGS_4_1 | ecosystem: Environmental > Aquatic > Marine > Sediment | place: USA: California... | reverse complement strand
TCGTAATCTCTTCTGATCGAATATTTTCTTTTGCTTTGCCCAGAAATAACGAGAATAGCAATAAATTTAAAACCTGGGCAGTATACGCTTTTGTTGAGGCAACACCAATCTCAACGCCAGCCATCAGGTTGATAATGGCATCTGACTCTCTAGCCATTGTTGAGTTCATATTGTTTACAAAGGAAATAACTTTCAAGAATTTGGATTTGGCTTCATGCAAGCCGGCGATGGTATCAGCCGTTTCTCCTGATTGGCTGACGCCAACAACCAGCGTATCTCCTTCGACAAGAGGATTTCTGTATCGAAATTCCGAAGAGTAATCGGCTTCCGTGTATACTTTTCCGTATTGTTCCAGGTACATTTTCCCGACTCTTCCAGCGTTCAGCGAGGTTCCGCTTGCCTGAATGATGATCCTGCCAATTTGTTTGAGTTCCTCTAATTTCATTGAAAATTCATTAAACTGAATTGAATTGGCAGAAATACGTCTATCGATAATATCTTGCATGATTTGAGGCTGTTCATATATTTCTTTGAGCATAAAATGCTCGTAATCGCCCTTTTCAAATTCCTCAATTTTTAAATTGATTGGTTCAAAAGCAAACTTAACCTCGGTCCCATTCCAGTCAAACAGTTTAACATGATTTTTCTCAAGGAATCCCCATTGTTTGTCTTGCAAATAAAAAGACTCTTTGGCGATAGGTACAAGGGCAGGGATGTCCGATGCCAAAAAAGTTTCTCCAACAACTTTATTGCATGCAAGAATTAGTGGAGCCCCATTTTTGGCAAAATAAATTTTTTCGGGATCCGCCTCAGAAATAGCCGCAATTGCAAATTTTCCTTCAAGAGTTTTGATTGTTTTGAAAAATGATTCTCCAAAGTTACTCGTCAATTTCATGTTTTTTTCAATCAAATGCGGGATAACTTCTGAATCTGTTTCCGAGACAAATAGATAACCTTCTGATATAAGTTCCTTTTTAAGAACGGAATAGTTTTCAATAATTCCATTATGCACAACAGCGATGTTCTGTTCCTGGTTTGAATGAGGGTGAGCATTTATTTGCGTTGGCTCTCCATGGGTTGCCCAGCGTGTGTGGCCTATCCCGACGTGACCGACAAATTGATCATTTTTAAGTAAATTTTCCAGTTCGACAATTTTTCCTGAACTTTTGCGAATAACCAGCTCATTTCTATCGATAATTGCCACGCCGGCAGAATCGTAACCCCGGTATTCCAGTTTTTTTAAACCAACAATTAAAAAAGAGTCAATGGTTTTTGGACCAATATAACCAACTATTCCACACATGAATTACAAGCTATTTTTAAGTTATAAGGCGTCAAGAGTTTGAAACGTCTTGTGGTAAACTCAGTCTGTATTATCGGGCCTGGGCATGACACGCATTTTAATACATTTTGATCTGATTGTTGAGGTTCATGCCCATGCTCTGTCTTTATCTGGATTCCGATTGATAGAGATCAAAAAGCCCTGTTTTGTGATGTAACTGTTTTTGCAATCAGGACACAAATTAACGCTTCATTCATGTACTCATCTTTTTTGGCATCCTTCGGCATCAAAAAAAGAGTAATCCGGTTTTTATTTCATTTTATATTTTTTCTTGAATTTATCAACCCGTCCGGCTGCATCCACGAGTTTTTGCTTGCCTGTATAGAAGGGGTGGCAATTGGAACAAATCTCAACACTTAAAGCGGCTTTGGTTGATCGGGTGTGGTATTCCTGACCGCACACACATTTTATCACGGCTGCAACATAATTCGGATGAATATCTGGTTTCATATAAATGCACAGAAAAATCAGAAAACACAACGTCAATTATTATTTTTTAGTTGCCATGCCGCTATTGCCATGGATAATGACGTTATGTCCGTACAGCTTAAAAACGATGCTTTCAAGTCAAAATATGCGCTAATTACAATGGGGTTTCTCGCCGGGGGGATACTTGCTCTTGTAGCGGATCTCGTTTTAAACTTAAAACCGGTTTTTATAATCGGAGACATCATTGGCGTCCTTGAAATTCTCGGAGTTCTTGCGGGATTAGCCTTTTCTGTCGTTTTATTGGAATTTATAAATTTCTTTGGATTGGATCGTCATAAAACAATGGGGCTTGCTCTTGGATTAATGATTACCATTGCGTTTATTATTCTGGATAATATGGGGATATTGCGATCGATAGAAGAGTTTGGCATTGATGTCAGATTCAAGCTTTCGGCTTTTCAGGTTACCTCAAAAGACGTACATTCCGGGGTAATTGAGTATACAAAAAATCCGGATGCGCACCCAGCCATTGAAGTCGTTGGTATTGACCAAAAAACAGTAAATGTGTATCAGGGATATCCCCTTCCCTGGAAATATTATGCAAGTTTTCTGGCAGCCATGGAAGGATCCAAAGTCAATACAATTATGTTCGATATTTTTTTCTATGACCAGATAAAGAACGATTACGGCGTTTTATCGCTCATAGATGATGTCAGGGCAAAAGTTTTAAGATCCATTTCAAGAGGCAACTTTGAATCTATTCAGATTCCCGCCAGTCAGATAAGCAATGCAAGCGCAACGCTCAGCAGCCAGATTGCCAGAAATGGCAATGTCGTTATGGACTATTCGTTTGAATTATCAAGGTTACCGGCCGATACGGACATGAGTGAGTACCAGAAAAAACTGGATGTATTAAACAAGTTCGAGATTGTAAACGTTGTGCGTACGGATTATGATAATTCTGGTGAATGGGTAAACCATCCTGAGCCGCCAATAGCCCCCATTGGTCAGGTCTCGGAAGGAATCGGTTATGCGAATATTCGAAAAGAACAAACAGGCGTAAACCGAACCTTACCTCTGGTTGTGAAATGGAAAAATAAAATATACCCATCCATTGATTTAATTATGGCTGCCCGATACTATGGGGTAAATCTTCAAAAAGATATTGAAGTCAAGCTTGGAGATTATGTTAAAATAAAAAATATTCCCAAAATTGTGCGAAAAATCGGGGTAGATCCAAATGTTCCGGCAGCCGATATAATGGTGAAACCAAATGCCGATCGTACGATAACGATTCCCATTGATTCCGAAGGGTTTATGGGAATAAAGTTTATTGGCGGCCCGTGGTCTTTTCCAAGCTGGTCATTTGTGGATCTGGCTCAGTCCGAAAGGGGAGAATTTGGCAAGAATGATCCATTTGCCAATAAAATTTTGCTTGTGGCAATTTATTATGCAACGGGAGTAGCATTTGATATTCATAACAGCCCTTTTGGAGCGATTGCCGGAATTGAACATCACGCAAATGGTTTAAATACAATTTTAAAACAGGACTTCGTCCATTATGCAAAAAACTGGGCAAACTATCTGATATATGTGTTCATTGGTTTGGTTCTGGGTATAGCGGCTCCACGTTTAAATATCAAGACGGTGCTTCTTGGTACTGCTGTTTTTGCTGTTCTTTTTACCGTTGAAGTGTTTATTTTATTTAATTTATTGAATTATATCCATATTTTCTTTACCCCATACATTGAAATGGTCGTGGTATTAATAGCAATTACCGGTTACAAGGTTCTTACCGAAGAAGAAAATGTAAAATATATCAGGAGTACATTTTCAAAGTTTGTATCCAAGGATGTTGTCAATGAAATGTTGAATAATCCGGAATCGATAAAACTTGGCGGCGCGAAAAAAGAAATCACCATATTCTTTTCCGATATTCGCGGGTTTACTACCATGTCGGAAGCGCTGACTCCGGAAGACCTGGTTTTGCTGTTAAATGAATACCTTTCTACTATGACGGAACTGATTATTGACTACAAAGGTACAATAGATAAATATATGGGTGATGCAATTATGGCATTCTGGGGTGCGCCACTCGAATTAAAAGAGCATGCTTATTATGCTTGCGTTGCCGCTTTGAGGAATCTTCAGGCCTTGAAATCACTACAGCAAAAATGGTCAGAAGCCGGCAAACCTGTGATTGATATCGGAATTGGGTTAAATACCGGCAATGCTGTTGTTGGAAATATGGGATCTTCTCACCGTATGGACTATACGGTAATGGGGGATACGATTAATCTTGGATCGCGTCTTGAGGGAACCAATAAGCAATACGGAACCAGAATCATTATTTCTGAATTTACATATGCGCATGTCAAAGACCGTGTGATTGTTCGAGAACTTGATGATATCAGGGTAAAAGGGAAAAAAGAGCCCGTAAAAATATACGAGCTCATCGATATTACCCAACCCGGGGATTACGAGAAGTATAGAAAAATTATTGAATGATAAATGCCAATAAAATTCATTTATAAGGCAAAAACATCAGCGGATTGAATATCGCTTACGTTTAAAATGATGCCTTTTTCTTCGCCGAAATATTGAATTATTTCATCGCCGATCATTTTGCGTTTACCGTTTAATGTAACCTTGCGCCCGTTTTTCAGATTAAAAACGATCTCCAGGTTTTTATGTTTTAGATATTTGCCGAGGTTCTTTCTAAATTCTTCATTTGGTTGCTGCGTCATAAATTTATCCTTACGTTTTATTATTGGAAAATGTTTTCATATATTTAAAATGAAATTTTCATGAGCACTGACTCAGTCCGTTGTAAATGTTTTTTTCCTCCGTGCGGGGGAAAAAACAAACTTGTCGGACTGGGTCGGCACTCATAGAACTTTTCCCATTACCAATCATCCATTATCGGAATAAGACATAATACCTGAAGCAAAAAATATTCAAGAATTTGCTTAATTAAAAAAACCGGGTAGAATATAATTGCACCTTGTGCAGCGGCCATTTGCTCCAAGCAATATTTTTGATGCGGAAAAGCCATTTCTTTCAATAAGCTCGGCCTTGCATTCCGGACAATATGTTGAGATATTCTGGTTTGTGTTCCCTATATAGACAAATTTCAAACTTTCTTTTAAAGCCAACTCTCGGGCTATTTCAAGAGTCATTAACGGGGTGGGAGCCGCCTGCGCAAAATGATTGGCAGGATAAAATGCGCTAAAATGTAAAGGCACATGATTTCCCAACTCATTTTTTACCCAACGGGCGAGATTGGTTAATTCCACCTTTTTATCATTATATCCGGGAATAATCAATGTCGTCACTTCAAGCCAGACGTTTGTATTGTTTGCAATGTATGCAAGCAGCTTAAGTACAGGTTTAATATGAGAGTCTGTGTATTTTACATAAAATTCATCTGAAAATGCTTTAAGATCAATATTTGCGGCATCGATATGGTTGAAAAACTCCCGTGCTGGTTTTTTATTCATATATCCTGCGCTTACGGCAATTGTTTTAATCCCTTTTTTGTGGCATTGAATTGCTGTATCAATGCAGTATTCCATGAAAATAACAGGATCATTGTATGTAAATGCCACGCTTATGGAGTTTGAATTTTGAGCGTATTGCGCGATATATTCAGGAGAGGCATCCACAAGATGATCAAATTCATCGTATATTTGAGACATTTTCCAGTTTTGACAAAACTGGCAGGTAAGGTTACATCCAATGGTTCCAAATGATAAAACCTTGCTTCCGGGATAAAAATGATACAATGGTTTCTTTTCCACCGGATCGATGGTAAGCCCATGACACTTTCCATAGGTTGTTAGTATCAGTTTTGAATCTATATTTTTTCTTACAAAACAATGACCAGATTCTCCTTCTTTTATTTTACACGAACGTGGGCATAATTGACAAACAATTTCCTTTTCAATTTTTTTCCAATATCGGGCTGGGTACATATTATTAATTTAGCCATTTTATCCTGTTTCTGCTTGTAAATGTAGACATATTATCAAACCTTGCAATATGTATGTACGCAAAGCGGCAGTTTCCGGTTATTTTTATCCGGAAGATAAAGAAGAGTTGAATTCTCTAACGAATCAGTTATTAAATGAATTTGATAAAGAGAATATCAAAGCAGATCCAAAAGCATTAATTGTACCTCATGCAGGTTACGCATACTCCGGTCGAGTGGCCGCATCTGCCTATCATATGCTTACAAAAAGTTTGCAAACCATTAAAAAAATTATTTTGCTTGGTCCTTCACACAGGGTTCCCGTAAAAGGCATCGCTCTTTCGTCTGCGGATTGTTTTGAAACGCCGATGGGAAATATTTCGGTAGATACACAATTGCGTAACAAGTTGGTTCAAGACCCCGGTATTTTTGTGCAGGACGAGGCTCATAAAGCAGAGCATAGTCTCGAAGTACAATTGCCGTTTTTGCAAAAAATATTTGGCAATGAGGTACAAATTTTACCTGCACTAACAAACCGGGCTTCTCCATATCAAATTGTGGATTTTCTGGAAAAAATCTGGGGAGATATGGAAACACGCATAGTGGTTAGTTCTGATTTAAGTCATTATTTAGGTTATGATGAAGCCAAAAGGAAAGACAGGTATACATCTGATGCCATTATCCATTTTGATATAGAACATCTTCACGATGATGACGCTTGCGGATTGATTGGAATCAAGGGGTTGCTGATGGCGGCACAGCAAAAAACGTTGACCCCGGAGTGTATTTTATTATCAAATTCTGGCGATAGTAGTGGCGATAAATCGAAAGTAGTTGGATACGGCTCCTTTTGTTTTATATGAAGCTTACGCAGGAATTAAGAAACGGATTGATTCAGATTGCTCTATATTCCATAGAATATGGACTGAAGCAGCATGAAAAATATATCCCCGACATTGAATCTCTTCCTTCTGAGTACAAACTGCATGCCGCAACGTTTGTTACTGTGTTCAACAGGGGCAAATTAAATGGTTGTATTGGTACGATAACTGCATTTAGACCACTTGCCTTAGATGTTTCTCTGAATGCCTGGGATGCAGCATTTGGGGATCGAAGATTTAAGGCCATTGATTCTATGCAGGATTTGGAAGTAGAAATATCCATTTTATCGAGGTTAAAAAAAATATCGTTTAAGGATGAAGAGGACTTAACAGCCAAGGTAAATGCAAATACAGACGGAATATTATTAAAGTATGCAGATAAACAGGCTACTTTTTTGCCAACCGTTTGGGAAAGCTTACCTGACAAGAAAGCATTTATAGATCATTTAAAAGTCAAGGCTGGCTTGTCATCGAACTTCTGCTCAGAAAAAATACAAATATTCAGGTATACAACGGAAAAAATTAAATCCAATGAATAGTCTGGAAAATTTACTTGATTGGTGCAAAAATAAAAACATTATTGTTGCAGGCGGAGGCCCGTCTCTGGACGTGTGCGAAAAAGAACTGGAATACTTTTGTGGCGCTGACTCTTTATTTATTCTTGCCGACGTGGTTGCAGAAAAATTTATTTTAAAATATCCTGAAACAAATCGCCTGATCTTCACGGTGGAAAACAGACACCATCGCTATTTGTCAAATGTAAGGGGAGAACGAATTGCCGTGTACAGAGGGGCCCGTGAGAGGAATATGAATATTTCTGTAAATGAGTGCTTTAGTTTCCATTTTGATTTTGAGTCCAACGTAAAGGACTCCATGATGTTAAAATCGCCAGGTACAGTTATGGGGGCAGCTTTGTATTGGGCGCTTTATGTCGCAATCAGGCATAAACGCAGGCAAACTGTTTATCTGCTCGGAATGGATCTCTGTTATCTCGAAAACCAGATATACAACCGGTATTGCAAGTTCAATGAGAAACGAGATTTCTTTAATAACCGCGAAACCCGCGAGTGGAATGCAATGCTTCAAAGGACATCAACAGGAATAATGCAAAACAACTCGGTTATCAAGACATCTTTTGAATTTCAAAGAGCGAGGGAAAATATGGAAACTCTGATTCAAAATACTCCGGATATTCAAATTATAGATTTCAGTCCGGTAGGGATATCGGGCAAATTTGTAAAAAAAAGTATTCCAGGAAAAATAAAAGCTGAAATAATCGCGACATAATCCGATAATTATAAGGTGATTAAAGTTACAAGGCTCAACGGCTCGGAATATTACATTAATCCGGATTTAATTGAAACTATGGAAGAAACTCCTGATACGGTGGTAACGCTGGTAAATGATAAAAAACTAATTGTAAAGGAACATTCTTCCGAAATTATATCGAGGATTATAGAATATAATCGAAAGATTTTTATTGATAAGAAAAACAATGCATAATACATTATGAAAATCCAGGTGAATAAGAAACAGAAGGTATAGAAATGGCAGATGATGATATATTAGATGAAGAGAAGGAGCAGGATCAGGAAGAAGACCTTCTTGCTGGCGCGCCCATTGCCGGAGCCGGTCGATCCAAAATAATCACCATCCTTCTGTGGGTTGCCGGAAGCGTGGTGGCTGTATTATTAATGGTTTTGATTTCATATTTAATTGCCAAAAAAGTAAAAACAGACGCATACAGGGAGGAGCAAAACATCGTAATTGCCCCGGCTCCGCCTCCGCTTGGTACATATCATTTTCAGAAAGAATTTCGGGTAAATACTGCGGACACAGATGAAGCGCATTTCATTCAGTTAACCATTTCCTTTGGATATGACACAAACAACAAACTCCTCGAACTTGAGCTTGGTCAGAGGCAGGCACAAATGATGCATATTATAAATATTATTCTTGGCGGAAAGAAGAAAGAGGATCTTATGACGCCAATGCAAAAGTTAAATCTGGCCGAAGAGATAAAGTCTCAAATTAACATGATATTCAGTCAGGGAAAAATTGAAGAAGTCTATTTCGAGGAATTAATAATCAGTTAATGAGGTAAAGAATGGGAGATGCATCCTTATCACAAGAAGAAATTGATGCCTTGTTAATGGGCGCCGACGAGGTGGAAGAAAGTTCAAATACACAGGACTTTGATTCCTCTGATGAAAGCGGGTCTGTATATGGCGGCGAAGATTTTTCTGAATTAATCCAGGCATTTAACGAAGCTATGAGCGGGGCGGCCAAATCTGCGTCGTCTCTTGTAAATAAAAATATCAGCATATCGGATTTGCAAATCTCGGATTCCAGTACAGACTCAGCAGGAAATGAGATACCAGGAAATTCGATTATCATTGACATCAGTATGGGTGATCACCGTACCCTGATGGTATTTGATGAAAATACAGCAAAGCAAATTTCTATGTCTATGATGGGCGCCAGCGAAGAGCCTGCGGTGATGGATGAGGCATATTTATCCACCTTGAGCGAGCTGGCCAATACGATTCTATCATCGCTTTCCAATAATCTTGGCAGAAAGTTCAACGATGAAATTACGCCGTCTTCACCTGTTGCAAAGGTATATTCAGGGGCGGGTGATTTTCCTGCTTTCGGATCGGACAGGTTGAAAAAGTTTGAGTATAATATTTCGACAGATTTGGAACAGGCAACGTTGACTCAATACATAGAAGAAGATGCAGTTATATCATGGAATAATGCGATAAATGAAGACAGATCTCAGTCAGGAGCTTTCTCGCCAGCTCCGGAACGGGAGCAATCGACAATGGGGCAACCAAGCGGAGGATTTCAGATGAGCAAAGGCAAAAAAGATTATTCAGGAGGTTCGGTGAACGTAAACCCTGTTAGTTACCCAGGTTTGACGCCCAGCGGAATGAAAGGGCAAATGCCATCCAATATTGAATTGTTGCTGGATGTTCAAATGATATTGACCGTCGAGCTTGGAAGGACAAAAAAATATGTAAAAGATATTTTAGGTCTGGGCGAAGGTTCGATTATTGAGCTGGATAAACTTGCCGGCGAGCCGGTTGATCTTCTCGTAAATGGTAAATTAATTGCAAAAGGCGAGGTTGTGGTTATCGATGAAAACTTTGGAGTGAGGGTAACAGATATCGTTGGACCTGCGGAACGTTTGGCGAGATTAACCGGAGAATAATTTCCAGTCAGGGAAGGGCAACGGAAGATATTTCATTGGAGGACAGCGATTCCTGTCCATTGAAAGAATGAGCAGTAATTTTGAAGAAATACCGGGTTCCCTGTTCAAAAGGTAAATTGTTTGAAGCGGAATTAACCACGCCTGGCTGAATAAAATTGCTGATTATAAATTTTTTGGGAGTATCGACATTAAAATTTCCAGAATCATCCGGAATACTCGGATAGCTTCCGTTTAATGTGTAAGGCGGATACAGACTTTTTTTGGATGCTATATCAAAACGGCTGCCAATTGCTTCTCTTGAGACATAGATATTATAACCATCAAATGTTGATTCCTTGTTCTGAACAAAATAATACAAGGTAAATGTTTTTCCTGGATTTGCAAAAACTTTGATGCCAATGGGATTTGATAACCTTTCATACTGGGGAGGAAGATAAGGCATTTTGGAATTACATCCGGTTAAAATCCAGAACGCAAGGATTTTAATAAATATATTTTTTTTCAATTTTTATTTCCTTTACTTTTCCATAAAATATATATAATGATGTTCTGGCAATGGATTGGTTTAAAAACCTGGCGGGATTTTTCAGGTATTGTTCTATATTCAAAAGCAGAATTCTGGAAACTTCAGAATCTGGCAGAATTTCAGCAAAATTTGGAGAGTTCCTGAACGGCATCCCGTGGTCGCCCATGACAAGATTCAGGAAAAAAAAGTAGCTATTGTCGACAGATAACAGCATATTTCCATTTTCATCCAGCACAGATCGATAGGGAACTTCGATCCAGAAGGGTTTATTTTCCATTAAGAGCAGCAATCTTAATTTTGTCTCTTTGGAGTCAGAAGAATTTCCTTCCATTAAATTTCCAAACATGGATACCGGATAAGCGATTTCAGGTTTATACTGACTGACGACTTTTCTTTGCGTTGCCGATTCAAAGGTTTGATAAATATTATCCTGTGTAAAGATTTTCGATTGATCTATGGAAAGAAAAATTTCATGGGAATTATCAATTTCACTCGTATTGCTCTCCAGTAGTCTGTTTCCCGATTTGATCAGATAAAGCGAGTTTCCATCGGCGAGTCCGGTTTTTTGTTTGTAAATTACATCCCTGTATTGAATGTGCGAATTTCCGGCTGTTTGAATGGACCAAAAGTTTCGTTCTTCCGGGGTGAGTCGACCGTTTCCCAAAATCAGTAATCCTGATTTCAGGCCAATTTTTCGGATAAACCCTGCAGTTTTTTGGCGGGAACTCATGCTTTTTGGCGCTGATGATACCAAAACAACCGCAATTGCTTTTTCTTCATTCTGGTTTTTTAGAACAAAAGAATATACCGATTCCAAAAGTTCCGGGAATAAACGATCTGTTGTATCTGTCGATTGCGATTTTATATGATCCAGGTAATCAAATAACGATAACTTTTCGGGAGTGGGCGGCAAATAAAGGGACTTTCCATAACCATCTATGGAAATTGCTGCGGTTCTGCTGATATCCAGTTCCCGTATTAAACTGGAAAGAGATCGAATTTCTTCGTAATTTTTCCCGGATGCGTCAATCCCCCAGATAAAAAAATAATTATTTTCCGGTTTCAAAAAGTTATTACTGCTAAACTGGAACCGTTGCTTTAGTGACCTGCCGATTGTTTCATACAAATTTTCCCCTGAAATCGTGGCGCTGTCGCTGATTACTCCAGATTGGGAGAAATAAATTCTTGTTTCGATATTTACGGATTTACCGGCAAAATATATTTTTGTTAATAACAACTTGTCTGCATCAATATTTTCGGAAAGCGTCTTTAGTTCTGTGAGGGTCAAATCAGAGTTGATTCCAATGCGATTGTTTTTATATGCTCTCATTACGGAGCTCATTGGTAAAACGGTATTTACATAATTTGATTTTAGATACAATCGCAGCATTTGTGCCATGTCCCAGGCATTTTCAGGCTTGTCCGGATCAAATGATGCGCCGTTGATCGTTTGCTCGTTTGCAGCGCCGGAAAATTTTACAGGCAACAAAGCCCATGATGCAGCCGAAAGATTGAGGGAGCACAATAAAAAAATAATGACAAAAATAAATTGTCTTCTCAAGAAGACGCGCCAGCTCATCATATTTTTACAACACATGGAGTATAGACCATAAAAAGGATTTCATCGGTCAATTTATTATTTCCCTGATTTTAAACTCCGTGCGCCGGTTGAGTTTATCTGCATGGCTGTTGATTTCGTCAATAAGCGGATCTGATTTCCCAACGCCGCTGCTGTTGAGACGTCTGGAATTGATTCCGGAATCTTCCAAAAATTTTTTTACGGCGAGGGCTCTATTTTTGCTTAATTCCAGGTTATATGCGTCCTCTCCGTGCATATCGGTATGGCCAATGATATCTATATCAATCATCGGGTTTTTCTGTAAAAATGAAACCAATCGCAAGAGAAATGGCAAAGACTCTTTTTTTATTTCGGATTTTTCGTAATCAAAATATATGTCCTCAATAGAAAATGTCGCATTATTTTTAATCGGAGTTAGTACAAGGTTAAATCGGGGATTTAGCAGCTCCTTTTTCTCAATTTTCTTATAGTACGGCAGATATCCTTCTTTTTCAATAAAAATATCGATACTGCCAATGTCATCATCCAGAGGAAAAGACAGACTCCCCTGATCGCTGGTTTCTTTGTGCAGTATTTCAGGCATTCTTTTTTCAAAAATATTGTTAAATTCAATATTTGTCCTGACCGGAAAATCATTCAAATCGCTTACATTGATCAAAATTTCTTTTTGGCCAGGAAGAAATGCTTCCAGAATGTCAAAATCTTTTCCGTTTCCAGGAGAACTGGAGCAATAATAGATTCTGCCGTTCAAAACAGAGAAAAAAGCTTCATCAAATTTTGAATTGATTGAATCACCGAGATTTACAGGCAGGCCATACTCTCCGTTTCTATAGGATATAAAATAAATATCCCATCCGCCAAATCCGCCTTCACGTCGCGAGGAAAAATAAAACCCTGTTCCCTTCTGATCCGGAATCAAGGCTGCTTCCATATTTCCAGAATTGATTTCAGCGGGCATCGGGGCAGGCTGGTTGAATTTACTGCCCGAAAAATCGGCGTACATTATTTTCGATTTTTGAATTTGGTTAGGAGGCCATCTTGTAAAATAAACAGTCCGGTTGTCATTGCTTAGCGAAGGAGCCTTTTCGTGGTACGGGCTGTTTACAGCGCCGGGCAGAATTTCAGGGATGCTCCATCTTCCGTTTTTTAGATGAGACCAGTAGATATCAAAGGACACTATTTCTACCGCGCCTGATTTAAACGGGCGAGATCCATCGCGGTCTGAAGCAAATACAATGATGGTTCCATCGCGGCTGATAAATGGACTTTCGTCATTATATAAGGAGTTTAGAGCGTCAAACTTTACCGGCGTTGACCAGATGCCATGATTAAACTGGCTGATATAGATATGCATGTATTTGTCGTTATTTCTTTTGGAGCTAAACAACAAAAATTTTCCATCAGGGCTGATGGAAGGCGAAAATTCATTATATTGGGAGTTTAATTTTTCAAGAGGATTAAATTCTATTGCAAAAAGCGATGCGTGAAATAACAAGAATACCAAATAAAAGAACTTGAAAAATATATCTTTTTTAATAATTTTTATTATTGCGAAATTATTTTTGTGAGGAGTTATTTTCATATACGGGGCAAAACCGGAGTGGTCTATGTTTCCTTATAAAAATAGATAACCCCGGCAGT
>Ga0224495_10002038_pt1 | contig 13582 bp, 14 predicted proteins | sample SF_Jul11_sed_USG_FD_168128 | JGI IMG/M metagenome (GOLD analysis project Ga0224495, IMG submission 168128) | Sediment microbial communities from San Francisco Bay, California, United States - SF_Jul11_sed_USGS_4_1 | ecosystem: Environmental > Aquatic > Marine > Sediment | place: USA: California... | reverse complement strand
GCTGTTCGCCGCCAAGTGCCCGCAGTCTGGTTGTTTTGATGCCGATATGTTCCACCACGCCCATCTTGTCGCCGACAATGACGAAGTCACCGATCTCGAAGGGTTTGTCAAAAAAGATTACAAAGTAACTGAACAGATCGCCCAGCACAGCCTGAGCCGCCAGTGCTACCGCAATACCCCCTATTCCGAGCCCTGCGACAACTGCCGAGATTTTCACCCCGAGATTGTCGAGCATAAATACCAGCGCCATACACCAGATCAGGAAATTGATCAGACCGCGTATTCCCTTGATCTGCTTTTCCCCTCCGCCCGATTCCGAAGATTTATTCAGGTAAGACTGCAGCCCAAAATTGACAGCCGCAGTTATCGCCCGCACTACCTGAATCGTAATCAGAACAACTGCTGCAATATCCAGGCCACGCGCAAATTCTTCCGACAGTTCGAGAGACTGCATCGAAACGTACAAAATCCCGAGATAAAAAACTGGAACCAAGGATTTCTCGATGGCACCGATCAGCAAGTCATCCAGCGTTGTATTTGTTGTTTGGGACCACTTTTTCAGTTTTCCCAGTACATATCGCTTGAAAGCATAAACCGCCGCAATGCCGCCAATACTTATCCCGGTAGCGGACAAGTAAGCCAGTATCGTATTGTTGAAAAATGAAAATTCCAGAATTTCCTGCATGATGATTATTCCTCCTGATATTGCGATGCGGGCACCGGCATCAATTGCCTGATGCCCGTCTTCTGAATGCGATGAGCCTGAGAGTGAAGCAAAATCGAGGTAGTCAAGGCCGGCTGGGATACCGAACGTATTCCAGCAAAATGATTTGGTGGCAGCCCCCTGAAAACCGATGCATGTAGTATACGTTGTCCGCAAAGCATGGGCAAAGGCATGCTGAATGTGGCCGGTCAATCTCTCCCTGTTTTGTAGTTAGCATTTACATCAACAAATGCGAAGCTTGAATGCTGCATGGAACTTCATGATAATCTACGGAAAATACCAAGGGGGAACAATCATGTTTAGAAATACTTACACCGGAATTGCAGTACTGGTAACCGCCTTTGTCGCCAGCGGTTGCGTCAGCACAGGCGAATTTGAAAAAATGAAATCCGTAAAGGACCAGGAGATCAAGGCGCTGGAGCAGCAAAATGCCGTGCTAGCCAAACAGACGCTCACTCTCGAAGATATGAAAGCCGAACTGGAAGCGGAAAAAGGAACACTTGAGGAGCAAAAACGTTCGCTGCTGGAACAACGGGCGGATCTGGAACTGCAAAGAATGGCGTTGCTGGAAAAAAATACTGCCAGCCAGCAACAGGTGGGATCACTTGAAGCAGAGAAAGCGGCCTTGCTTGCTGCCAGCCAGGAACGTCAGTCTCAATATGACACTTTGGTGCAAAACCTGTCCAAGGAGGTAGAGCGCGGACAACTCAAGGTACGCCAGTACCAGAACATGTTATCTGTTGACCTGGCAGAACAGATATTCTTCGACTCCGGCAGAGCATCGCTCAAATCTGGCGGCAAGGAGGTTTTAACCAAAGTGGGCGATGCACTAAAAAGCTACGACAACAAGGTCATCCGCGTCATCGGCCACACCGATAATGTACCGCTGGCAAAATCCCTGCGTAACATTTTTCCAACCAACTGGGAGCTTTCAGTGGCCCGCGCGACCAACGTGGTGCGGTTCCTGCAGGATGTTGGCATACCCCCGGAGCGCATGGTGGCTTCCGGCAGAGGCGAATACAATCCGGTGGCATCTAACGACACCGTCGAAGGTCGTCAAAAGAATCGCCGGATCGAAATCGTATTGATCGACCAGAGCTTGGCCAATGAAATGTCCAAGCCCGCCGAGTAATTCAGAATAGTTCAGGATGATCGCAGTAAAAGCTGCGGTCACCTGTTTATCGTTCTCCTCTAGCCCCGAGGAGAACTGTAATCACCAGTCTTGTCAAAAACCTGAAATATAGGCTGCAACATTCTCGATATCCTCATCTGTCATATTTTCGGACACCATGCGCATCATGCCGGCCGCATCGTTATAGCGGGCACCATTACGGAAGTTTTTCAGTTGCCGAACCAGATAATCCTTATTCTGCCCCCCTATCACCGGAGCATACGAGTTGTCAGGCGCCAAGCCCTTTCCTTTTTCGCCATGGCAGGCGTTACATCCGTTGACTTCAGCTTTAAACAACGCTTCACCCGCTTTATTCTGCACAGGCTTGTCAGCTTTCATCTGATCCTGGCTGGAATAATAGGCGGCAATATCCTCCAAGTCATCGTCACTGCCGGCCGACTGCACCATGGCCGACATCATCGGATCCTTGCGCTCGCCTGACTTGAAATCCTTGAGTTGACGCAGCAAATATTCCCCATACTGCCCGGCCAGCTTCGGATAGTAGTTATGCGTACTATTCCCGCCCTCGCCATGGCAAACCTTGCATATGGCGATCTTATCTTTGCCCGCCGCCGGATCTCCGTCACCTCTGCGCTGCCTGACGTCGCCAGGATCATCTGCAGCGATGGCGACCGATGAAAAAAAAATAATGCCCGATATAAACTTCGTATAGACAGATAACATGACGCTCCCCACGTCCCAATCCTGAAAACCCCCACCCAATACTACCTGACAAACTGCTGATAGCCTATCGCCCTTAGGCCGCAAAACTCATCAGGCTTAAAGTAGCATCACAAGTGTTTCCGCATTCAACTTACTGATTGCCAGCCTGACTTCGCAATATTCATTAATTTCATTAACGGGAGAGGGATCGTCCGTACAGCTGCAGCCGCCAATCACGCTTTGAAAAAATATTCCCGCGCGCACGTAAATTATTTCCGCCAGTTCTTCGATGCCGATAACAGTCATTGTTATCGGCTTATCAAGCACATAACTCCCCATGGACAAAGCCTTTTGCAGAGGCAGCATTAAAGCGTGATGTTCGACTTCCCGTTTCAGCTCAGCCTCAAACTCAGCCTCCCCCCATGCCGCCAACGATTTTTCAAGATACATCACCGAAAATCCCTCGCATGCGCCATCGAGCGTAGTACCGCCTTGAGTAATATCCAGCAGCGATCCACCGATTCGATTTCCACGCTTTCCCCCGGTGCATGTGCACCGCGAATATCCGGCCCGAAAGAAATCATTTCCAGATGCGGATGACTGGCCGCGAGCAAACCACATTCCAGTCCGGCGTGTATCACTTGCAAGCTTGCAGATTGTCCGAAATTTTCAATGTAGGCCTGCTGACACAAATCAAGAAGCGGCGAGGACTGCTTAGGTTCCCAGCCAGGATATGCGCCATCCTTCCATGCCTTCAAACCATGAGCCGCCGCATAGGAAACCAGCTTGTCGGCAAGTGCATCTGCACGGCCATCATGCAGAGAACGAACCTTGAATGTCGCCCTGAAGGCACCCTGTTCCAGATCAACCACACCCAGATTCGACGAAGTATCCGTCACACCCGGAAAATCATCGCTGATACGTGAAACACCATTCACAGCTATATCGATGAATGCAAGTATCCGGTCACGGTCCGAATTTGAAATGGAGTTTTCAGGTTGCTCTTCAAAATGCCGGCATACAAAAGACACACCCGAATCCGTGTCTTCAAAACGAACACGCCAAGTTTGATTGCGATGCCGCACCCATTCGTCGATCGTATTTGCAATCGCTGCAGGTAGGGCGCACTTGGCAAACGCTTCTCGGGGTATTGCATTGCGAGCTGTGCCGCCATACATGCTTATCAATCTCAGATCGGTATAGGCTGACAAGTCGCGAATTACTTCCGCCAGCAACTTGATCGCGTTACCGCGGCCCAGGTGAATATCAATTCCGGAGTGCCCCCCCTTCAGTCCTTCCGCAGAAAATTGCACCAACACAAAGTCCGAGGGCACCTCAACCAGTTCACAGACGCCACTCACTCCCACATCCACACCGCCGGCACAACCCAGATAGAAATGTCCCCACTCCTCGGTATCGAGATTAATCAATGTCTTTCCTTTCAGCGTATTCGGTGCGAGTTCACGCGCTCCGTCCATACCCGATTCCTCGTTCACTGTAAGCAGGACTTCAAGCGGGGGATGTACCAAACCCGGTTCTTCGAGTGCCGCAAGCGCAAGTGCGACGCCGATGCCATTATCCGCACCCAGTGTCGTATCGTCCGCCACAACCCAACCGTCGCGAACAACAGCATTGATCGGGTCTCGTTCGAAATCATGCTGCGTGCCTGAATTGGCCTGACATACCATGTCGAGATGTCCCTGCAGGATCACACCGGGCAAAGATTCGCAGCCAAGGCTGCCGGGCTTCTTCAAAATCAGGTTGCCCGCGCCGTCAACAAACGAGTCAATGCCGGAATCTTTAGCCCATGAGATCAGGTGTTCGATGAGCGCCGCCTCTCGCAAAGATGGACGCGGTATCGAACACAGCGTAGCGAAATGCGCCCAGACAGATCGGGGCTGGAGGTTAGTCAAAGGCATAAAATTGTTACGGTGATTCGAATAATTGTTCTGCTGCGACCGAAGCACACCCATTAATTACACCGGCCATCCTTGTCAATCTTCATGTACTTGCGCAACCAGTCTCTTACCCGCTCACGCGCATGACGTGTGGCAATCTTTTCTTCCGGGCTCTGGTCGTTGCGGAAGTCAAAAGCACGGCGTGCCAGCGGGTAATACTGCATCTCAACAGGAACGCCCCGCTCATACAAACTGTAAAACGCGCGTCCGCCATTCATGCGACGCAATTCATAGTCCTGTTCACCGATCAGGAACAACATCGGCGTGCTGACCTGCGCCACCTCGGGTGCAACGCTGAATAATTGTTCCGGTTCGGGTGCGTTCGGGTTCTGCATGTGTCCCGCGTAATTGGCAATTGCTGCAATATCTTTCCCCCGCTTGGCTGCCAAACGAATGGAATAATATCCGCCGCGTGAATAACCAACGATACCGACCGGTATACGGCACGCATCAGACAAACTGATCAACTTGTCCATCGACGCCTCCACGTCTTTTTCAGTATCGGGATTGTGTGACGAGGGCCAGCGCTCGATGAAGCGACCGGCCTGCCAATCCGGTGCCAATACCAGAAAACCCTGCTCCGCCAGCGTTGTGATATGACGCCTGTCCACTTCGTCATAGCCGCGCTTGGCATGAATATACAACACGGGCGGAAAGGGCCCCTTGCCCACGGGGATGGCCAACTCCAGGGGTACTTCCACGTCACCGGACATGACCGACATTTTTTCTATCTTCACTTCGACCGCCAAAGCATGCTGGCCTAGCATCATCAGCAAAATGAAAAAAAAGTATCTGCATTTCATAGCGAACTTCTTTATTCCTGTTTTCATTGGAGTGACGATAGCCGGAAATTCAAGTGACATCAAATGATCAACAGCGTCGCCAGCCCGAGCAACATTCCCATGCTTACCACATCTGTCGCGGTGGTCAGGAAAATGCTTGATGCCGTGGCCGGATCGGTGCCCATCCGTTTCAGTGTAAGCGGTACGATTGCGCCCGAGATACCGCTGATAGTACATGCGCCAACCATTGCGAGAAACACGACTCCCGCCAACGCCAATTCATGCGACGAATGTTGTGCGGTCGCGATCACATACATTGCAACAGCGGAAACCGCACCTACCGGAATCCCGTTCAAGGCACCGAGCGCGCCTTCTTTCATGATCAGCCTGCGTGCATCACCGTTCTTGATCTCGCCCAGCGTGATGCCTCGTAAAGTCACTGCCAGTGCCTGGCATCCGGTGTTGCCAGACTGACCGGCCAGTACCGGCAAAAAAGCCGCGAGTATCACCAACTGGTCTATCGTTCCCTGAAACGCGGCTACCACACCACCGGCGAGAAAAGCCGTCAGCAAGTTGAGTTGCAACCAGGGATGACGGAAAGCAAAGCTGCGCCACATCGGCGTTGAGATGCGCTCCTCCTTGTCCACACCCACCATACTTCCTGCCTGCGCAGTGATCTCAAACGCCTTCATCTCGAACAGTGCCTGCCCGCGTACCAGTCCCAGCAATTTATCCTGCTCGTCGCATACGGGATAAACCGGATAATGGCGACTGATCGAAAGTTTCATTGCCTCGGATACAGGCATCCCGGGATGGAACACAAACACATTGCCCAGCATGATGTCACCAATCTGCGCTTCCGAATTGGCCAGCAGCAAGTCGCGCATCGTCACGAGTCCAAGCAGCCTGAGCTCCGGATCAGTCACGTAGCCGTAGGTAATGATCGCTACTTTCACCAGTGGGCGCAGTTTCTCCACCGCTTCAGCCACCGTCATCCCTGGACTGAGGATCGCGTAGGTCGGCTCCATGAAACACCCGATAGTATCGGACTCGTATGCTCGGTTGCGTTCCCATTGCAAGGCAAGCTCCGGAGTCGCACTGCGTATGATCGCCTCGCGCTGTGCCTCGGGTAATGAGCCCAAAATGTTATGCGTAAATGAGGGATTAAGATCGGTCAGCGCCTCGAAAGCCAACTTCGCATCGACATCGGCCAGCAGGCCGGCAGCGCTGTCGGGCGGGCAGGCTTTGAGTTGTGTGACCAGATGCTGGCGCGGCCCCGCATCTTTGGTTAAAGGGGCTGACAGGTTGGGGTTCTGCATGGCGTCCTCCATTTTTTGGTCGCCCGCAGTGTAACCTCAAGCCGGAAATTGTTGAACAAATTTATCGGGTCTTGGCCGCGATCAAATCTTGACCGCGCGCGTCAGCAGATATTCGTGCCGTACGACATTATCGTGATGATACTCGCCCAATACCTCATCCATTTCCCTGCGCCAGGCGGCGAGTCTTTCGGGGTCCTGTTGCAATGCCTGCACGGCGCGAATGAACGGCCCGGCCTTGGCTTCCTGAAACAGCCGCAGATGCTTGGGCGTAAGCGCGGGAATGCCCATGATGCCGCGTTCCTGATGCAGTCGACTTACACTGTTACCCAACCGCTGCCGTACGGTAGTAACATCACCCCACTGCACCGGAGAGGGCACGCCCTGCGGGGGTGGAATATATTTCGCTATCAAGCTGAACTGCCTGCCAATCAACTGTTCGCCCGGCCAGGTAGCAAAAGCAATCGTTCCACCGGGCTTCAGCACGCGCAACATCTCGCTTATCGCAACTTCAGGTTGTGGTGCGAACATATGCCCGAACTGGCTCAACACCACATCAAATGTGTCATCCGCAAATGGCAGAACCTCGGCATCACCTTCATACCATGCGATATCAACATGTCCCGCCAGCGCAGCGCTTTCCTTCGCCTGAGCGAGTAATGCCGGTGTCAGGTCGAGTCCGGTCACTTTTGCGCCCACGTTCCGTGCCGTAATTGCCACAACACCTGTCCCTGTTCCCACATCCAGCACAACATGCTCACTCATAACCTTGGCATAACGAACCAGATGCCCAGCCACCGGCGTTGTAAAAACTGCCATGTCGCCAAAATTTCCCATCGTCCAGGTTTCACGCTGTTTGTTTTTAAATTCTGTCATTGGATCCATATTCATGGTCACCTCCCAGAAAATCAAATGAGCAAATCGGGCTCATTCCGAGTTGTATCTTGTTAAAGCTGTTTGATGCAAAAAATTGCGGTGCTGCACCTTCAACTTGCCGATCAATCGAGTTCCCCGGTATCCACATACCGGCAAAAGGTCTCGCGAATGAATAGCGTGGCGATCAATCCCATCAAGGCAAATCCCATCAGAATAGCCAGCCCCGCGCGATAATCGCCCATTCTCGGCGGGGTATCACCCAATCCCGCGTGTGCATTATCGATTGCCCATCCTACCAGCGGCTGCATGATCGCAGTACCAAGGAAAGCTCCGACGTTCACCACGCTGGTTGCCATACCGGAAAGCGCGGGTGGATTGACCTCTTTGGCACATGACCAGCTCAGCGTGAAACTTGGAGCGCATAGCCCCATCACCAGAAACATCGCATAACCGAACACCCCATCCAGCGGCACACCCAGCAACATCGCCAACCAGCACAAACAGTACGCCAGCGCCCCTCCGATCATCAAAGGCTTGCGTCTGCCGATACGATCAGAGAATCGGCCTATCAGAAATGCGCCCAATGCAAATCCCGCCAGCAACAAAGTAGTGTGATTGGTTGCAGCAGCCCGATCCATCCCGTGGACATCACGCAAAAAAGGTACCGCCCACAAACCGCCAAAAGCAAACAATGATCCTGCCAGGCCCATGTTCACCCATAAGCCCGGCCAAGTAGCGCGATTCTTCACCACTATTTTCAATCCGTCATACCAGTGCCCGCTATGCGGCAGATGTGCTGCCTTGCCGTCCAGTTCACGCAGACTCGGCAGACCCACCTTGCCCGGATGATCGCGCACCAGCCACCAGGCCAGTAGCGCAAGCAATACCGAAAATGCACCTACCACGACAAACGTGGTGCGCCATGTCACATAGGTCAGCGCCCACGCGAGGGGTGCCGCTGCAAGCATTGATCCTGCATTGCCCAGCAGAATCGTCGCACCGGTCATCGTGGCAAAATGGCGGTCATGGAACCATGCCGCATTGAGCTTGAGCAGCGAGATGAACGTTACCGACACACCCAGCCCAACCAGCAGTCGCCCAACCGATGCGGCTACAAGCGTATCGGCCATGCCGAACAAGGCCGAGCCGACGCCGGCGATCAGTCCGCCTACTGCCACCACACGTCGCGGCCCCCACGTATCGACCATTATCCCGGTCGGGATTTGCATCGCCGTGTAGACATAAAAATAGGTTGCTGCCAAACCGCCCAGTGCAGTTGCACTGGCATTGAAGGTCTGCTGCAGGTCAGCCGAAATTGCTGCCGGCGCAAAGCGATGAAAGAACGAAAGCACATAAGCCAATCCGACAACAATAAATGCAGACCACCGCAAACGGGCAAGCTGTCTGGTCTGTCGACTATCCAGCATGGCCATTCGCTTCGCGTTCAACAGAAATCTCAAATTGGTTTGTCATCAAGATACGCCGCTGTGGGCTTTCGGATAGGGATAGAGTATGTTCATCGCTGTGCTGTTTACCGCTGCCTTACCGAAAATCCTGTCGACGTCAAAATGCAGTGTGATATCGGAATCCTCAGATACAGACTCGCCTTTACCCCAGTTGGGCAAAATCCAGTCCGTTCCTTTCAACATCAGCAGAGAATCATCAGTGACACATCCGCTCAATAAAGTCAGCAACCCTATAGCCGGAATAAAGTACCTGAATGATAGGAACATCGGGCCCTCCTCAGGAAATTGATTAATCAGCGTTGGGCACTGCCAAGTTGATTCAACAATCTCGACACATCCTGTTGATTTTCCGTTTTGGATTGCGGGCCTTGTACCCAGTCGACGACCTCTCCGGAACCCCACGACACCAGATAAGCCAGTACAAATACAGACACGCTGCGAGTCATGCCCTTCGGTAGTCCCTGATCATTCAGAAAGCGGCTGAAATACCATGCAGCGATGAAGAACACGACGGTGGATACAACGATATTCCACATGGAAGGCAGTTCAAACATCAAATCTCCCAGGGGTAACCGAAGAAAATAGCCGGTGCGAAACCGTCACGCCCGTTTGCAATGTCCGCGCGGAATACCGCCCCCGAAGCCATCACCATCCTGAATCCTAACCCGTAGGATTCCCGCCACGTCTTGCCCACATTCGTGAACTGATCAGCAGTGCTACCGATTTCATAGAAAGCAGCCACCTGCAGGGAAGTCCTGATATCCCTCACGAAAAAAATATCGAAGGGCGTGGATTCGTCGGTAAGATTCCTGCGAAATTCCGTACCATAAAACTGTGTATGTGCTCCTCTGTATCTTCCCTGAGAATACGATCTCAGGCGACTGAATCCGCCAAGTGACGTAGCCGTTCCGTAAGTGTTATTCGCAACCATGATATTTACTTCATCGTTGCAATATTGCTGTTGCTGTGGCGTAAGCAAGGGATCCATGCAATTTATTCCCTGCTCAGTCTGTATTTTAAGCGGATCGGTCTCGCCCTTACTGAAGACGACTGCATCGGATCGTAAATAATTGAACGCCCAAGTATTACGCTTTCCAAAGGGCAGGTAAACGGTAAGATTGTAGTCCATCACCGCAAAATCCGGTCCAGATCCGTTGGGCGGGGTCGCTGAACGACTGATATCGAAACGCGCTCCCGACCGGGGGTCGTCGTAGTCATCGGTCAGGTCAACACGTGCACCAACAAGAGTCGTATGAGACCGATGGCGCGAAGCATCCTGCGCCTCGACAATCACATTACCATCCTTGTCCAGAATGCGACTCAGTTTGGAAGCGCTTCCATACCAGGCACCATACAGCTCAAAGCGGCGTTCAATGAACGTACCGGTCAACCTGCCCCCGAAATATTCCGAGTTATTGACCTCGATCAACAGGTAGTTGTTCTTGTCCGAATTCATGCCCCGCTCGATGTAATTCTGGATCGATGCCTTGCTTACCGCACCCACGCCGACATCAAGGATAAGCGTTCGCGGGATAAGGTGAATATCACTCAAGCCGACGGCTGCTCCCTCCACGTCTCCGCCGTACACAACGCCGTATGCATCGGTGTAGGTATTTGAAATGTTCATGGCACCGCCACCCAAAGCGAGACCCCTGCCGATGCCTGGCAAAACATAGGGGAGAGGAAAAATCGCGTAGGCAAAACTGGACTCGAATTGCTCCTTGCGGCGGTCTGCAAACACGGAAGAATCAGCCGATGCCGAAACAGTCGATCCGTCCGCAACCGCTGCCGCAGGAATGAATAAAATCAAAAAACACAGGGCAAAAAATAGTTTCATCATATTTCCATGCGGTCACAACCAAAAACAAAGTGATGCCGTTTAATCATGAGGGAAAAACGATCAAGGTTTCCCGAATAACTCATCAAGTGGATTCTTGCCGGCAGGCGCGCTACCCGAAACCCGCTTCGCGGAGAACTCCTCTTCAATGTTATCTCGATAGAAACTCCATGCGGAGCCGGAAGTGCTAAAACGCCGCCAAATGTCCTCCCCCACTCCCCGGTATTGAAGTGTGGTGCCATCATCAAGCTGGACTTGCAATATACGTTCTCTCTTCTCGTAACCGATTTCACGCAGTTTGCCTGAATTGATCTTCTTCATTTCCATTACAACCTCCCGAAACAATCTCTTTCCCTCAATTCTGCCAAGCACAGGCACAATACCGTCCGTTACCGTTATGATTTATGTTACAACGACGCGTACGCATTCACCCGACCGGTGAGCGTTATAATTTCAACCTGTGAATTCCCTGAAGAACAGCAATTCCCAAATAATGCTCCTGAATTCAACGCAAGCCATCACATGAAAATCGCCTCCATCAACGGGCTGCGCGGCCTGGCTATTATCGCCGTCATCTTTCATCATTCGTTTTATACAGCATTTGCCTATGGAAAAGGTAGCAGCCAGTTACCGCTCATCGTCCAGAATATATTTTCCAGCGGGTGGCTGGGCGTCAATCTCTTTTTTATGCTCTCCGGAGTCGTACTCTTCCTGCCATACGCTCGCCAGACCAGACACCTTTCCAGTGCAAGCGATGCATTTTCATTTTACAAACATCGATTTCATCGGTTGATGCCACTTTATTGGTTTGCCTGTTTTGTCACCCTGGTCTTTGCCACCAATTTCCGGCTTGATGACCCGAGGTTCTACGACTGGCTCGTCAGGTTTGCGCTCGTCACGTTTCCGTTTTCCCAGCAAACGTTCTTCCCTGTCTCCAATGGAATCCTGTGGTCTATAGGTATAGAAATCTGGTTTTCGGCATTATTCCCGTTGCTGATATTCCTGGTCCACCGGTTCGGCTGGAAGCCGTTTCTTGTTGCCGTATTCCTGCTCTCGTTTGCGACCCGCCTGGCAGGCCAGATTCTTTTGTGCCAGGTTGACTATGGACTGATCCTCAATTCGATCAGCGACTCGGTGTTAGGCAGACTGGACGATTTTGTACTGGGAATGCTGTTGGCACACCTCATCACACGACCTGAAAGTCATCGGTTATTCACCCTGACCAATATGCTGATAGGCGTACTGGGCATCGTATTCACAACAGAGCTGTGGGGCACCTGGCTCGGAAAAGGCCTCCCCTCATGGAGCGCATCCCTGTTCTCGCTTCCACTCAATCTCTCCCTGTTCTTCGTGATCGGCTATCTCGCCACACCCGCAAAAACCGGCCGGACAGTCATCCGCTCGTTCTTTGAAAACAGGCTGTTCCAGATGCTTGGCATGATGTGTTATTCCCTTTATGTCTGGCACGCCCTCATCAAGCTCAGATTTAACTCGTCTTACATCATAGGTGTATCCGAATATCTGGCATATCTCACGACAGTATTGATTATCAGCTCGCTCACCTATCGCTATATAGAATTCGGCAAGGAGCGCAATATCAAATATCTCCTGCCAACCCGGCAACAGAACTCCTGACAGAAATGCGCGTTTCGATAATAACGGCATTCAACCTGTCCTACTCAAACTGCCTGCATCTATTCCGGCATCTTAATAAAACAGGTTGAGCATCACCATCATGACGCAGATAAACAATACGGTCATGATGCTGCCCGCACGCAAGTAATCTGACACCCCGTAGCCCGCCGGCCCCATGATCAGGGCATTGACCTGATGAGTGGGCAGAAGGAATGAATTGGATGTGGCCAAAGCGACAGTGAGGGCAAACACTGTGGGATTGGCTCCAGACCGATAGCGATCTACTTGACCGAACTGATTTGCTTCCTTTAAATGCTGTTCCTGAAAGCTTTTCCAGTCCATTCGTGCAAGACCCGACTTTACCCGTCACACCCCCCCCACACCTTATCACTGAATTTCTGCTTAAATCCAGTTTCGATAATGTGCTACATTTAACCAGTGAAATCGAAAGCAATGATCGTCACTCAGGACACAATTGAAAAAGGGAGTTGAACAAGATGGAAAGAATCAGGGCAAAATCACCCCGCGCAGAACAGGCTTACACACTCGTGTGCGAATTACAGCAGCGCTTTGTCACCAAGCTGAATGCAATCAGCAAAAAATTCGGCAGCGACAAACCCTACGAACCGACAGAATGGTTTCGCGACAATGGAAAACATGGCGGCGGCGTTCGCTTCATGGCCACTGACGAGTCGATATTCAACCGGGCATCAGTCAATACTTCTCAGGTTCAATATGACGATGACGATACCAAGCAATTAGCCTCTGCTTCCGCTATCTCGACCATCATCCACCCGAAAAATCCGCTGGCGCCATCGGTGCATATCCATATCAGCTGGACCGAACTGAAGAATGGCAAAGGTTACTGGCGTGTCATGGCCGACCTGAATCCATCGATCGAAAATAACGACGACAAAAACCATTTCGCAAAAAAACTCAAACAGGCCGCACCGGAACAATATCTCGAAGGTGCCGCTCAGGGCGACCGCTATTTCTTTATTCCCGCTTTGGGTCGCCATCGCGGCATCACGCATTTCTACCTGGAAAACTACTCTACCGGAAATTTTGAAGCTGACATGAAAATGGCTCGGACTATGGGTGAAGCAGCGATTGACACCTACTGCGACATCCTGTCTTCCGCCCTGGAAAAACGC
>Ga0224495_10002037_pt1 | contig 13585 bp, 15 predicted proteins | sample SF_Jul11_sed_USG_FD_168128 | JGI IMG/M metagenome (GOLD analysis project Ga0224495, IMG submission 168128) | Sediment microbial communities from San Francisco Bay, California, United States - SF_Jul11_sed_USGS_4_1 | ecosystem: Environmental > Aquatic > Marine > Sediment | place: USA: California... | reverse complement strand
TAAATGCCCTGAAGAGGCAATTTCCTTTTTCCAACCAAATCCACAGCTTCTTCAACAGGACGCTGATAAAGCTACGACAAGTCCTGCAATACTTCGTCGTGAATTGAGCACACTAATCGGAGAACTAGCAGTCAGCCTCTCAGAGGCCAGTATAAATGTCCCCTCCGAGATTACATCACTCTTGATACCTACATGGGATGAATCACGGTGCATTGGCTGTAGAGAATGCCAGATTGATGTCTGTCCGTATGATGTTGTCACAAATCCAATACGAATGCCTTTAATGAAAGAAACAAGCTCAAATCGTACATTTCTAAGGATGCACCCTAAAACAGCAAGAGACCTCAATCTCACCGATGGATGCAGAGTGACTATCGAATCAAAGAGAGGAAGTATAGAGAATATTAGATTGGAACTCACTGAAGATGTAGATCCAAGAGTTGTATGGTCATCAGATGGGTGGTGGAATCATGATGGAAACGTCAATGTACTTACTGATGATAAACACACCGCATTTGGACATACACCAGGTTTCAACTCAGTTCTGGTGCGAGTTGTGCCGTTCAGGAAATAGAATTCTTAGAACATAGCTTTGTAATCAGGTGGCGGCCAAATGCCCAGTGCCTGACGCGTCGCAACAATCTCACCAATGTGGAATGAATTGTGCTGTGCAAGTACTAAGAATGCTGCAAAAGGTGGAACCTTAGGCCATGCTGGCAAATCTTCAGTGGATTCAAGCGTGCGTGTTAGATTCTCCGCTTCGTTAAGTCCATTCTCGAATTTCTCAACAAGCTTAACCCAGTCTTTGGAGCGTTCAAGCAACTTGTTGGTAGGCCAGCTCTCCTCATTGTTCTTTGGCCAGTCTACTTCCTCACCCTTTATTGCAGTTAGCATTAATTCTTGCCAATATACGATGTGATAGAGAATATGCCAACATGAATGAGTTCCCTTGGATGGGACCATTCGAGCATTCTCTGGGGTAAGACCTTCAAGAGCTTTCAGAGGATCCATATGGGTGTGCTTGCCTCTAAGTCCTCGTTTGAAAGCATTCGCCATTAACTCGAACATGATACACAAAATGATACAATTTACTGAAGAACTTAATCATAGTATTCGGTGCCATCTTCAATTGAAGTATATTCAGATGGTATGTCACTTTCGGATTCTCCGGTAAAGTATTCTGAACCAAAAGTGCCTACAATCATGGCAATACTATCATAGGACTCGAGGGGGGAGTTTGTTATGTCATTTCCTCGTTCATCTTTGACTATCCAACTGGAATGCTTGTCAGTCTTTTCAAATTGCCAGTTATTTCTACAGGCTTGTCCGAATGATTCCTTTAGAGGTCCACTGATTAAATAGTCAGCACCATCAATTCCATCCTTGACCACACGTCGGCATTGAGTCGGGTCGGGGTCACTGTATTTTTTCTGCGCTTTGCTTCTTGCCATAGACTCAACGAATGCGTAGTACAGGCCGAGTAGTACTATCCCAATTATGACAAGGAAAATAACAAACATCAGGAACGAAACAGCTGCAGTTTCAGTTACAGGTGTAGGTATGATTCCATAATAACTTAGAATGAACACAAAGGGAATCAACAATACTATGAGTAATGAATTTCGTAGGAACTTATCCAATTCGAACCCCTCAGCACAAGTATCCTCCTGAAGGAATATAATGATTAAGTATCTCAGATGCGAAGTAAGACTATCCAAGTATTAGAGCAACAAGAATCAAATACCCAGTACTCACGAGGAGATGAAGAAATCCTAGGGGAAGCGCGATCTTTGTGAAATCCATAAAACTGATAGGTTTCCCCTCATCTGCCGCAAGACCTACTGCAATCATATTCGGTGCATCACCGAAGGGAATCATGTAACCTCCAACATTAGTCCCAACAATGAGGGCAAGTGGGACAACTGCATTTATTGTGCCAAGCTGAAGTCCTAATGGGGCTAGGAGAGCAGCTATTGGTATATTGTCAATTAGCGAGAGTACAAAGCCAGGAATCCAGATCATAAATCCAATGGCCAAGAAGATATTCTGCCCAATCAGGTCCATAGTTCCAGTCACAAATTCATGTATCACATTTGTTCGTTCGAGACCTGCAATTATTCCGAACAGACCAACAAGGAAGAAGATTGTATCCCATGAGAGAGTTCTGAGCAGATCTTTAGCACGTTCATGCGAGAAGACTAGCATACCTGAGGCAACCATCATTGCTATCAAACTTGCCTCTATACGAATTGCTCCAATTGTGAATCCTAGAATTAGAATTGCCATAGCTATGATTGATAGATAGAAATCATGCCTTGATTTTATCATGACGCTTGGTTTGATCATGTAGAGAACATTCCAATCAGAGCCACCCTCGACTACTAGAGAGTCACTGTATCTGCGCAAGAGCAAGAACATAGTCAAACCAAATAGAATCAATGAGAGTGGCATTAGAATGACAAACGCGAATGGTAGGTCAATATTTGATTTTACGAAGATGACTAGATTTGGTACAGATCCAACCAAAGAGGGAAATGATGCAAAGTTGGCAATTATCACTTCGGAGATGAGAATCGGTCTGAAATCCAAATCAACCGCTTTACAGACCTCTACGGTAAACACTCCCATCACTAGCATCGTCGGTAGTGGATCGAGAAAAAGTGAGATGATAAAAACAAAAGCCATGAATGTCACAAAAATCATTCGCGGATTTCCCTGAGTTCTTCGGATCAGTACCAAGGCTATGTATTGAAACATTCCTGATGAAGCTGCGATGGCTACAACAATTAGCATTGCAGTAACAAATAGGATGGTATCCCAAGGCATCAATAATACGAATTCTGTGAATGTGAATCCATAGGCGAGATAGAGAATCCCCCCAACAATGGACATTGCCAGCAGAGCCATTGCTGTTTCATTAATCCGTTCAGATAGTATCACTAGTAGAGTAATAATGAGTATGACAAGTATGATTACTCCTGCTGCGTCCATTATGGTCTCTTACTGAGGTTCTGACTATTAAAGGACTCGTGATTGTATGGTGTTTCTTCCAGCGAATTAATGAAGCAGAAAGAATTCATAACACAAATTAGTCCATCAGAGAGAAACCTATAACTCGGTGTGTAATTATGCGAAATAGAAACTAGGTTTGATGAAAAATGTCAGATGATTCTAGCGGAAAAAGTTGCGTCACAACTATTATTGGATTAATCATTATTGTCGGAGGCTTTTTCGGAGGATTTATGCAATTCTTCTGGGCAGATACGCTTGACGTAGGAACGATTCTGTTCTATGTCTTAGTTGTGCCCATGATTAGTGCACTTATTGGAATAGGTGTTATACTCTATGGTCTACGAAAATCTGTTGGTCAAAATGCAATGATCCGTTTCGTACCAAATCGTCAGATAACTGCAGTGTCAAAAGAAAAGTCATATGTATACCAACCTCCGAGTTTCTGTTCAAGCTGTGGAGCTGCCATTACATCCGAGGGAATTGAATGGGTTGGACCGCTCACTGTTAAATGCCCATATTGTGGAGCGACGCAGTCTGCTGAGAAACGCGAGATCTAGTGAAACGGAAACCAGCAATTAGTCGTAGTATTCTACACTATCATGAATCGATGTGGGCTCATCTGCACCATCAAATGACTCATCAGTTCCATTTCCACGGATTAGGGTAAAAAGACCGTCAAAACGTGATAATGGCTCTTTTGATACATCATTTCCTTTGCTATCAGTTACTAACCAATCTGATTTGCGATTTACATACTTGAACTGCCAATTTGCAATACATGCTTCCCGAAAAGTTGTTTCTCTAGAGCCACGAACCAAGAATTCATCTCCTTCTAGCCCATCCTTCACAACACGACTCAGAATAGAAGGGTCCATTGCAGAGTAGACTGCCTTCTTTGGCCGCGTGATATAACGCCGTGTTTCTGGTATTCCATCAGCAATCCCTGCAGTTAGAAAAATACATGCGATTACGATGACTATTGTTTCTCCGACAATAAATGGTACATTGGGATGAATTACTGAAGCAAAGAAAAAATCGTAGATGATGAGAGCTATGAATCCACAACTCACTAGAAAGATAGGTCGTTTCATAAACAGATTACCCTTCATCTTTGCTATGACAGTAATCGAATATAATATTTAGCACAAATCGAAAGTACCAGTCCCTTGATAGCCAATTTCCGCTATAGATGAACAACACACACGACTTGGAAGCGTGACATCTGAGCATATTGCTACATTCTGACGCTGGAACAGCGTACTCCACAACCTATATGACCGCCAAAGATTTCATGATTTCTGAGGCTTTGAAATGGATTCCCGAATTGAAGAGCATGCTAGGATACTTGTCGAATGGAGCACAGCAATAAAACCGGGTGATATGGTTGTTATCAGTGCAACACCTGACTCCCATGAGCTTGTTGTTGCCTTGAACAGAAAGATCGCAGAGGCTGGCGGAAGAGTTGTGACTTTGATGAACAGTGAGGAGGCACTTCGAGCTTTCTATGATGGTGCGTCAGAAGAAACACTACAACTCGTTCCAAAACATCTGAAAGCAATTACAGAAACCTGCGATGTCTATATCGCATTGCGCTCTCCTGTTAATACGAAGGCGCTCGCTAATGTTGATCCGAAACGTATTCTGATAGATAATAAATCTCAGCAGGAGATTCAAGGCATCCGCCTTGGAAAACGATGGACCCTTACAGTCCATCCATGTCAGACCTTAGCGCAGCAGGCAGACATGAGCCTTGAAGAATATCGTGATTTTGTCTATGGAGCCACTCTCATAGACTGGGCTGAAGAAAGCAAGATGCTGTATGTTATGAAGGAACACCTAGAGAATCATAAAGACATCAGATACATTGGGCCAGAAACCGATCTTTATGCGTCAACAGAGGGGAGGATATGGATTGCGAGTGATGGCAAGCACAACATGCCCAGTGGTGAAGTGTTTACAGGACCTGTAGAAAATAGTGTTGAGGGGAAGATCTTCTTTGATATTCCATTTCTCCAACAAGGTAAAGTGATTGAAGGAGTCAGATTGACATTTGAAAAAGGAGTAGTAGTCGACTTCTCAGCAGAGAAGGAGGAAGCCACTCTCAAGTCGATTATAGAAACTGATGAAGGATCTCGCAGACTTGGTGAGATGGCCATCGGTACAAATCGGGGAATAAAACAGTATACTCTTAACATGTTGTTTGATGAAAAGATTGGCGATACGATTCATTGTGCATTAGGGCGTGCCTATAAAGAATGCAATGGCGAAAATGAATCAGCAGTTCATGTAGACATGATTAAATCAATGCATAAAGGCGAAATCTACGCAGGTGATGAACTGATATATAGTAAAGGCAAATATTTCTATGAAAACTAAAATCCATGCATTTTTTCTTCTTGCGTTATTAGTACAGCAATATTCATAGAATAGTTGGAGTGATGGGTAAAATCCCATCACTCCTGTATGGCTCTAACAACTTCTTCCGTTTCTTCTGATGGAGTTTCCGATCGCAATATATCGATGTCTTCTTTGTGCTCTTTTAGAGCAGGGTTCGTATCCTCGTCCTCTATTACTGGTTTTTCAAGTGTCAGTGCATATCTGATGATGAAGACGCCAGACAGTGATACAAGTCCACAAATGAGTAGAGTAGCCGGGAAACCCATAATTGGAATGACCCAACCAAGAATCGCAATCTGTGGAGTTGCTAAGATAAGGAGAATTGTTGGCTGTAGAGAGTAGAGCGAATTTCGATTTCTGCTTGGTATAGCATCAAGTAGTACTCGCTGAGTGAGGATTTCAGCGAAGCCCCCAAAGAACATCGTAATCGTGAAGAGACTAAAGAGAATAATAATTGGAACAATGTGCTGCAGTGGTATCTCAATGAGGACTAACGATGTGAAGGGCCACATGATTGTGACCATCTGAGCTGCATCTCCGACTGGAGGAAAGACAAACATGATGAAAGCAAGAACTAGAAAGAATACAAAACCACATGCTTGTAGAAGTCTGAATCGTGGAATCCATTTCTTCGGCTCAAATCTCTGTGACCATATCCCCGAACGCTCGTTTGCTGCAACTCCTGGTATGAAAGCGACTGTCCGGTATGTGGCAACTGCTACATCGGTGATTAAGTAACTGTAATAGAGAGGAAATAGAATCAATTGACCCCACACAGAGATTGCACTCGCCGCAAGCATCGAGCCCAACACTAGATATTTGACAAAGGGAGTCTTCCAGAGATATGTTACACCCTCTTTCAAAAGAGAAGTATACTCACTCATTGATGGGCGTTGCTTACGTAGTGCTTCCACTTCAGGAAAGTCTCTAATGTACCGTAGGACAAGGAATGCAAAGAACACAGCACCTATAGCCTGAAGCTGAAAGACAAAGGGTCTCTGAAAAGCAACTGCAAGTATACTACCTGGAATGAGCGCTGCAGTTGATGCAATCTGTGCAATCATACCCATACGACCCCAAAATACTCCATATTGCTTTCTATCCTTATCTTTTGGCATGGCGACTTTGTAATTATTATCAAACCATGCGCCCCATGCTCCACTAATCTGTGATTGAGCAAGACCTTGAAGAACGAAGATAGCTACTAGGTAAAGAAAAGGTGTTGTGGGAGTAACGAAGGAAACCATAAAGAAGACCACTCCATACAGCGAGTTCCCAATAGCTATTACCCACCGCTGTCCAATTGCATCACCTAATGCACCACTCGGATAGTCAAGAATGGTTTGAGTGATCATCTCTATTGCTGCAAGAACCCCTAATAGACCTAATCCACCAATGAATCCATCGGGACCACCCAAAGCTTCAGCAATGAAAATAGTATAGAAAGTAGTACTCAATGTAAAGATGATGTTAGCGGTTGGAAGGAGAATCATGAGAATTCTACCAAGGTGAACCGCCTTCTCATCAGCCTCCGTGAATCCCATGAAGCTTGAAGTCCTACTCATTTCTTGCAGTACTCCTTAGAAGAACCACTCATTTTTGAGAATCAAAACTATATAATGAGGAGCCACCAAGGGGGGACTCATTTCGAGGTCCCAACTTGTGACTATTCACAATAAAATCTAATACATTACCGCAATGCAGTTGAGGATGGTATGAAAGTGGAGTAGCTAAACCAACCTTTTTCTCCAGCTCTTCTCAATCATCTTTTCCCTGTTGTAATGCGCCATCTCACCTCGACCATGAGAAGTTGTTCCGGTCTGTATCACATATGTGTAAAATAGAATTAAGAAAAAGCTGAAGAAGAATCCTAAGAGGTCACCACCAAGGACGAATCCAATAATGCCGATAATAATCGAGAGTATTAAAGTCCATAATCCGGAGATGAAGAAAAACCACTTTCTTCTACTTGGTCGAGCAAGAAGGAATGAGACATAATCTATCTTTAGTGTGGGCTCCTTATATTCATCAAAACACCAGGCTTCCAAACGAATACCGAACAGTCTCCCAGCGATTATTCTCCCGCAAGGATAGATTAGTGCTACGACAAAAAAGAGACCAAGAAACCTGATCAAGACCACAACGATATCAGTGAACGACCAAGAGAGGATGTCAATCCAACTGATTGGAATTGTCAAGCCATAGAGAAAAACAAGAAATGAAACAAGTCCCCCAGCAATCTCAATGCCTAGGAACGGAACGATAGGATATGTCTTCCCTCTGTCTAACATGAATAGGATATTTCGAATCTCTGACGCAATCGCGACTTCCTCTTGATTAGGCTCGACTTCACGTTTTATCTGTCGTACAAATTTCCAGAATGCTTTTCGTGTTTCTGAAGTCACTTCTGGTGCACTTGCCTGAACAAGGCTACGAATTCTTTCAAGCTCGTCAAGTCTATCTGACATAGGAAACGCACTTCATATCACTCGTGTACAAAGTGATTGCAATATGTGTTTCGAAGACTCTTTTCTCTAGGTACAAGAGAATCTCTCGTTGAAAATTGAATTCTGAACGAATACAGACCGCGGAAAGCCAAGTACATTGTGATTGAATATTGTACAATAGAATAGCTTCAATAAGACCTTCAGCAACCACTCTCTGATATCCATATGCAGCTCACACCAGAACTTATCATCGGAAGCATAATCGGTTTGTTTACATCGTTTCTTTGGGCAGTATCAACTAACGTTTACAAATCCCAAAGTAAGGAAGCAACGCCGATAGCGATTAACGCAATGAAAATGTGGGCTGCTATGGTTTTCATGTCTTTGATTGTCATTATTCCATTTAGGACAACACCTTTCTATGTACCCTTTGAGAATATGATCTACTTAGCTAGTTCAGTGACAATTGGATTGGTCATTGGCGATGTGATCTACCTCACTAGCCAGGAGAGGATTGGTGTATCCTATGCTTTCCCGATTGCGAATATCTATCCAATTTTGACCTATATCGTTGCCATCTTCCTAGTGAATGAAACTATCATCATAAGCAGATTCATCGGTATCATTGTGGCCGTTCTAGGTGTGACATTAATATCAAGAGAGCAAGCTGAAAAGAATAAACGGAATGGCATGAAAAAATTCGATGCCTTAGGTATAGGCTTGGCTTTTCTCGCCGCACTCGCTTGGGCATTCGGAACTGTACTGCTTCAGATAGGTGTTACAGGAATAGATCCAATTGATGCAAATTTCATTAGAATGCTATTCGGAGGTATGATATTTGTTCCAATATTCCTCGGCTCAATTAAACTCGGAATGCGTCTTCCAACTCGAAGGTCGGCAAAAATTGTTGTTGCTGCGGGATTTCTAGGAATGACATTAGGATCTCTTCTATATACATATACTGTCAAACTCATAGGTGCACCAATCTCAGCACTACTTGGGTCCACATCTCCTCTCTTTGCCGTTCCTATCTCGATCATGACTCTTAAGGAGAAATTCAGTTCCAAATCGATTATCGGAGTTGTACTCACTGTAGCAGGAGTTATGCTTGTTATACTGGCAATCTAATACCTTACAGGGATTTTCTTAATGTCCATCTACAGCCCTGCCTATCTTTTTCGAAGCTCTTTATTCAATCTGGCATAATGTTGGCGTTGAACGTTTGAGTATTAAGGAAATATTTCACTACAATTTGTATAGTAGGTGAGATAGTGAAGGTCCCCCGATCAGATATTATGAGAAAAATCTTGCTCACTATAGACCGACATCCCTCGTCAATCTATGATATCCAATATTCAATTTCGGATATAGCTGATCCTGGAAGGACAAGATTGCCAAAATTACTCAAAGCCATGGAAGAAGATGAATTAGTAGTTAGTGCGCTCCAACCAGGTCCCCTTGGACCCTATAGGAGAATGTATGAACTCGGACCTAGAGCTCAAGATTACTTGAATGAGAGTCTTCGAGATGCCATAGAAACCATTCTTCACTTCTATTGTATTTATAGACATGAGAATTCTGGAACTCTTTGCAAGCTCAGAAAAGAACCAAAGATAAATCGACCTAATGGCTGTATTCTCTTTGCCGCTTTCCCAAATATGACTGTAGAAGATTTGCATGAGATCCGAGATGTGATTGCATCCAATGAATCCCCGTTAATTGCGATTATTGGATCAGGTGATATCCTTTGTAAAACTGGGATTGATTATTTGCACATGGGAGATGATATCAACTCTATCGACACACAAAGCGGATCGGTTTCAGAAATTCGTCTACGAGGCGTTCCAAATCCAAATGAACTACCATCCGCAATTTCTGAGTGCAAAAGGTCACTGGCAATAAATGGGATTCTGAGAATTACTGTACCCTTTGTATTCTTTGATGAACCAAGGAGTCCAATGCTTGACAACTTTATCAGCAAGGTTACTATGGACTTATTTCCTGAGTTGGGCATTGTAGAAGGAAAATTGCTACAAGGAATAATCGAAGAAAACTTCTCAAAAAATGGACTGTACGAAACCAACCTCGGACAAGTCGTTTTCTGGGGGATTAAGTCCTAGTCTAAACTAATGCAATGGTTTCCGTGCAACCGCCCAAACATATCCTCTCAGATCATTAGGATGGAGAATTCGCTCTTCTGTACCAAAAGCATGGAGTGTCCAGCCCTCAAGCTCGCTTCGCAATTCATCTGGCGTAACAAACCGTATTGGAGGATCTGTCTCGAAGTGAGGTGGAATATTTCCACTGTAGACAAAGAATCCACCTGGCTTTACTGCTGCCATTGCCTCTCTCAATCTGGGAATAGTTCTGTCAAAGAGATACTGCAGACATTGCAACGCAATCACTACATTGTATGATTCTTTGGGAATTGACCAGCCATCGATGTCATCCAGACGGAACTCAACTCGATCTGAGAAACCAAGAATCTTGGATTTTCGTTGAGCTAGTGCTATTGCACTTGCTAGTGCATCAACTCCGACCACATGACACCCAAGGCGGGCAAGATAACAGGCTACATTTCCATCTCCACTACCCAGCTCTAAAACTTTCAAACCAGATGTATCCGTTTTGGTAATTGCTAATGCATGCTCTAATTGCTGGGTTCGATGTCCGACATCGATTCGAGCCAGCTCATCATCAGTCGCAGAGAGCATTTGGCTGTATATTTTGTCCCATCCGTCCATCCATTTCTTTGGAGTTGCCACATTTATGTTGTTGCCAATTGTCATTTAGACTCAAGGGCGAACCTAACAAATCCTCGTATAAGGTGTTTGGTCTCTGCTGACGAAGCCGTACTCATAGAGAAAAACAGATATTGATACACTAGTTGGGTGTAATTCCTGAGTAACATAAGTCTTAGTGATAGTCTCCTTAGTGTACAAAGACTCATCTACTATAGAGGTTGTGACAATGGAAGATAAAAAATCACAGCTTGTCAAACTTATTCTAAGCGATAATATCAGTGCCATTGTTACTATGGGTGAAAAGCTCAATATCGATCCAGAGGATGTTACTTTATTGATTAATGAACTGTTATCAGCAGGTGAATTGCTTGGCACAATTTCAAAAGACGGTTCACGTTTCTTTAAGACCAATGTAAGAGTATCAGAAGCCCCCGTTATTCCTCGGGATGAAGAATTGCCAAAGTTCTTGTCCTATAATACAAAACCTGGTAAGGTGATTTCTGTGATTGGATTTCTTGTTCTTGTTGGAGGATTAACAATTAATGCCATTGCAAGGGATCTTACAGAACAGAATTTTGCGGCAATTTTGATATTTATTGGCCTCCTAGTATTCCTAATTGGGCTCTATATGATTGCCAAAAGAGGAACTCCTGATTAAGAAACAAAACTTCCAACATCCAACTTTTTAAGTACTGGACTGTGACCTCGGCAGAATATAGAAGGTGGCAAGATGCAGGAAATTCTGCTGGTCGATATTCTTTTCGTTACGATATTTGCTATAGGTGTAGGTACACTCTCTTCGATGATTGGCATTGGAGGAGGTACTCTAAACACGCCTCTTCTTCTCATTGTATTCTTTGGCATCTTTAATGAACAATCAGCACCAGCAACAGCTCTTGTAGGTGCCCTATTTGTGTCAATTGCTAGCTCAGTTGCATATTGGCATCAAAATCCACGTCCAACCGTCTTAAGAGTTGGATTAATTCTTGTAATCTTCTCTGTTCCTGGCTCACTCTTTGGTGTATTACTTAGAACTCTAATAACAGCACCTTATGTGTTAAGACTCATATTTGGAATCGCTTTAATGCCACTTGCGTTGAAGATGCTTTTTGCCAAGAAAAGAGGGAAAGGAGACCTAATTTCAGAATTAGCAAATTGGAATGTTTCTCAGATAACAAGAAAACAATGGGTGATTTCATTATTTGGTGCTTTTATTGGCGGCATTTCTGCAGGACTGCTTGGCCTTGGAGGAGGAGCTGTCGTCGTGCCTGTCCTTTCTGTTCTGATGGGATTGCCCATGCATGCTGCAGTAGCTACATCCATGTTCATAATGATCTTCACAACAACCGCTGGAACAGCATTAAATTTCTTTGTCGGAGCAGTGAATATTTACTTTGCAATATCATTAGGCTTCGGGATGCTCATAGGAGGACAGATTGGTTCAAGACTTGCCAGCCGAGTCAATGCAGTCCAGTTGAAACAGATTTTTGGTTTGATATTGATTTTACCTCTTGTCACAATGATGAAACTGGGTCAAATCTGGCTGGATCCACTTGGGAATAGGGGCCTAATGTCAACGCTTGGTGATGTAGTCATCTGGCTTGCTATTATTGTTCCAATTGGTTTGCTTCGTCTCTATCAGCTCAGATGGAAAGACCGTTCCTTGGATTCTAAGGACACAATTGACAGAACTACTCCGGAATGATTCTTTCTTGCTACATTCCGAACATCCAAATTATCGAATATATCATACCAGCTTTGAGATTGGTCGCCGTGATCCATATTAGAAAAGCAACTAGAGATGATATCAAGACAATTATCCATCATCGCATCGAAATGATAAGGTCAATGGGCTGGTCTGAGGACATGATTTCAGCTACTGAAACTGCAACGCATAAGTTTCTGCAAGAGCCATGGGACCCAAGTATTGAGTGTTATCTCGCAACATATGGAGAGCAAGTAATTGGAGGTTGTGCAGTAAGTTTCTGCATTGCGTATCCTTCAGCTAGAAATCCAAGTGGAAGGTTTGCTTATCTCTACAATATGTTCGTGGAACCTGAGTATCGTGGAAGAGGAATAGCGACATCACTCGTGAGGCATATTACTCAACTTTGTCGAGAAAGAGGAATAGAGAAGATGACACTCAATGATACAAAGATGAGTAAAGGCATCTATGAAAAGGAAGGATTTGTACGTTCCGAGAACTATTATACTAAGATCATTTCAGAGTGTGATTAAGTCCTTCATTCAATGTCTGTTTTTATTAAGGGGTTTTTCACATGAGACAATAGTATGAGTCTATCAGGAGATTAGATTAATGAAGTATAATCTCGATGAGAAAGTTGTGATTATCACCGGCGCGTCTGCAGGGCTTGGCGAGCAATTTGCACATGCTTTCGGAGAATCAGGTGCTCACGTTGTCCTTGGAGCTAGACGCATAGATCTTCTAAAGAGAGTAGCAGATGAAGTCACAGAAAAATATGGTGTAAAAGCCATGCCGCTAAAGATTGATGTCTCGAAAGAGAAAGATATCATTCATCTAGTGGAGAAGACAGTGAGTAATTTCGGTACAGTTGATGTGCTAGTGAATAACGCAGGGATGTATATTGTCAAACCTCTCATGGAGCAGACTCTCGATGATTGGAACCTTGTAATGAATGTTAATCTCACATCAGCCTTCCTTGCGACTCGAGAGGTAGCTAAAGTTATGATTCCCAAAAAATCTGGTTCAATCATAAACATATCCTCAACATTCGGATACGGTGGGACTGAGTTTACTGAGATTAGCTATTATACTTCAAAGGGTGGTCTGATTACTATGACAAAGGCATTGGCTGTTGAACTTGGAAAGCACAATATTCGTGTAAATGCAATTGCTCCAGGTTTTTTCCCAACATCAATGTCAATAGGTGCAATAAAGGATGATGCCATCAGGAAACGTCTAATTGAACCTCGAACAGCCCTTCCTATGCTCGCGCAAAATGA
>Ga0224495_10002036_pt1 | contig 13587 bp, 10 predicted proteins | sample SF_Jul11_sed_USG_FD_168128 | JGI IMG/M metagenome (GOLD analysis project Ga0224495, IMG submission 168128) | Sediment microbial communities from San Francisco Bay, California, United States - SF_Jul11_sed_USGS_4_1 | ecosystem: Environmental > Aquatic > Marine > Sediment | place: USA: California... | reverse complement strand
TGAGCGGAAATGACTACATTGGGCTGGCCGGGAACAATAATGGCGGTAGCGTGAAAAGAAGTTACGCCAGCGGCAATGTTAGTGCTACCGGCATCAATACGGGCGGGCTGCTGAGCAACAACACCGGCACGGTCAATCTCAGCTACTGGGATACAGACACCTCTGCCCAGTTGACATCGGCGGGCGGTACAGGGCTGACCACGGTCCAGATGTATCAGCAGGCGAGCTATATACACTGGGACTTTGTCACTCAGTGGGTCATCAACGAAGGGGTTTCCTATCCTGTGTTGAACGTGTTCTGATTGCACTTGCGAGAATAACGAGTGTGCCAAAGGCACGGTGTTGCTGACGGTGGCGTGCTCACCGACGGTTACTTACAATTCGAAAGTAACCGTCAACGGTGCCGTCGGCACAGTGATTCCTTAATAACTATTAAAAAAGAACTGCTACTCAATGAAACCAAATTTCATCGGTGTGACCGGCCTGCCAAGGGCCGGCTCCACTTTACTTTGCCAGTTGCTTGCGCAACATCCCGACATCCAGTGCGAGGGACATAGTTCACCGCTATGTAACACCTTGCTCGGCATACGCCGCATGATCAGTGACGACCAGTTCTTCCTGTCGCAACTAGATCATTCATTCGATGCGAGTTATGCGCATCTGGCAGATGCGATGAAAGGTTTTTTGCGCGGATGGAATCAGGATTGTAAAAAGAAGGCAGTCGTCGACAAGAACAGGGCATGGCTTCATTGCATCGAATTGCTGCTTCATATCGAGCCTGAGGCAAAGCTGGTGGTTTGCATCCGTGAGTTGGGGCAGATATACGGTTCAATCGAGGCGCAGCACCAACGCACGATACTGGTGGATTTCATCGATCATCTTGCCGATTATGACCGTTTCGGACGAGCAGATACCCTGTTCGCCAAGGACAAGGCCATTGGCGCCCCCCTGATCTCCCTGCATGCAGTTCCAGATTTGCCCAAGCACGTGCAGGAAAGATTGTACTTCGTCCGCTTTGAAGATCTGGTGGCAAATCCTGTCGCCTGCATGTCACATCTCTATACTTGGCTGGGGATGCCGTCATTCGAGATCAATCCGGAGAAGCTGGTGAGAATGGCAACCCAGGAAAGTGACAGCCACTACCGGATGAAGTATTTGCACAACCAGTCAGACCGGATCGCCAAACCCAAACGGCACGATATCCCACCCCGCATACAGTCGCAGATCGAGACGGCCTATTCATGGTTTTACCAAATGTATTATCAGCAACAGAAAAAATAGTTGTTGCCTGTGAACTGACAACTGGAACGGCTATCAGCCACGCTGATCAAGAATATCCGAATCGAGGCCGATTGTACTGAAACTTTTGAGCTTGCCCGGGTGATCTGCCACGGCTTTTCGTGCCAGTTAAAACTTGAGAACATGGCTTGTTTCATTACATTATTAAACGACGGTGTTAAGTTGCCGGATTAATGGATTAATGACGAGAACGGAATCTGGTTATTAATGCTAGTCGCATAATACTAAAGAATAAATAAGCGGTAATTGACATAGCCTTATGGTATTCTCAAGTACACCGTCGACTTCAATAGTTGAGCTATGCCATGAGACATTTTATGTTGCAAAACAATGTGGATCGCCCAAGATTAAAAGCATCTTCATGCTCCAATGGATTTGACGCGTTAAACTTAAGTCCCAAGCTTCTGGCGCTCTCTTTATCGTTGCTCAGTCCTCTGGTATTTGCTTCACCCGTTGGCGGTAACATCAGCGCGGGTACCGGTGCAATCGACCAAGCAGGTACAAGCACCACCATTACCCAGCAAAGCCAGAGCCTTGCCATCGATTGGCAAAGTTTTAATGTTGGTACCGGTGAGACCGTTAATTTCATTCAGCCCAATGTTTTCTCGATAGCCTTGAACCGCGTTCTGGGCCAGGATCCCAGTAGCATACTCGGCAACCTCACCGCCAACGGCCAGGTGTTCATCATCAACCCCAACGGGATATTGTTCGGCAGCACCGCACAGGTCAATGTCGGCGGACTGACCGCATCGACACTAAACATAAGCGATGCCGACTTCATCACGGGCAACTTTAGCTTCAGCAATGGCGGCGTAGCAGGAGACATCACTAACCAAGGCAACCTGACCGCAGTGGAGGGCGGCTACATCGCCCTGATCGCGCCCAAAGTGGTGAACGAAGGCGCGATTACTGTTACTTCTGGCACCGTGAACTCCGGCAGCGTCCTGATGGCAGCAGGGGATCAGGTCACCCTCACGCTTAATAACGGCTCATTGCTTTCCTATACCCTAGACCATGGTGCCATCGATGCACTGGCCGAGAACAAGCAGCTCATCCAGGCCGATGGCGGTCAGATCATTCTTACCGCCAAGGCGGCGGATGTCCTCAGCAACGTGGTGGTCAACAACACAGGCCTCATTCAGGCGCAGACTGTGCAGAATATCGGTGGCGTCATCAAGCTGTTAAGTGACGCTCAGGTTGGTGCGGTGAATGTCAGCGGTACGCTGGACGCTTCTGCACCTGACACAGGAAACGGCGGCTTCATCGAAACCAGTGCGGCCATTGTCACGGTGCAAGACAGCGCACAAATCACGGTTCAAGCTGCCAATGGCCTTGCCGGTCTCTGGTTGATCAACCCTACCATAATTACATCGAGTATCAATAACTTACACCAGTTGCAGTTGATGTCGATGGACTTGACAGCAAACTACACACTGGGCGCTGATATTGATGCCACCGCAACCTCGACATGGAATTCGGGGGCAGGTTTTGTACCGGTTGGAACTTTGTCGACCCCATTCACGGGCAGCTTCGACGGCCTTGGTTATACCATCAGCAACCTCACCATCAATCAGCCAACATCTAACCATATCGGCCTTTTTGGAGGCAACGCAGGCACGATAAGCAACGTTGGTCTTGTTGGAACCAGTGTGACAGGTAACAGCAATGTCGGCGGGCTAGTAGGAACGAACACCTCCGGCTCGATCATCAACTGCTACGCAACAGGAAGTGTTACAGGCAGCAGCTATGTTGGCGGACTGGTGGGATATAACGGCGGTGGAATCAGCAACACGTACTCAACTGGTACTGTGTCCGGAAATGATGGTATCGGAGGACTGGTCGGGTACAACACTGGCAATGGCACGATAATCAATACCAACGTTACAGTTGTTGGCAGCACTCAAGTTGGCGGACTGACAGGCAGTATCAATGGTGGAACACCACCACAATTTCCAACATTTAGCGGAACGTTTACCGTTACCGGAATATCAATGCCCATGGCATCTGAAAGCGCAATCGTCGCGATCAATTCTGCTTTCTCCCCCTTGAGTTTGGCTAATCATCCCAATCCGGTAAATCGTAGCGTGATGCCGAATGATCTGGCTCAGCCCTCTATACCAATGAGCTTGGTGCAAGGTGGTATCAATCTTCCTGATGGGATGATGGGCCGCTAATAAACGATTTGCAGTACCTGATCAACATTACGATGGGCAATAGTTAGATATGAAGGGTTCTTCCAGTTTTCAAAAAAAAGTTGCATTCATCCTTAGTTTCAATTCCATCTTTTTCAGCTTCACCGTTTTAGCAGCGCCGGTCCCTCCCGACGCTGGGCAGACCAGTCGCGAGTTGCAGCAACAGCCGGATATGGCGCCGCCAGAAACCTCGGAGCCTGTACTCAAGGAGAAGCAGGAAAGTGACGAAGTAGCCCCTGACGATGCTGTGCGCTTCCAGGTGAACAGTATTCGTGTCACGGGTAGCAGCGTATTTTCTGCCGGCGAACTGGAGGCACTGGTTGCCGACCTTGCAGGTGGTGAGCGTACCCTCACAGAGATGGAAGCCGGTGCAGGGCGTATCACCGATCTGTACAGAAAGCAGGGCTACATGGTTGCGCGAGCCTATTTGCCTGCTCAGGATATCAAGGACGGTGTGGTTACCATCAATGTGCTGGAGGGGAAAGTTGGTGAGGTACAGGTCAATAACCAGTCACGATTGACGAATCAAACCGCGAAGGAATATCTGGATGATATTCAGAGCGGTGATGTTCTGCAGTCGAAGTCTGCGAACCGTGCTTTGCTGCTATTGGGGGATACCCCAGGTGTGGGTGCGGCGCAGGCATCATTGCAACCTGGAGCGAGTGTCGGCACCACAGACCTGATCGTCGATCTCTCATCTTCGGCACCATTTACTGCTAATTTAACGGCGGACAATCATGGTAACTATTACACCGGCGAAAGACGTGTGAGTGCCGATTTGTCATTGATCAGCCTGTTCAAAAAAGGGGATCTGATCAGCTTGAACGCGCTGACGACCGACCAGCACCTTACCTACGGACGAGCCGCTTTCCAAAGGGCGATTGGCAGTAGCGGCTTGCGGGTTGGAGCGGCTCACTCGGCATCACGCTATCGACTGGGAAAGGAGTTCAGCATTCTGAAGGCGCATGGCAGCTCGCTTAGTACAAGTTTGTATGGTGTATATCCATTCATACGCAGCCTGGATCAGAATCTTAATGGCTCAGTCATGTACGAACGCAAGAAACTGGTTGATAGCCTTACAAGCAGTGTCAAGCGTGTGAAGCTGACTTCCCTGGGGCTTTCCGGTAATCGCCGAGATAGCTTGGGCGGCTCAGGGTTGACTTCATTCGAGGTGATGATCGCATCGGGACGATTGAGTATGGATGACGCGTCACGGACGATTGATCTGGCAAGCGCGAAAAGCAATGGTAACTTCACCAAGCTGACATACAACATCAAGCGCGTGCAAATGTTACCGCTGGCGAATTCGTTGTCAGTCGAGTTGTCAGGACAACGTGCAGGCAAAAATCTCAATTCCTCCGAAAAGCTGTATATCGGTGGAGCCGATTCGGTACGTGCCTATCCTCAGGGCGAGGATAGTGGTGACGAGGGACATTTGGTTAATCTGGAGTTGCGGCACAGCTTTTCATCAAAGCTGCAGGCAACGGTTTTTTACGATGCGGGATTGGTGAAGATCAACCGGAATAATTATGCAGCCGGTAGCAATACCCGATACCTGGCCGGTGCGGGGATAGGGTTAGATGCCATGTTGGCGGGGTTGCATTTCAGGGCGGATGTCGCATGGCGGACCAGTAGCAGCGACCCGGTATCGGAGCCTTCAACCAGAATACCAAGATTGTGGTTGCTGGCAGGCAAGCAGTTCTGATAGCCTCCGATTCGTTCATACAAACTTAAAACAGGAGCAGCAATGAGCCAATTCGCCTTTTACCGTAAAGTTGTCGCACTTAATTCTGATATGCACCGCAATCTGAAGTTTGCTGCTAACGAAGTCAATTTTTCATTTGCCAGAGATACCACTGCTGTTTTGTTGGCTGGCGTGGAGTTGCCGAGGCCGCACGGGAATATCCTATCGTGTTCATACGCGGCCAGGACAAGCAGATGCGACCGGTTGCATTACTGGGAATCCGTAACGGCGAAAATCTTTTTGTGGACGAAAAAGGCAATTGGGATGCGCGATACATTCCTGCATTCGTTCGTCGATATCCGTTCGTGATGGCTGACGGTGGTGCAAATGGACAATTGGTGGTGTGTATAGACGAGAGCTGTAGCGCACTGAATTCAGAGCAGGGCGATCTTCTGATCAATGCTGAAGGGCAAATGGAGTCGCGCATGAAAGAGGTGATGCAGTTCCTGGAGAACTTTCAGCGCGAGTTCTCCCGTACAGAATTGATCACGAAACAACTGGATGAGTTGGGATTGTTTATCCAGCAGGGTGCACGTTTCGACACCGAGTCCGGAGAGACCTTTCAACTTAATGATTTCTATGTAATCGACGAAGCAAAGTTTGGGCAAATCGCCGACGACAAGTTGCCTTCACTGTTCAAGAGTGGCGCTTTGGGATTGGGTTATCTGCATCTGGCATCCTTGGGCAATATGCGCAAACTACTGGATCGTATTGCGGCACGTTCACCCGCACAAAAACAGGACGGGAAAACAAGCAAGAATCCAATACATTAGCAATCGTCATTTGTTTCGAGTGCCATAGCCCTAATCCGCATTCTTTTTTCACTGCATTTACTGGCGTGCCCGGCATGCGTATAATGCCGCCTTTGCCGAGGGCCGCTTCATGCGCATAATTCAAAAAGCTTTAACCTTTGACGACATTCTGCTCGTCCCCGCTTATTCCAATGTATTGCCACGCGATGTCAGTCTGCGGACCCAGCTCACCCGCAACATTAGCCTGAATATCCCGCTGCTGTCTGCAGCGATGGATACAGTCACTGAGTCAAGGCTTGCCATCGCACTTGCCCAAGAGGGCGGCATCGGCATTGTTCACAAAAACATGTCTGCGGCTGCTCAGGCTGGAAAAATATCCAAAGTCAAACGCTTTGAAAGCGGTGTAGTTAAGGATCCGATCACGATTACTCAGGATATGACTGTGCAGGATGTACTGTCACTGACCAAACAGCACAAGATATCGGGCTTGCCGGTAGTGCAGGGGAAAAAACTGGTGGGTATCGTGACCAACCGCGACCTGCGCTTCGAAAGCAATCTCGATCAACCGATCAAGAACATCATGACTCCGAAAGAGCGGCTGATTACCGTAAAGGAGAATGCCAGTCTCGACGAGGCTCGCGCCTTGATGCACAAACACCGTATTGAACGTGTCCTTGTAGTCAACGATGAGTTTGAATTACGCGGTTTGATGACTGTTAAGGATATTCTCAAATCCAATGAGCATCCCTTGGCCTGCAAGGACAATTTGGGAAGATTAAGGGTTGGGGCTGCGGTAGGAGTAGGAGAGGGTACGGACGAGCGGGTCAAATTACTTGCCGAGGCAGGTGTAGACGTGATTGTAGTCGACACTGCACACGGCCACTCGCAGGGCGTGCTTGACCGTGTCCGCTGGGTAAAAGACAAGTTTCCACAGATTGAGGTGATTGGGGGAAATATTGCAACCGGTGCCGCAGCTCAAGCATTGCTGGATCACGGCGCTGACGGCGTCAAAGTGGGAATTGGTCCCGGATCGATCTGCACCACGCGAATTGTAGCTGGTGTCGGAGTTCCCCAAATAGCAGCAATTCAGAACGTTTCCAAAGCCTTGCAAGGCACCGGTATTCCACTGATTGCCGACGGAGGCGTGCGCTTTTCCGGTGATATCGCCAAAGCCATTGCGGCGGGTGCACATTCTGTCATGTTGGGCGGACTTTTTGCCGGTACTGAGGAATCTCCGGGGGAAATCGAGCTTTTCCAAGGGCGTTCGTACAAATCGTATCGTGGAATGGGTAGCTTGGGGGCAATGCAACAGGGCTCAAGCGACCGATATTTCCAGGATGGCGAAAGCAATCAAGATAAGTATGTGCCGGAAGGTGTAGAAGGGCGTGTAGCCTACAAAGGCAGCGTTTTGGCCGTAATCCATCAACTGATGGGTGGTTTACGCTCCAGCATGGGTTATCTGGGATGCGCTGATATATCGTCAATGCACACTAAAGCAGAGTTCGTCGAAATCACCTCATCTGGTATTCGAGAATCGCATGTGCACGATGTGCAAATCACCAAAGAAGCTCCAAATTATCACGTCGATTAATATTTTAATTTAATAAGTTAAGCCAGTATCCAAATACTTTGCATTAAGATATTAGACAGTCATATTTTGCCTAAAGCCATGTCACATAAAAAAGTCCTGATACTCGATTTTGGTTCGCAGTACACCCAATTGATTGCCCGAAGGGTGCGCGAAGCAAATGTCTATTGCGAATTACATACTTGCGATATTGATGACGATTTCATCCGGGATTTCGATCCTGCCGGTGTCATTCTTTCAGGTGGCCCCAATTCAGTCTATGAAAATGAAACTCCCAAGACCCCCCGGATCGTATTTGAGCTTGGTGTACCTGTGTTGGGCATTTGCTACGGTATGCAGACAATGGCCGCACAATTGGGCGGCAAGGTGGAAAGTGGCCAGGTAAGGGAATTCGGCTACGCAGAATTGCGCGCACGGGGACACTCGAAATTGTTTGAAGGAATACAGGATAAAACCAATAGCCAAGGCCACGGACTTCTTGACGTATGGATGAGCCACGGAGACAAGGTGACTGCGTTACCACCCGGATTCACGGTGATCGCCTCAAATGAAGCTACTCCGATAGCCGCTATGGCTGACGAAGAACGAAAGTATTACGCAGTACAATTTCACCCGGAAGTCACGCACACCCATCAGGGCAAAGCAATTATAAGTCGATTTGTTCATGATATCTGCGGTTGCGGCCAGGACTGGAATATGCCTGATTATGTTGCTGAAGCCGTAGAAAAAATTCGCTCTCAGGTAGGAAAAGACGAGGTCATCCTTGGACTGTCCGGCGGCGTGGATTCATCGGTTGCGGCAGCCCTGATCCACCGTGCGATAGGCGATCAACTTACTTGTGTATTTGTGGATAACGGTCTTCTCCGTTTGAATGAGGCAGAACAGGTCATGAAGACCTTTGCCGACAATCTGGGCGTAAAGGTTGTCCATGTCGATGCCAGTAACGAATTCTTGGGGCATCTGGCGGGGGTATCCGATCCCGAGCAAAAGCGCAAAATCATTGGCCGGGAATTCGTCGAAGTGTTTCAACGCGAGGCAAAGAAGTTGCCGCTGGCAAAATGGCTCGCACAGGGAACGATTTATCCCGACGTGATTGAATCTGCTGGCGCCAAAACCAAAAAAGCTCATGCAATCAAGTCTCACCATAATGTTGGCGGCTTGCCCGATAGTTTGCATCTAAAACTATTGGAGCCTTTGCGCGAGCTGTTCAAAGATGAGGTGCGAGAACTTGGGGTCGCATTGGGGCTACATCGTGACATGGTGTACAGACATCCTTTTCCAGGACCCGGTCTGGGAGTTAGAATCCTAGGTGAGGTTAAAAAGGAATATGCAGATTTACTTCGCCGTGCGGATGCAATCTTTATCGAGGAATTGCGCTCCAACCATGATTCTGAAGGGAAAAGTTGGTACGACAAAACCTCACAAGCATTTACTGTTTTCCTGCCGGTCAGATCGGTTGGCGTGATGGGGGATGGTCGCACCTACGAATGGGTTGTAGCCCTGCGTGCCGTTCAAACTCAGGACTTCATGACTGCCCACTGGGCTGAATTGCCACATGCATTCCTTGGCAAGATTTCCAACCGCATCATTAATGAAGTACGGGGCATAAACCGCGTCGTCTATGATATTTCCGGAAAACCCCCCGCAACGATAGAGTGGGAGTAGAAGTTCATCTTCCGCACCAATCCTGATTTTCATGCATTATCACTTATTTTACATAATATACATTATGCGAATTTCAGAAGCAGGCAAAGCGTAATAGTTTAATGCTTCGGATCATTCAAGGTCATGCACTACCCGCAACTGTGTTGGATGACTGCGAAATTTATCTGTTCAATATAGGCCGATTGGTCGCTGGAATGCTATCAACCACCTGAAACAGATGGCATAGACAGACTGTGTCACAATGACCACCTCTGACGCGATTCAAAACAAATATTAGTTGTTGGCCACGCATGGGCTGTCTGTGAGCGGCATCCCCGTTACCAAGGAAAACCCGCCCTTCCACACATTTCAAGCTTGCTTGCTTTAAAACAAACAGGCTTGAGTCGAAGATATTTAGATTGTCTTTGAACAACTCTTGCAGATGCCGCTTAATTACCTAACAACCGTAATTGCACAGTCCAATTAGATAGAATGGACACTTAACTCAGCTGGCAAGCTATGCCACCAACCCTTTAATTAAATAAATAATATAAATTCATACTCACATTTACTTTTAATTATACAATTCACTTGACATGGACTGTCTAAGTGATATTATTGGACTGTCTAATTTATCTGACTGTCTAAATATGTTAACCAGCTTTGAAGTAATGCAGGCAGCGAACATATCGCGTGCAACGATGAATAACTATATTTCACTAGGTCTGCTTCCAAGGCCAATCGTGAAAAATCCCGAACCCGATGCCCCAACAAACGCTCGTCAAATTGGTTACTTTCCAGATGAGGTGCTAGTTAGATTGGAGCGAATAGCCCAATTAAAAAAAGACGGTTACGCAATGGCCGATATCGCTGAAAAACTTCATTCGGAAGGTTTTTCAATGAACACATCACAGGCATCGTCAAGGGTTTCTGACGACTCAGATAAATCCAGCTCCGGCAAATTAGACAGTGAAGTGAAAGAAAGGCGAGATCACAAGCCTCAAGCAATTGTATCGACTTCATCAAACCAACTTAAGTTAACCATCGATCACATTCCCTTCCCGGCGTACATGGTCAACTATAACTTTGAAATTACCTGGTTCAACGAGGAAGCGAGATCCGACTTGTTGGGAGGATTCCAAAATCTTCCAGCAGATATCAAAGAAAGAAATGCCCTGACTTATCTGTTGAAAGGGAAGCTCGGTAGAAACGGGGAAAACCGTGAAGAGTTACTCCAGTTCTATTTGAATTTGGGTAAAGGCAGGTTTTCCCGAAATGATTTAATGAATGTCCTGACCGGGCAGGCTGACGGTACAACCAGAAAAAATATCGGCGAAATAGCAGAATCTCAGCCAAATGGCACGTTGGTGTTCTTACCCCTTTCTTTACGTTTGGAAAATGACGAAGTAGCCCACTATAACGTATATGCATCATATTACCGCGAGGGTATTTTGTTCATACATTTGCCCAGCCATGCCGAAGCAGATGATGTGTTGGCTCTGCTGGAACGGCGTGATGAAGTCATTCGAAACCTCCTGAAAAATCGCCTCCCCGTATTGACTGATGTAGCGGTTCTCGTCGCAGACCTGCAAAGTTCAGTTCGAATTTGCACCGAATTGCCCCCAGAAGAATATTTCGAGCTCATCAATCAGATTTGGGCTTCTATGGATCCAATATTCCGAAAGTACTACGGCACTCATGGAAAGCACGTCGGCGATGGAATGGTCTATTACTTCTTCCCGCAACCTGATTGCAACTACATTTTCAATGCCCTCTCCTGCGCTCAGGAAATGAAAATCGCAATGCGGAAGATCAGCAAAGAATGGCAATTACGCAAAAACTGGCTGAATGAACTGTACCTGAATACTGGACTGAATGAAGGTCATGAATGGTTGGGAATATTTCATATCGATACCAAGGTTGAGTTTACTGTGCTTGGTGACACCATCAACCATGCTGCACGCCTATCCGATTTTGCCCGTAGCGGAGCCATTTGGGCAACCAAGAACTTACTTGGAAAGTTACCTGAAAAGGAACGCCGGCGAGTCAAATTCGGCATTCGTCGCCATGGCTCTGACGGGCATGAGGTTTTTGTCAGTTCTTCATACTCACGCATTAGTGAACTAGCTTATCTGAATAGCTCACGTAGTGAACAACTGAGTGAAATTGCAGCGTTGCCAGTAACGGAAATTTTAGAGATAGAGGCCTGATTATGGAGTTATTTAGCCATCGTTCTAAAAATGATCAAGGTAATTTGCGTAAGATTGTTCCAGGAGTCACAAGTCACGCAAATATTGATCATGATGCAATTAATATTTCAGCAAAGGAAATATGCGGCGATGAAATGAGGATAGCCGCGGCGACATTTGATACTAATGACGCCATTATGGTCACCGACGCCAAAGCTAATATCATTCGAGTCAATCAGGCATTTCTGAATGTTACAGGGTACTCCACCGAGGAAGTAATCGGAAAAAACCCTCGAATAATGAGTTCAGGAGTTCATGGCAAGGATTTCTATAACGAACTTTGGAACAAATTGCTTGAATCAGGCACCTGGTCGGGCGAGATATTCGATAAGAGAAAGAATGGGGAGATATACCCCAAGTCTTTAAGAATTACCGCTGTAAAGAACGAATCCCAAACAATCACTCACTATGTTGCCATTTTCAGTGACTTGAGTGAGCGTAAAAAAAGTGAGGCCGAGATTCGTAACCTCGCTTTCTACGACACTACAACGAAGTTACCTAATCGTCTGTTTTTCCTCGAATGCTTCCGCAATGTGTTGACTGGTTCGGCGCGAATGAGCAGCTTTGGTGCTGTTCTTTTCATCGATTTGGACAGATTCAAGATGTTGAACGACAGCATGGGGCATGATTACGGCGATATGCTGCTTGTAGAGGTTGCACACCGTCTCAGGGAATCTATCCGTGAAATGGATACAGTAGCAAGGTTGGGAGGAGATGAATTTGTTGTACTTATAAAAAATATCAGCAATGACAAAGATGAGGCTTCTCTCAAGGTAGGGTTGATTGCAGAGAAGATACGCGAATCGCTGGCTCACCCATATGATTTGAAAGGCCACCAGTACATCAGTTCACCCAGCATCGGGGTCAGTCTGTACAGCGGTAATGAAGAATCGGTAGATGTTTTGATTCAGCAAGCCGACATGGCGATGTATCAGGCCAAGAGTTCCGGGCGTAATGCCATCCGTTTTTTTGATCCAGTAATGCAGGAAAATGTTGAAACGCACGCCGCGCTGGAAAACGATTTGCGACAAGCTATCGGGCGTTCGCAGCTTCAACTTCACTATCAGTTACAAGTAGATAACCACAATATACCTCTAGGAGCAGAGGCATTGCTGCGCTGGGATCACCCTGAGCGTGGCCTGATCATGCCAAACATATTCATTCCTATTGCCGAGGAAAGCAAACTAATTGTCGAGATCGGCAATTGGGTGCTGGACACCGCTTGTAGTCAACTGGCTTTATGGGCTTCTAGTGAAAAAACAAGCCGGTTGACGCTGGCCATCAATGTCAGCGCCAAGCAATTTTCTGCTTCAGACTTCGTGGTTCAGGTCGCAGAAGTCCTGAAAAAACATCATGTCAATCCAGCGAGGCTGAAACTGGAATTGACCGAAAGCATGATGATGGAAAACATGATTCTAACTGTAGCCAAAATGCATGAGCTAAAAGCACTTGGTGTCAGCTTGGCGATTGACGATTTTGGCATAGGATATTCATGCCTCTCCTATCTAAAGCAAATGCCTTTGGATCAACTCAAGATTGATCAAGGCTTCATCAGAAGTATCACCACGGATTGCAGTAATGCAGTTTTGGTCCAGACCATTATTGATCTTGCGATCAATTTCAAACTAAACGTCATTGCCGAAGGTGTTGAAACTGAAGCGCAATTAACCTTTCTTAAACATCACGACTGTTTGGCTTATCAGGGGCATTTGTTTGGCAAGGCTGAACCAATAATTGAATTTGAGCGGCTGTTGTGCGCGTCAGAATTAGTTAGCCGATAGGAACAATATAAATATGCGCGATCCAGCTGAAATGACTATTGGGGTAATCCTTGCCTTGTCTGAGATAGACAAGAGTTTGGATTTTGTTATCGACTGTACTACTGCCCGCCTGATTTTAACAGTCGGAGCAGCTCTACTCATTACATTGATAGGGTAATGCAATCATTAGGGAGAAATGCGAACCGGCCTGCTATATTGCAGGCCGGCTTTTTTGGGGTGGCTGATGGGGCTCGAACCCACGACAACAGGAATCACAATCCTGGACTCTACCAACTGAGCTACAGCCACCATTGATCGAACAACTAACCTTTCGCTAGTCTGACACTGGCGTGCCCGAC
>Ga0224495_10002035_pt1 | contig 13594 bp, 10 predicted proteins | sample SF_Jul11_sed_USG_FD_168128 | JGI IMG/M metagenome (GOLD analysis project Ga0224495, IMG submission 168128) | Sediment microbial communities from San Francisco Bay, California, United States - SF_Jul11_sed_USGS_4_1 | ecosystem: Environmental > Aquatic > Marine > Sediment | place: USA: California... | reverse complement strand
TTTCAGGAATGAAGGAGTCTCTACGCGGCACAATCCGGAATTTACCATGCTCGAATTTTATCAAGCCTACGCGACATATGAGCACATGATGGATCTAACCGAGGAAATGTTTCGTTATGTCGCCCTGGACGTCCTCGGTTCGACGACAATATCATATCAAGGAAATGCTATCGATTTGGGTGCAAAGTGGCGTAGAATGTCCCTTGCATCGGCTTTAGAAGAATACGGAGATATAGATGCCAACCTACTGAACGATCGAGAAGGACTGCTTGAATTGGCTGCTATAAAAGAAATTAAAATAACAAAAACCGGACGCAAAGGAAAGATTATAACAAAACTGTTTGATATTCTGGTGGAACCGAAACTTTTGCAGCCTACATTTATTACCGGATATCCGGTTGAAGTTTCTCCCCTTTCCAGAAAGAGCGAGGCGGATTCCAATCTTACGGATCGATTTGAGCTTTTTATAGCAGGCCATGAGATCGCAAATGGATTTTCGGAACTCAATGATCCTGATGACCAAGAAAAGCGATTTTTGCAACAAACTGCTGACAGGGAAGCCGGTGATAAAGAGGCTCACTATATGGACAAAGATTATATTGAAGCGTTGGAGTATGGAATGCCTCCCACTGCCGGAGAAGGAATAGGGATAGACCGATTGGTCATGCTTCTTGCTGATGCCGCTTCCATCAGAGAAGTTATTCTTTTTCCACACATGAAACCAATTGAAAGCGGTAATCGGTAATTGGTAATGGGGCATGGATAATACAACCCATTGCTAAAAACCATAACCTAATAACCCATAAGCCTAATATTTAATATGTCTTTTGAGTATTTCATAGGTGGCCGTTATCTCAGGGCCAAGCATAAAGAGACGTTCATTTCATTAATTACCATACTTTCCGTCGCCGGCGTTACTGTCGGCGTCATGGCCCTGATCGTCGTGATTGCTGTCATGGCAGGCTTTGAGTCTGATCTTAAACAGCGTATACTCGGGGTTGAATCACATATTGTACTGATGCGCCACGAGGGTTCTTTTTCCGGATATAAAAAAATTTCGAAGCAAATCAATGAACTCCACGGGGTGGAAGCAGCCACGCCATTTATATATTCTCAGATTATGCTTCGATCTTCAACCGGAGTTTCAGGTGCTGTTTTAAGAGGTATTGATCCGGAATCCGCCGGAAGTGTCATAAAGATTTTGAAAAATTCTGTTTTGCAGAATCTAAAGCAGATTCAGCGGCAGGGGAACTCAAAAACCTTTGTTCCCGGAATCATTCTCGGCAAAGAACTTGCTAGAAATTTGGGCGTCTTAAAGGGCGATGCGGTCTACCTGATATCATCCCGAGGTATGATTTCTCCCATAGGATACCTTCCAGCCATGAAGCGTTTCGAGGTCGTGGGACTTTTTGAATCAGGTATGTACGAATATGATGGGTCTCTAGCTTATATCGACCTGGAAGACGCGCAAAAGATTTTGAATATGAAAGGCTCTGTCACCGGAATTGAAGTCCGTGTCGATGATATTTATAACGCAAGAAATATCGCAAAAAAAATCGTTTCAGAACTAGGTTTCCCTATTGGGCCAGAGATTGGATGCGAATGAATCACAATCTCTTTTCTGCACTTAAGCTCGAAAAGACGGTGATGTTTATTATTCTGGCGCTGATCGTGTTAGTGGCAGCCTTTAACATTGCTAGTACGCTGATTATGATGGTTATGGGAAAAACCAAGGATATTGCTATACTAAAGGCTATGGGGGCAATGGACAGCAGCATCAGAAAAATTTTTATCTACAAGGGTATGATCATTGGTGCCGTGGGAACTTCGCTCGGTGTATGTCTGGGATTTATATTATGTAAGTTGTTGGAAAAATATAAATTTATTCAACTGCCAGGGGATGTGTATTATATTTCAACCCTGCCGGTGCGACTTGAAGCCCTGGATGTTTTTATGATAGCTTCTGCAGCAATGGTCATCTGTTTTTTGGCGACACTCTACCCGGCGAGCCAGGCATCAAAACTCAATCCAATAGAGGCCATCCGGTATGGTTAATTCTCTGAATCGCGATGAAAAATCTCTTTCAGATCGTTTTTTGTCTGTGAGAGATCTATTTAAAAGTTATGAAAACAGTGGCGCGACTATTGATATTCTAAAGGGTGTAAATATAGATTTGAATGCCGGAGAGACCCTGGCTATTGTTGGTGCCTCTGGAATTGGAAAGTCGACGCTGCTCCATATTTTGGGCGCACTTGATCGTCCTGATAGCGGGACCTATTTTTTTAAAGATGACGACATCTTCCTTCTTAATCAAACGAGCCTGGCGAAATTTCGAAATGAAACTGTAGGATTTGTGTTCCAGTTTCATTACTTGCTTCCTGAATTTTCCGCCCTTGAAAATACAATGATGCCGGCATTGATTAAAGGGCTGAGTAAAAATAAAGCCCGGGAAATTGCAGAGGGTATGCTCGTCAGAGTCGGTCTTAAAGACAGATTAAATTTCAGGGCTTCTAAGCTTTCAGGAGGTGAACAGCAGAGGATTGCCTTGGCTAGAAGTCTCGTGCTCAAACCTGCAATTCTTTTGGCCGACGAGCCTACCGGCAACCTTGATAAGAGAAACAGCGAGTATATTCATGACCTGCTAATGGAGCTAAACGCAGAACTTAACATGACCTTGATCGTTGTAACGCACAATATGGAACTTGCATCCTACATGTCACGCAGTATGACGATTGTGGATTGCCAACTGATTGAAATAAAGGGATGAACTTCAATAAGAATCGTTCATTGATAGCTTTATAAAATCAAGCATCTGAATCAGCTTTAAATCGATTTGTTAACAGGCAAGATTGATATAAAAAAACTAACGTCCCGGAATAGAGAATTTAGGTATTGAAAAATTTCATATTTAGACATCTGAGCCCGGTTATTATTACATTGCTGTTAATTCTCCCGAATATAGCCCATTCTATAGACAGTGTTAAGGTGATCATCTTACCCTTTGAAATCCATGCGAGAAAAGATCTTTCATCTTTACAGAACGAAATCCTGAATGTTATTAAAACATATATAAAAGAAGAAGGCGCCTTTATTTTGACCCCGGAAGCCGTTCCTGCGGTCACATTATTTAAAACATCTCAAAGTTACGATGACATGCGAAATTTTGGAGTTAAGAACGGTGCTGACTATATTGTCTGGGGAAGCTTAACTTTGATCGGACAAAAATTCAGTCTGGATGTAAAAATGATACAATCCTTGGGAGAGGATTCCCCCCAAATTTTTATAAAAGAAGGCCAGGGCTTGGAAAATCTATCCGGAGTTGTGAAACAGCTTGCCCGTGATATCGGGATGAAACTTTTTAAGCGGGAAAAGGTTTCCGGTGTGGAGATTGCCGGCAACAAACGGATAGAGTCCGACGCCATCAAAATGATTATCAAAACAAAACCCGGCGACATCTATCTTTCAAAAAGCCTTTCCGATGATTTGAAAGCTGTATTTGAAATGGGATATTTTGATGACATAAGGATCGAGGCTGAGGACACCCCTGACGGGAAAAAGATCATCTTCAGGGTTAAAGAAAAACCGACCATACGAGTCATTCGTTTTAAAGGCAATAAGGTGTTTAATGAGGATAAGGTTAAGGAAAATTTAACGATTAAAACCGGCTCGATCCTTAACCCCTTCAAAATCCGTAGAAACATCGGGCGGATAGAAGAACTTTACAAAGAAAAAAATTATCATAATGTAAAGGTGACCTACAATATCCATCATCTGGAACACAATCAGGCTGATCTGGAATTCGATATCGATGAGGGCGAAAAAGTTTTAATCAAAAGCGTAACATTCGAAGGAAACAACGCGTATACCGACAAGGTATTAAAAAATTTGATGAAGACTTCGGAAAAAGGTTTCTTTTCCTGGGTGACCTCGTCCGGGGATCTAAATATGGAAGACCTTGATCAGGATGTCACAAAATTGTCGGGTTTTTATTATAATAATGGATATATACAGGCCAGGGTAGGAGAACCACAAATTGAATATAAGGAAAACTGGATTTATATCATCATTAAAATTGATGAAGGCCCACAATTTAAGGTCGGAAACGTAGACATAACAGGTGATCTTGTTTTACCAAAAGAAGAGTTGAAAAAACGTCTCAAGATTACTAAAGAAACATATTATAATCGTGAGGTTGTCCGAAATGATGTACTGGCACTTACGGATCTTTATTCTGATGAAGGCTTTGCCTATGCTGATATTTCTCCCAGTATCGACAAAGATTTTGATAACTTGAAGGTTAATATTACCTACATTGTTCAAAAGGGAAAACAGGTCTTTTTTGAAAATATTATCATTGGAGGCAATACTAAAACAAGGGATAAGGTGATCCGGAGAGAGCTCCGCGTCTATGAACAGGAACTTTATAGTGGTCGGGAATTAAAACGGAGTGTACGCAATCTTTACAGATCCGATTTTTTTGAGGATATAAAGGTCAATACTGTCAAGGGGAGTGCAGATGACCAGATGGTTTTAAAGATTGATGTCACCGAAAAACCTACCGGCACCATGTCATTTGGTGCTGGATACAGCAGTCAGGAAAGTGTTTTTGGCTCGATCTCCGTTTCCCAGAGAAATCTGTTTGGGCGCGGGCAGATACTCGAAGCGGAAGGACAGATCGGCGGACGGACCACCCTTTATAAACTGAGTTTTACGGAACCCTGGCTGTTTGACATTCCCTTGTCAGCAGGAGTTGATCTGTATAACTGGGAAACCGATTATGATACATATGACCGGAAAAGTGTCGGGGGAAGCTTTAGTTTCAGCTATCCTGTTTATGATTTTGTAAGAGCAGGTTTTAGCTACAATTATGACGATGCCGACATAACAAACATATCCGAAGATGCTGCAAAGTCGATCAAGGATTTGGAAGGCACCAATATTACAAGCAGTGTAACTGCCAACATAACCTACGACTCAAGAAATAGACGTTTTAATCCATCTGAAGGATCCAAGCACATTGCTACATTGAAATATGCAGGCCTTGGCGGGAATGTCGCCTTTACAAAAGCCCTGGCAGAAACCGGGTGGTATATGCCGCTGGTTATGGACACGGTTGGTTTTTTACATGGTAAAGCAGGATACGTCACAGAGAATTCAGGAGGTATCTTGCCGGATTACGAACGGTTTTATTTAGGTGGCATAAATTCAGTGCGTGGATATGATTGGAGAGAAATACATGTTTTAGACGAAGATGGAAACATCATCGGCGGAAACAAATTCGTTCAATTTAATGCTGAATGTATTATCCCTCTGTTAAAGAAACAAGGGCTCGTCGGTGTTATCTTCTATGATACCGGAAATGTTTATAATGACGATGAGAGTGTAGATCTGGGCACCTTGAGAAGCAGCACCGGGTTCGGATTCAGATGGTATTCTCCCATGGGCCCTATCCGGATTGAATATGGATACAAACTTGACGTTAAGGAAGGCGAAGAGAGTGGTGGACGCTGGGAATTTTCAATGGGTTCAGTATTTTGAGCATTGTTTACACTGTCTATTCATTTCACCTAAAAGAATGAATAAACGATTTCTTAAAGGGGGTAAAATGCGTATTTTTAAAATAGCTTTTGTGACAATGGTTTTTTCTTTTTGCTTTTTTGCTGCTTCTTCCTACGGGGCGGATGTAGCCAAAATTGGTGTTGTTAATTTTCAAGATATTCTTGAGAAATCAGATGCCGGGAAAATGGCAACGGCTGAAATCAATAAAAGCGGAAAAGAGATGGAGGCCAGCCTCAAGACAAAAGGGGAAGAGATCGATGCGATACAGAAGAAACTGGAACGTGAAGCTCTGGTGATGAGCAAAGAGATGCGGGAAGAAAAAGAACGTGAAATAAGAATTAGCATCAATGACTTTAAAACATTGAAAAACAAATATATGGCCGATTTTAAGCAACATGAAGCAAGGCTCGTCAGGGACATCCAGAAAGAGGTTCTAGAAATTGTAGAGGAGATGGGTAAAAAAGAAGGATTTCTCATAATTTTCGAAAAGCGGGAGGCAGGTGTGCTGTATTCTCCGGATACCATCGATATAACCGACCGGTTGATCCAGCAGTACAACACCATTTTTTCTAAAAAAGCGTCAAAGAAAAAATAAAACCAAGAAAAAAATGCAAAATATACCAAATAAAAATTAAAATGGAAATCACACTTGCCAGTATAGCCGATATCGTCAAAGGTAAAATCAGCGGGGATGGGAATCAAAAAATACGTGGAGCCGCATCCTTTGAGGATGCAAAAGGCGATGAAATCACATTTGCAGGTCAATCAAAATTCTTAAAAAATATTGACGAGACTGATGCCGGTGCAGTTATTGTTCCTCAAAATTTTCAAGCGCCTACGAAGAACATTGTGCAGGTAGACAATCCCCAGATCGCTTTTATAAAGGTTTTGAACCTTTTTCATCCTGCGATAAAACCAGATCCCGGGATAAGCCAAGATGCATATATCGGTAAATCCTTTTTATGCGGACAAGATGTATCCATAGCACCTTTCTGTGTAATCGGAGACAATGTTACCTTGGGCCATCGCGTCGTGCTTCACCCAAATGTCGTTATCGGTGATAACGTTATCATTGGAAACGATGTCAAGATCTTTCCGAATGTGACGATTTATGAGCGTTGCATCATCGGAAACCGGGTTACAATTCATGCCGGGTCAGTCATAGGCAGTGATGGTTTTGGTTTTGCTCCTGAAGGCAAGAAGTATATCAAGATTCCTCATACCGGTATTGTTCAGATCGACGACGATGTTGAAATTGGTGCAGGCAACACCATCGACAGAGCTACTTTTGGGAAAACTTGGATTCAAAGTGGTGTCAAGACTGACAACCTGGTGCATATTGCACATAATGTGACGGTGGGTGAAAACAGTTTGCTCGTTGGGCAGGTGGGAATTTCAGGGAGTGTCAAAATCGGGAAAAATGCTATTCTGGCAGGACAGGCAGGCATTGCCGGCCATCTGAGCATTGGGAATAATGCAATTGTCGGACCACAGGCCGGAGTGGCCAAATCAGTACCTGACGGAGAAACGGTGTCAGGATCTTCTGCAATGCCCCATCGCCTATGGCTAAGAATGCAGAGAATTCTTCCCAACCTTCCAGAGCTTGCAAAGAAACTTTCAGAGGTTGACCGGAGATTAAAGAAGTTTGAGGAAAAACAGGATGAAAGCAACGGAGGAAAAAATGGATAAGGCTCTTGATATTCAGGAAATCATGAAATTGTTGCCTCACCGGTACCCATTTATTATGATTGATCGCATTTTGGAACTGACGCCTGGTGAGAAAGTTATCGCCCTTAAGAATGTGACCATCAACGAACCTTTTTTTCAGGGTCATTTCCCGGAGAATCCGATAATGCCCGGTGTTCTGATTATTGAGGCCATGGGTCAAGCCGGAGCTGTCTTGGCTGCTAAATCCCTGGAACGGGAACCCCATGGTTCACTGATTTATTTTATGGGCATGGACAAGGTTAAATTTCGTAAGCCTGTTACACCAGGTGATCAGTTGATATTTGAGATGAAATTTATTAAACAACGACGAAATGTATTCAAAATGTCTGGAACGGCCTATGTTGATGAAAAAGTTGTGGTTCAAGCCGAACTGATGGCCACTTTTGGAGAGGGAAAATGATACATTCAACAGCAATTATCGATTCTAAAGCAAATATAGATTCTAATGTCGAGGTTGGTCCATATTCGATTGTCGGAGCGAATGTTAAGATCGGATCTGGAACGGTTATCGGTCCCCATGTCGTTATTCAACCGCATGTTGAAATCGGTCCGGACTGCCATATATTTCAATATGCTTCCATTGGTGCAGTTCCTCAGGCATTAAAATTTCAGGGTGAGGAAACCTATGTTAAGATCGGACGGGGTACGGTTATCCGTGAGTTTGTTACCGTAAATAGAGGAACAGGATTTGGCGGCGAAATTACGGAGGTTGGTGAAGAGAACTTTCTAATGGCTTATGTTCATATCGCCCATGACTGCAAAACCGGGAGAAATGTTATTTTAGCAAACAACGCAACATTGGCGGGTCATATTGTCATCGAAGATTTTGTGACTGTGGGGGGGCTCGTGGCGATTCATCAATTTGTTAGGATCGGAAACTATGCTTATATTGGTGGAAAATCGGCAGTGGTGAAAGACATTCCCCCTTATGTTATCGCGGCCGGGGACAGGGCAAAACTGCACGGGTTAAACAGTGTGGGGCTAAAACGCCATGGGTTTTCACAAGAGACATTGTTTTCATTGAAAAAGGCCTACAGGATTATCTTCAGGATCGGATTGACACTGAATGAGGCCATAGAAAGAGTCAAGGCAGAAGTGGAACAGGTCCCCGAAGTCAACGACTTAATCCGTTTTATTAAATCTTCAGAGAGGGGAATTACAAGGTAATCAGTTCATTTACTTATCCAATACACCCTGTCCCATTATCCTGACACGCCGTTAACGCTTCATTAACAGGTATTTTTAGAACTTAGTTCGCTTCGCTCATAATTGGAATGTTGGAATGTTGGAATTCTGGAATAATGGGAATAAGATCGGAGATAAACTATTTAAATTGTCAAAAAATCCTTTAAACCTATCATTCCATTACGCCATTATTCCATTATTCCAATTGGGTTTAGCCTCTCGTGCCTTGCAATGGCAGGCGGGGCGAATCCTCTAATTTCAACTGAGCAGTTAACTTATTGTCATGCGTATAGGACTCATAGCAGGGAACGGCCAGTTCCCCATCCTTTTTTCAAAAGCTGCAAAAGCTAAAGGGTATCGTGTTTTTGCCGTTGCTCACAAAAATGAGACGGATTCAGGGTTGAACGATCATGTTGACACGGTTGAATGGATTCATATTGGGCAGATCAAGCGTATTATTAAGTTTTTTAAAAAAAATGATATCAACCAGGCCGTTCTGGTGGGCGGAATTACAAAGACAAAGATGTTTTCTGATGTAAGACCTGACACAAAAGCCATTTCGCTCATTGCAGGCATGAGACATACCCATGACGATGGGATATTGAGGGGATTTGTAAGGGTTCTTGAAAAAGAGGGCATTCAAATAAAACCCTCAACATTTTTGCTGCCGGAGCTTCTGGCGCAACCAGGTTGTTGGACAAAACGGAAACCGTCCCGGTCGGATAAAAATGATATCGAACTCGGCTGGAAATTGGCAAAGGAGATTGGGCGTCTCGATATTGGACAGTGCGTTGTGATCGGAGGGGGATCGGTGTTAGCCGTAGAAGCCATAGATGGAACAGACGCGACCATAAAACGTGGGGGACGACTCGGCAAAGGCGCTGCAGTAGTCGTAAAAGTATGTAAACCTCACCAGGACACCCGATTCGATATTCCTGCTGTAGGCGCTCAGACAATAAGGACGATGGTTGAGGCCGGGGCGAAGGTTCTGGGCATTGAAGCCGGCAAGGCGGTTGTTTTTGACAAGAAGGAGATGATCGACCTGGCGGACGAAGTTGGTATCATCATTGTTGCGTTGGAAAAGTAAAGATATGAAAAAACTGCGAGTTGGTGTGATTGGCGTCGGATATCTCGGGCAATTTCACGCTGAAAAATATGCCCGGATGAATGACGTTGACCTGGTGGGAGTTGTTGATATTGATAAAAATCGTGCTGAAACTGTTGCTGAAAAAGTTAATACAAAAGCATACATAGACCATAAAGCGCTATTTGGAAACGTCGATGCCGTCAGTATCGCAGTTCCCACACCGGTTCATTTTGTCATTGCTAAAGATATTTTGCTGAACAATATCGACATCATGATTGAAAAGCCGATTACAGAGACCACCGAAGAGGCGGATGAACTGATTCATTTGGCAGAATCAAGGAACCTTGTTATCCAGGTCGGACATCTTGAGCGGTTTAATCCGGCAGTTGTGGCATTGAAAGATATTGTTAAGAAGCCGATGTTTATCGAGTCTCACCGATTAAGTATTTTTCAAGGGCGCTGTACCGATGTCAGTGTTGTTCTGGATTTGATGATTCATGACATTGATCTTATTTTGGATTTTGTCAGATCAAAAATAAGTGCTGTTTATGCGTCGGGAGTGCCTGTGGTTTCAGAACATGTGGATATTGCAAATGCCCGGCTTGAATTTGAAAGTGGGTGTGTTGCCAATGTGACAGCCAGTCGAATATCAACCAAAAACGAAAGAAAAATCAGGCTGTTTCAAAGAGATACTTATGTTTCCGTTGATTTTTCAAAAAAAGAAATTACTTCCATTCAGCAAACCGGCAGCATTGATTGTGGTTTGATCCCCGGTATGGATATTAAACAGGTTAGTTTTGAAACAGGCGATGCCCTGGAAAATGAATTAAAATCATTTGTAAATGCGGTCATCCATCGTGAAACTCCGGTAGTTACGGCTCAAATGGGACGTGATGCCCTGGAAATTGCGTTGAACATTATGGGTCAAATTAAAGAAGGCGTTCGCAAATTTTTGTGATAGATACACCATGGATTGTTTTTCAAAAAAAAAGCGCGTCATGATTATTGCCGGTGAAACTTCCGGTGATCTGCACGGTGCGAAACTTGTCAAGGCCATGCAAAAAAGGAACAAAGGGCTCTTTTTCTGTGGTATCGGTGGACAGGCGCTTAAAGAAACCGGGGTTGACATCTTGATTGATGCCCGTGAAATATCCGTTGTGGGGATAACTGAAGTATTTTCAAAGATTCCAAACATTCTAAGAAGTCTTGGAATGGTTAAAAAGACCTTCAAGACCATGCGTCCGGATCTTTTGATACTGATTGATTTTCCTGATTTTAATCTTCATGTGGCAGCAACGGCCAAAAAAATGGGAATACCTGTTTTATATTATATCAGTCCACAGATTTGGGCGTGGAGACCTGGCCGTGTAAAAAAGATTGATAAACTGGTGGACCACATGGCCGTTATTTTACCCTTTGAAGAAGATTTCTACAGGAAACAAAAAATCCCGGTAACCTTTGTGGGACATCCATTGCTGGAAAACAGTCTTCCGACAAAACAAAGGATCGAGGATAAGTGGATGGATGATATTCCTGTCATCGGTCTGCTTCCGGGATCCCGCCACGGGGAGATTGAAAGGCACCTCCCGGTAATGATTGATGCCGCCCGAATTTTGTTAAAAAAGATCGAAACCATAAAGTTCATTATTTCACTTTCACCCGATGTGGGAGAAAAGCACGTAAAAGAGATTGTTAAAAAACATAAAGGAGAGGCTAATTTTGAGATTGCTGCCGGTAATGTGAGAAAAGTCTTTGAGCGAAGCAAAGTCGTCATGGCTGCATCCGGCACCGTGACTTTGGAGTCGGCAATTTCAGGTACGCCGATGGTTATCATTTATAAAGTATCTCCGGTGAGTTTCCGGTTGGGAAAGGCAATGATACGAGTTAAAAATATTGGTCTGGTTAACCTCATCGCGGGCAAGGAGATTGTTCCGGAGTTGATCCAGGAAGAAGCATCTTCCACCAGGATTGCGGATACGGTTTTCAAAATGCTGAGCGATCCTTCCGGTCTCAAACAATTAAGTCTTGAACTACTGGCCCTTAGGGATAAACTGGGTGGTCCGGGTGCATCGGGACGCGTGGCAGATATCGCCTTTGGCATGCTCGAAAGATGAATCATACAGGAAGTAGGAAATAGGATACAGGAAAGAGGAAAGAGGATAAGGGAAACCACGGATGAACACGAATAAACACAAATTAAAATAATAATATTTATGTTCATTTGCGGTTATTTGCGGTGATCTATTTTCTAATTCCTATTTCCTTTTTTCTCAAATGAACATTCAACAAATCAAATTCCCTCTGGGGATAACCAAAGTCTGGGCCTCCCCCGCGTGACGGGATCTAAGATAGGCCAGGATTTTTACGAATATGTTTAAACTAAAATTAAAAGACAGGCACAAACGCTTACTGGCGCATATCAAGGAAAACAAATTCAGACTTTTTCTGGCAATGGCGTGTATGTTGGTTATTGCTGTGGCAAGCTCTGCTACAGCCTTTTTAGTAAAACCTGTGCTGGACGACATATTTTTCAATAAAGACACCACAATGCTCAAGATCATTCCCGTGGTCGTTGTTCTAATTTACTTCCTACGTGGTCTGGGAATGTATGGTCAAGACTATTTAATGAATTATGTGGGCGAGAATGTCATCAAGGACTTAAGAAACGATCTTTATAGCCGTATACAAGACCTTCCCATCGCTTTTTTCCATAAGGAACAGACCGGTGTTCTAATGTCGCGAATTACAAACGACGTCAATATCATCAAAGCCATGGTTTCAACAGCGGTCACAGGGTCATTAAAAGACAGCTTCACCATATTAGGTTTGACATTTGTTATTTTTTACCGTGACTGGAAAATGGCCCTGTTTGCATTTGTTGTTTTGCCGGTTGCCTTTTTTCCTGTTGTTGAATTTGGCAGAAGAGTGCGCCGGATAAGTACCGGATGCCAGGAGGCCATGGCAGATCTGAATTCTTTTTTGCACGAAACCTTTGCCGGGAACAAAATTGTTAAGGCATTCGGCATGGAATCATATGAAAAAAAACGGTTTTTTAATAAAACCCTCGACCTGTTCAAACTTGAGATGAAAGCCGTGATTGCAAGGTCCTTATCTTCTCCGATCATGGAGTTTCTCGGCGGGTTGGGAATCGCTTTTATTATATGGTACGGAGGCTATAAGGTAATTACGGGCAGTTCCACAGCCGGTACGTTTTTTTCATTTATGGCGGCAGTACTGATGCTGTATGATCCTGTAAAGAAACTGAGCGGGCTCAATAATGCTGTCCAGCAAGGACTTGCCGCTGCCGATAGAATTTTCGACATTATAGAGATGGAATCAGACATCAAAGAGAGAAAGGATCCTATAACGATTAAGCGAGGGCCACACCGTGTAACATTTGAAAACGTTTTTTTTAAATATGATGATGTTATGGTTCTTAAAGACATCAATCTGGATGTCAAGGCTGGTGAGGTTCTGGCACTGGTCGGAATGAGTGGCGGCGGGAAAACATCAATGGTTAATTTGATACCAAGATTTTATGATGTTACCCGGGGTGCTATCAGGATCGATGGCGTCGATATTCGCGATGTTTCGATATCTTCACTTCGTGATCAGATGGGTATCGTTACTCAAGAACCTATTCTTTTTAACGACAGTATAAGGAACAATATCGCCTACGGTAAGCGGAATGCAACGGACAAAGAAATCATCAAGGCTGCAGAGGCAGCCTATGCTTATGATTTTATACAAAATTTTCCGAACAAGTTTGACACAAATATCGGAGAACTTGGAGGACGTCTTTCCGGTGGAGAAAAACAGAGGATATGTATTGCGCGTGCCCTGCTTAAAGATGCACCAATATTGATTCTTGACGAAGCAACATCTTCTCTGGATGCAGAAGCGGAGATGCTTGTTCAAAAGGCTTTAGAGAATTTGATGAAAGGGCGAACAACTTTTGTCATTGCGCACAGGCTCTCAACTATTGATTATGCCGACAGGATTGTTGTCATTGTTAATGGCCGGGTCGAAGAAGAA
>Ga0224495_10002034_pt1 | contig 13594 bp, 13 predicted proteins | sample SF_Jul11_sed_USG_FD_168128 | JGI IMG/M metagenome (GOLD analysis project Ga0224495, IMG submission 168128) | Sediment microbial communities from San Francisco Bay, California, United States - SF_Jul11_sed_USGS_4_1 | ecosystem: Environmental > Aquatic > Marine > Sediment | place: USA: California... | reverse complement strand
CCACATTATCACGGCTGTCCCATACAGCCTGTGGAGAACCTATTTATACCATAATATACGATGGCGCAAGTCTTTTATTGAGACTTTCTCAAAAAATGCGAAACTGTATTACTGGAAACGGCACTAAGTAGAGCATTGAGGCAATAAGGTATATTGCTCCTTCAGAGCGGTCTTCAATAAAACCATCAAAAAGAGAGCACAGCAGTGAATCCGCTGTGCTCTCTTGTGAGATTTAAATCGCTTTGACTATTCGCCTTTGATGTCGATCTTTTTGGCTTTGCTTTCGGGGGCGGGCGTTTTGGGCAGTTTGACTGTCAGAACGCCCTTCTTAAACGCCGCATCGATCTTGTCCTGATCCACTTCGGCGGGCAGCGCGATCGACCGGCAAAAGCTGCCGTAAGAGCGTTCGGTCAGGAACCGTTCGCCTTCTTTTTCTTCGTGCTCGGTTTTCTTTTCGCCCTTGATCGTCAGCACATCGTCGTGGAGGGTAATCTCGACATCCTTTTCATCCATCCCGGCCAGTTCGGCACAGAGGGTGATATCGGTGTCGGTTTCGGCCACGTCCATGCGGGGCATGAACGCTTCGGTGCCGCGTGTCAGGGCCCGCAAAGGGCTCAGCGAAAAGTCGCCAAAATCGCCGAAGAAATCGTCGAACATCCGGTTCATCCGGCGCTGCAGCGTCGAAAGAGGATAGCTTTCCTCACTGGGGCGAATGCCCACATTCCGTCTGCGATTTTTCCAAGGTACCATTTCCTGAAAGACCATTGTGTCATCTCCTTTCTTTTATAAAGTGATTACATTTGAAATTCCCGTTTCTGCGCGTCTGAGTAGTTTTACAGTCCCAAGCTTCGAGTTTCCTCGCGGGAACTTACCACCCTAAAGGGTGTATTGTTAACATTTTTAATTCTTTTATACGCCATGTATCTAAAGTACAAACAGCGTGCCAAATTCGACGGATTTTCCATAAGCTGTTTATTTGAAATGATTTGTGGAGATTTCGCGCCATTTCGCGAAATGTCCGCCCCCGGGGTTTCTGCCAATTTTGCACCCCCGGCAGTCTTTCATTTTGACAGGTCCCCAGGATGATTCATGCCCGCACCACTATCGGGCTATCTCAATATGCGCTAAATCTAAACCAAATCGATTCTTAAATGGGGCTTTTCGGGCAAAAGCCGAAAAACGACAATGCCGCTCCTAAGAGTATGATCACAGTCGCCCAGAGATTGAATAGGTTTTCTTTCACCATGGCTTTGGTCAGTGCCATCATCAGCTTTGGGCATACCAGGATCAATAGGCCCTTGATTAGCGCCAGCCAGCCGATAACGGAGAGGACCATGGACCAATCGTGTGTGCAGCCAATACCGCGATGGGCCAGAATCACAAAACCGATCGCCAGAGCCGACACCCCGCCGATGTACATCGCGGCGGCGTTCTCGGCGAAGTCGGTGAACAGTTTCTTGTAAAAGCCGGGGTTGATCAGCATTCCCACCCCGACAGCAAGATACACGACCGAAAAGAGTTGAAAGATTTGAGCATCCGACATTTTTGTTTCTCCTGTTGCCACAAGTAATAACCCGCGATTTTCAGTGGCTACGCACCACCTTGCCGCATAAGCTTTATCGGCTTATGACGCCCCTTTACAATCGCAGAAGTCGGTTATTCCGTTCTATAATTTGCAATTCAATAATCCCGACAAACCTTTACCTGAAAAAACGGCGCCAATCCGTTCCAAAAATACGGCTCCAAGCCATCGCAACACGGCATCATAGAATCACTCAGAAACCTCATTTTTAGCCCAAAAAAAACAAACTCTCAAATCCAACACCTTTTTTCACAAAATAAAGCCAACTGAAGCCCCATTTCCCATGATGGCCATTGCGTTGCGGCCAAAAATACATTGACTTTTTCCGGAACATCCCTTAGAGTTACGCGGCTTTTTTGGGCGCATTGGGCGCAGCGGTGAAAACGTAAGCAAAAACCTAAAGAATATCAGAAAGGAATGGTAAGAAATTGGCTGATGTAATGAGTGTATTAAAGGAAAAAATTGACCCGAAAAATCTCGAAAAACTGAACGCTCTCGGCAATGCCAAGCTCAATGCTTTTGTTGCGGACGGCATTGAGCTGCTGAATCCGGACAAGGTCATTGTTATTACCGACTCCAAAGAAGACTTGGCCATGATTCGTGAAATGGCCAAAAACGGCGGCGGGGAAACGCCGCTGGCAACACCGGGCCATACCTATCACTTCGACGGACCCAAGGACCAGGGCCGGGACACCTTCAGTACACGCTACCTCCTGCCGAAAGATATGGACCTGGGCGAGTCGCTCAACTCTATCGACCGGCAGAAAGGGCTGGACGAGGTCCGCGGCTATCTCAAAGACACGATGGTTGGCCGCACGATGCTGGTCTGTTTCTGGTGCCTGTGCCCGACGGGCTCGGACTTCGCGATTTCCTGTGCCCAGATTACGGATTCGCCGTATGTCGTACACAGCGAGAGCATTTTGTACCGCCCCGGTTACGAACAGTTCAAAAAGCTGTCGGAAAACGACATGTTCTTCCGCTTCATGCACTCCGAAGGCGAAACCGACGAAAACGGATGCAGTGTGCAGTGGGAAAAACGCCGCGTCTATATCGACCTGACCCGGAACATGGTTTACTCGGTCAACACCCAGTACGCCGGAAACACCGTCGGGCTGAAAAAACTGGCCCTGCGTCTGGCGATCCAGAAGGCTTCCGGCGAGGGCTGGCTGGCCGAACACATGTTCATCATGGGTGCCAAGGGTCCCGGCGGCCGCACAACCTATTTCACAGGCGCGTTCCCATCGGCCTGCGGCAAGACGTCAACCGCGATGCTGCCCGGACAGACGATTATCGGCGACGATATCGCCTACCTGCGCAAACGCGATGGCGTCATGTACACGGCCAACGTTGAGCAGGGTATCTTTGGGATTATCGGCGATGTCAACCCGGACGATGATCCGGTTATTTTCGAAGCCCTGCAGACGCCCGGAGAAGTCATCTTCGGCAACGTGCTGATCAAAGACGGCAAGCCCTATTGGGACGGTATGGGTTCCGACCTGCCGAAATCCGGCGTCAACTTCCAGGGCGAATGGACCCCGGACAAAAAAGACAGCGACGGCAACGTTGTTCCGCCATCACACAAGAACGCCCGTTATACGATTCGGCTGGATGCACTGGCCAATCTCGACCCGGAAGCGAACAATCCGCAGGGCGTGCCCGTCGGCGGCGTCATCTACGGCGGCCGCGACAGCGATACACAGGTGCCTGTCGAACAGGCGTTTGACTGGGCCGAGGGCATCATCGCCAAGGGCGCTTCGATTGAATCGGAAACCACCGCCGCCACGCTGGGCAAGGCCGGCGTGCGGAAGTTCTGTATTATGGCCAATCAGGATTTTGTTTCGATCCCGCTGGGCCAGTACATCCAGAACAACCTGGACTTTGCCGCCGGCGTTAAGAATCCGCCGGCGATTTTCTCGACCAATTATTTCCTGAAGGATGAGAACAATAAGTTCCTCAACGGAAAACTGGACAAGATGATCTGGCTGCTGTGGGCCGAGCTGCGGGTCAACGGCGATGTCGATGCCATCAAGACGCCTACCGGCTGGATTCCGAAGCACGAGGACCTGGCGCCGCTGTTCAAGGAAAAACTGGGCAAGGACTACACAAAGGAAGACTACATCAAACAGTTTACGATCCGTGTTCCGGAACTGCTGGCCAAGTACGACCGCGTTGAAGCGATCTACCGTGAAAAGGTGGCCGATACGCCGCAATTGGTGTATGACACGTTCGCCAATATCCGCAAGCGTCTGAAAGACCTGCAGGCGAAAAAAGGCGACACCGTCAGCCCGCTGGATCTGTAAGAATGCAGCCGAAGCATCCTGCTTCGGAAAAATGTGAGCATCCCGTCAATACAACAGGGACGACCGCCGGAGTCGTCCCTGTTGTATATCAAGCTCTCCCCCTCCCCTGCAGGAGGGGGGCATGAAAAGCCACACAGGATTGGATATTAGATCCCTTCAGGATTTACTACAGCCAAGTATAGCTCGACTATACCACTTGTCGGCAAAGTCATAATTCTAACATTGACAGGCTTCCTGTCTTTTTGTATCCTATTGCAATGAAAACTGTTTTCTTCATCATTGTAATTTTCAGTACCATTGCCGCTTTAGCTTTTTATGATGCTGTCGAGGAAGGATATAGCAAAGGAGAATCTGTCGCCTATGCAATGCTTCCTGTTTTTATTTTATTAATCGGTAATTGGATTGCATTAGAAGTGAAAATTAAAAAGAATAGAAATTCATTTACATTCGCCGGCACGATGGCTCTCAATGTTCTTGTTTTGGTTGTGTATGCCCTTTATGCTACAAATGGACAATCAGGCCCCGACACCGCTGCACATATGCATGTAATTACCTTTCCAATCTTATTGGCAATTGCAAGTATTATTCTCCTTCTCCCTTTGCTGGTTACAGATTTTATAACAAGGAAGAAAAAACCTATCAGATAATAATGGTGGGCACGGGCCACCCTACGATGGATGTTTATGCGGATATTGATGAACATATTGTATAGTGTGGCGCTGGTGCTTTACAGCCCGAAGATTTTATACCGTCGGCTGTTCCAGAATCGCTACCGCGGTGGCTGGGATCAGCGGCGCGGCTTTATCAGCCGCAGGCATTCCGACAAGCCGTGCATCTGGATACATGCCGTCAGCGTCGGCGAGGTCAACGCCACGCGCACGCTCATGGAGCAGATGGCAAAACAGATGCCCGAATACGAAGTCGTCATCTCCTCGACGACCGATACCGGCCTGGTTCGGGCTAAAGCATTGTACACGAATGACTACGCGGTCTTTTATTTCCCATTCGATTTTTCGTGGATGATGAAACGCGCATTCCGCCGACTGAATCCGGCGATGATTTTGCTGATGGAGCTGGAAGTCTGGCCGAACCTGGCCTCGCTGGCAAAGGAAAAGAACATTCCGGTCGTGGTAGTCAACGGCCGGCTCAGCGATCACAGTTTCCCCAAATACCAAAAGATTCGCGGCATTACAAAGGCCATGTTCCGCAAAGTCTCGCTGGTGTTGGCCCAAACCGAAGAATATGCCGAGCGGTTCATTGACCTGGGTTGCGCAAAGGACAAAGTCATCGTCACTAGTTCGCTCAAATACGACACCGCCCAGACCGACGGGGGCGTTGAAGGCGCCGACCGGTTGGCTGAACAGATTCATTTTGGCAAAGAACCGCTTTGGGTGGCTGGCGGAACCGGCCCCGGCGAGGAAAAAATGATTCTGGACGCTTTTGCCATGCTCAAGAAACTAAACGGCCTCGAAAACCTGCGGCTGGCGATTGTCCCGCGAAAACCGGAGCGCTTTGACGAAGTTGCCGCCCTGATCGATGCGGCGGGGTTCGGCTTTGTGCGGTACAGTGTACTGAAGAAGGACAATACAGAAACCACCGGAAAACCCACGGTCATCCTCGGCGATACGATGGGCGATCTGAAAAAGTTCTATGCACTGGCAACGGTGGTCTTTGTCGGACGGACGCTCGTGCCGATGGGCGGCTCGGACATGATGGAACCGACCGCATTAGGCAAATGCACGCTGTTCGGCCCGCATACCTTCAACTTCAAGCAAACGGTCGATGCGCTGCTGAAAGGCCGCGGCGCCATTCAGGTAACCGATGAAGCGGACCTGTATGAAAAAACACTGCAGTGTCTGATCAACCCCGACTTCGCAAGCTGCACCGCCGCCAACGGCCAAACCGTCATCCGCCAAAACCAGGGCGCCACGCAAAAAACCCTGGATGCAATACGCCGGATTATGGAGTAATAAGTGATATTAACTTCAAAGCAAATTAAAAAAGGCTTTTGGTGTTCGAGACGAATAAGTGCTTTCCCTCCTAAAAAAATTACTTCTATAGAGGATTACAAACCTTGCTCGAAACTCAATCTGGTCATTACACAGCTAGGGCTGAAGTCGCATCAACAAAAAAAACTTGTTCAACTGTGGTGCGAAAAACTTCCCCAACTGAACAATCTCAAATACTTGTGGTTTAATTCCAGAGTAAATCAAATAATGTTTGATTCAGCCTGTAGGATTCCGAACTTAGAGGGGCTGTATATCAAATGGAGTGGAATAAAGGATCTTTCGGCGTTACAAGACTCGAAACATTTGACGCATCTTCATATCGGTTCTTCCTCACAAATTGAGAGCATAGAAGTATTAGGAGATCTTCGGAATTTAATCGCCTTAGATATAGAACAGTTAAGTAAGATCAGCGATTTTGGCGTGCTCGCGAAGCTGACACAACTTGAGGGTTTGGGGATCGATGGCAGTATTTGGACTCCCCAGGCAATTGACACATTGGAGCCTGTTGGCCAATTGGAAAATCTGAGGTACTTTACGGCAACTAATACAAAAATAAAAACCAAATCTTTTGCCCCCCTGTTGAAATTAAAGAATTTAGTTCGATTTGATTGCTCTTGGAATTATCCCGCAGAGGAATTTGAAAAGCTGAAGCCTCTGCCCAGCCTGAAATATGGAAACATTCAAACATCTTGGAAAGAGATAAAAAGCAAAACAAAAAAGGCATAGCTAAGCAAAGGGTGCCACCCTAAATCAAAGTCATGAAAAATTTATCACACGCTTATCGCCGTTGATTGTGCCTGCGAAACCGCTGGCGGCAGGTCCATGCCAATGCGGCCGCCGCGGCGATCGCGGCCATAATGACAATGGCGTAGGAACTGTACGATAGTGTCTGCCGGTGCAGTTGATGCAGCAGATACGCCCAGCCGAGAATCGCCACATAGGTACCGATCAGCACGGTGACAAGATTGACCCAGACACGCATTCCCAGCAGGTAGCCGATCATGCAGCCGACCACAGGCCCGGTCATCCAGAACGGCAGCCAGACAAACATGAACAGGCCGATGACACCGTATTTGCGAACCTTGTCTTTGTGGCGCTGGGCGGCTGTATAGGTCCGGTCCGACAGCCGCCTGAGCCATTTCATCATCAGCAACTGCCGCCAGATGAAAACAAACAGCGGGTAGAACACCAGCACCAGGATCGTTTCGAGCAGCATACTGATGATAACGACACGGACGTGACCGACCCCCATGGAGTAGCCGAAACCCATACAGCCAATGCGGCCGAAAACAACTTCAACGGCGGTCATCCCAAGCAGGGTTTGGAAGCTGTCAGGATTCGTGAACAGTTCAAACGCCAGCCATAAAATATAGACCAACGTTAATCCGAGCCCCGTCAACAACACATGACCTTCTGCGCTGGTCACGAGCAGCCCTTTCAGGCCGGCTGAGCCATCTTTCTTCAACCCTGAAGGCAGGTTTTTTTCTGCATTCTCCACACATACAGTATAAACAATTGGGCAGAAATTGTAAAGGAGCCGGTCAGGCTACTGTTGGCTGAGAATCTCCCCCCGCAAGCTGATGGCGATGTCGTTGATCTTCAAATCCGAACCGGCCAAGGCAACCGCTTTTTCGGCGATGCGCAGCAGGCCTGTGCAGCAGGGCACTTCCATATGGACAACCGTTACACTTTTGGACTTGCCGGTGGTGATGATGTCGGCAATCTTTTGCGCGTAGGCGCCGGTGTCGTCGAGTTTGGGGCAGGCGACGGCGATGGGCTTTCTCTTGAGCAACTTGCTGTGAAAATCGCCCATCGCGAACGGCACACAATCCGCCACCAGCATTAAATCCGCCCCGGCGAAATACGGCGCCATCGGCGACACCAGTTTGAGCTGTACCGGCCACTGAGCCAACTGCGACGACACATCGCCGGAAGCGGGTGTGTCCGTTGTTGGCGCTGCCGCGAAGTTTATCATCTTCATCCCGGGACAGCCGCCCCCCATTGGTTTTGCTGTAGCTTGCTGTTGTTGATGAGCCGCCTTATTCCGGGCCAGTTGCTCGAGGTATTTTTTCGTGGCCTCTTCATCAAACTCGGCAGCGTTGCGCTGTTCAATGGTGATCGCACCCACCGGGCAGCAGTCCAGGCACGCACCCAGCCCGTCGCAGTAGATCTCACTGACGAGCTTGGCCTTGCCGTCGATCATCTGAATCGCCCCTTCGGCACAGGCACTGACACACTTTTCGCAGCCGATACATTTTTCTTCATCAATTTTGACGATATTTCGTAAAGCCATTGTCACCTCATTTTTTGAACCACGAATGAACACTAATAAACACTAATTTTTTTATTCGTGTAAATTCGTGTTCATTCGTGGTTCTTTATTTTAAGCCAGAATCGCTTCCAGATCCTGCCGCGGGGTAGTTACCGGGGCGATGTTGAACTTTTCGACCAGCACGTTCAGCACATTCGGGCCGATGAATGCCGGCAGGGACGGCCCCAGCTTCATATTCTGGATGCCCAGGTAGAGCAGTGTCAGCAGGATGCAGACGGCCTTTTGCTCGTACCAGCTCAAAATCATCGACAGCGGAAGATCATTCACGCCGCACTCGAACGCGTCCGCCAGCGCAACGGCAATCTGGATCGCCGAGTACGCATCGTTACACTGGCCGATATCCAGCAACCGCGGGATGCCGCCGATGTCGCCAAACGGCAGCTTGTTAAACCGGTACTTGCCGCATGCCAGCGTCAGGATGATACAATCATCCGGCACCTGCTGAGCGAAGTCGGTATAGTAGTTGCGGCCCGGTTTGGCACCATCACAGCCGCCGATCAGGAAGAAGTGCTTGATCTTGCCGGCCTTAACCGCGTCAATCACAGTACCGGCCACACCCATCACGGCGTTATGGCCAAAGCCGATCGTAATCGTTTTTTCCGGCTCATCGGCGGCAAAACCCGGGGTTGCCAGTGCCGCCTGAATCACCGGTGTAAAATCCTTGTCCGGCCCGATGTGCATCACATCCGGCCACGCCACCAGCCCGGTCGTGAAGATGCGGTCCTTGTAGCTGTCGCGCGGCTTTTGAATGCAGTTGGTCGTCATCAGGATCGCACCGGGAAAGGCCTCGAATTCTTTCTGCTGATCCTGCCACGCCCCGCCGTAGTTGCCCACGAGGTGTTTGTATTTTTTCAATTCCGGATACGCGTTGCACGGCAGCATCTCGCCATGTGTATGAACGTTCACGCCCTTGCCCTCGGTTTGTTTCAGCAGAATCGCCAAGTCTTTCAGGTCGTGGCCGGACACCAAAATCGCCTTGCCCGCCACCGGCGTCACACGCACCACGGTCGGCTCCGGATGACCATACGTTTTTGTGTTGCCCTCATCCAGCATCCCCATGACCTTCAGGTTCACCTCGCCGACCTTCAGTGCCATGGCGACCAGCGCATCCACCTCCCCGGCCAGCTTGCCGTTGAGAAAGTCCAGTGCCTCATGGAAAAATGCGTACACGCTGTCATCCTCAACGCCGAGAATCTTCGCATGATCCGCATACGCCGCGGTGCCTTTCAGGCCGTACAGGATGAGTTCCTGCAAGCCCGCGACGTCCTCGCCGTATGCTTTGAGTCGATTGGCGATGTTATGCAAGGCCGCCTGCTTGAGCATTTCATCCCGGCTGGACGGAACCTGCCACTGGCCCGGCCCCACCAAATGCTCCGGCTCGACCCCTTTTTTCTGACAGGCATCATTGTACAGCGCCTTGGCCTGATCGAACACCTGACCGGCCCTGGCAATGATCGCTTCCAGCCGAATCGGATCGAAATTTACATTCGTCACCGTGGTAAACAACGCCTCGACAACAAAACGGTCAATCGCACGATCTGTCAAGCCCAAATAACCCGCACGGGCGGCATACATCGAGATGCCCTCCGCCGCATGGATCAGCAGATCCTGCAGATCCGCCGTTTCAGCCGTCTTGCCGCACGCCCCGATATTTTTCGAGCACCCCTTGCCCCCGATTGTTTGTTCACATTGATAACAAAACATTTTTTATCCTTTCTGATAAAGTCTTAATTCCATAACTACGAACTTAAAACTACGAACTAAGAACTATTTCACCCTTATCATGGTCAGCGGCATTTTGAATTTTTTCTCCGCCCGCACCGCATGCGGGATATTCGCCGGCATAATGACGATTTCGCCGGTGTCCACCGTATGATCTGCGCCATCGATGGTCACCACGCCCTGTCCGTCCACCACCTGTACGACTGCGTCAAACGGCGCAGTGTGTTCACTGAGACGCTGACCGGCATCAAAAGCGAATAAGGTAATCGTGCCGATGGGCTTGTCCAGCAGGGTTTTACTGACGATGGAATCATCGGCATAGGCGACGAGTTTTTCAAGAGCGGCCGGCTTGCCGTAACAGGCAGCGAGGCATTCGGTCTGTTTGTCTATTTTAGCCATTGTCAGCTCCCGTCTCAACAAATTCCCAATTAAAACTCTCCCCCTGCCACTTGTCCCGCCGAAGCTCAAAAGCGAAGGGGGAAGGGGGTTATAAATTCCCTTTAAAATATAATTGGCGTCTATTCGCGTTCATTCGCGGTTCCAATAAACTCCTGCAGCGTCAGTTCGTTCAGGTATCCGCTTATCTTGTTTTGCAGTTCGGCCATCTTCGGCCGGGCCGGACACTTGCCTTTCCTCGGGCACTTGAACCCGCCCATCAGGCATTTATTGACGGTCACCGGCCCCTGGACCGCTTCGACCAACTGGCTGAACGCGATTTTTTCCGGCTTTTTCGCCAGCCGGAAGCCGCCTTTGGGACCCATGACGCTTTCAACGATTCCCGCATGGGTCAGCTTTTGCAGGATCTTGCACGCCAGGGCGTACGAAACATCGTTGTCCTCGGCCAGCACCCGCGCCGACAGGGCTCGATCCTGGCCATAGGCCCCGGCCATCTGGGCCGCCAGCCGAAAAGCATAATCCGTATCACGTCGTATCAGTTCCATAATCAAGCCAAAAACTGCTCTGGTTACTGTCATGCCGGACTGGATCCGGCATCCAGTCGTTTTCGCTCTGGACCCCGGGTTCCCGGATCAAGTCCGGGACAAGCTCTGCCGGGGTGACAATTCGAACCGGCCTTGTATAAGACTAATATAGTCCTACTAGCCACAAAAGTCAACCCCCTAATTCAAATTTTTTTAATCTTTTACGAAAAACCCCTTTTTCAGGCCCATCCGAACCGTACACCCACTGGCCGGTCGGCAGTTTAGCCGCGATGGTTACTTGCACGTCACCGTTTTCTTAACCGCCTTCTTTTTTACTGTCGCTTTCTTTGCCATCGCATTCATTTCCAATTTACGCTTTTTCATTTTTTACCACGAAGGCACGAAGAAACACGAAGATTTTTTATATGTATTTTCCTTCGTGACCCTTCATGTCTTCGTGGTGAAAAAATCATAAAACAAACCGCTTAATGCCTTCCTTCAACCGGCAGACATTAAAATTCAGCAGCAGCCCGGTTTTGATCCCGGCCAGTTTCATATACGTCAGCAGTTGCGCCTCATGGATCGGCAGCAATTTATGAACGCTCTTGAGTTCTACGATCAGCTCATTCTCAACCTTCAGATCAACCCGGTACCCATTTTCCAGTTGAATGCTTTTGTACTCGATGGGCAATTCCGGCTGAACATCGTGCCGGATATTGGCACGTAACAGTTCAAACGACAGGCATCGCTCATACGCCGATTCCAGCAGCCCCGGCCCTAACTGCTTATGGACCTCAATCGCACACCCGATAACCTTATTGGACAGTTCGTCGAATTCCATTTCATTGGCTCCTTGAAAAAAAGAAATTGTGATTTAATATGTTTTCACCACGAAGGCACCTGCCGCGACGGGCGCGAGCACGGCGGGCGAAGATGCACGAAGTATTTTGTTTTATATTTATTTTTCTCTTCGTGGTTAAGAATCTTTGCCCTAAATTATACCGACACTGTCCCGAATGAAAATAATTTCTACTATGAAGACAAGAAGTTTTTTTGAATCGCCGCCCTTAAAGCATGTCGATAATTTGCTCAGCAACAGTAATCAAAGAGTCCGCATCGTCTTCGGAAATCTTCTTGCCCCGTTGAGCATTGACGGCATGGATAAACGCCCGGAGCGAACCAGCGGCCGCACCGTCGTTGTTTTTATTGCCATCCTCTAATTTTTTCCGGGCCGCATCTAACTTTGCCAATAGACTATTGGCAATCCCCTTATGCTGCACCAATTCAATAATATCACCTGCTAACGCCTCAAAGGGATCAACAACCGTAATCACACACGAATCCGGCTGCGAATCTTCAATGCCATCATTGACAATCAGCGTCACTTCATATTCACCAATACCAAACAATACATTCGGCTCCGCCCCCGTCGCAATCAACTCATTCGCATCATTGTACCAGAAATACGTCAGCGCATCGCCACACCTGTCATGAGAATCCGTTCCATCCAGTTGGACCTGAGCAAAACCATTAGAACTCGCATATACGATGATGTCCTCGCCTGCATTTGCGATGGGTGCAAAATTTTGAGTTAGCAAAAAGCCATGCTGCTCAAACCAGTCGTATTCTTCTAAATAAACCCAGCCGATACCCACGATTTGCCCATCATTATTAATATCGTAAGCTCGAGTTAATATCCACATGTCTTCGGGAGCAAGGAGCGCATTGAGCTCTATGAACCTGCCTTTTTCATATAGAAATGCTAACTCTATGTCATATTCCTGATTAAAATATCCTCCCACGGCTTGATCGTTATCATTAAGCCCAAATAAAAAATTCCATTTCCCTCGTTTTATATATTCTATTTTTTCTGGGCCTCTATAAAGAAATGAAAAGGGTTGTATTGCCTGATCAATAAAGCCAATAACAGTATTTTGATTGTTTATGCCAAGAGGATAATTGTGGCTCTCTATATCACTTAAGAAATGTAGCTGTTGGTCCTTATAGGAGAATGTTTCCGCATAAATGGCCCCGACGACGATGTTATGATCGTTAATCCCGCCAATAAGGGTAAAGCGAGATTGTGCGAATATTTCAGAGTGGCTGGTATCCAAATCATATAAGATTGCGGCGTCATCTGAAGAATTTCGAATTCTACAGGTAATTCTGTTGTTATTGTTTATATACAGGTCATTAGAAGAATCAAGTCCAAGGTACTGAATGTCTTTATTTGTCCAGACACATCCTCGTTTAATTTGTCCATCTGAATAACCAACAATAATACCTTTATCATTAATGTCCGTTGCTTGGCTTTCATAACCCCCCTCAAAAGTTCCCAGATCATACATCACCCCCTCTTTCCACAAAAAAGCATGTTGTATCCCTCCTCTCGTTGATGGCATGACGTGCGAACTACCCACAACTTGCCCGGAATTATTGATTGCTACCGCTCTGGAGTAATAACCACCTAATGTTCCTAAATCAATGATCTTGTATTTGAGATTTTCAGCTTTTACCGGAGCAAATGTAACAATTAGTAAGATGATTGAAAAAAGAAGTCCCTGCCTCATTCTAAATTCTCCCTTGTAAAAGATAATAGGTTCCTGTTATGAGGCCATCCGTCAAGTGGTAATTTGTTTTTTTGTTCTTTTACATTTTAGTTAGCTTTCGCACTTTTGAAAAGTACAAAATCGGCTTTTACGGCACCAAAAAGGGGGTTTTGAATTAAT
>Ga0224495_10002033_pt1 | contig 13595 bp, 17 predicted proteins | sample SF_Jul11_sed_USG_FD_168128 | JGI IMG/M metagenome (GOLD analysis project Ga0224495, IMG submission 168128) | Sediment microbial communities from San Francisco Bay, California, United States - SF_Jul11_sed_USGS_4_1 | ecosystem: Environmental > Aquatic > Marine > Sediment | place: USA: California... | reverse complement strand
ATCCCCGGAGGTAGTAGTTGGTTGCCGCAACCGATGCAATGACTGTGACAATTAGCACAGTTACCCATATTGCAAGCATTTTTCTCATGTCTAAATAGCCTCGTTATGTTTGAGTGTATACATCGGATCGATGTAACCTTATATGCATATCGGTTTGTTCAACTCAGGGAATCGGGAGATGAAGATCGTAGTCTTTGCATGGTTCAGGGATTCGATACATCTTTATTTTGCTGACTCTTCATCTCAACGTTGGGGAGTAAGTTATGTCTGCTTCTTCTAGCAGGTTTGTTATACAGAAGCATCAGGCTACTCATCTTCATTACGACTTTCGTCTGGAGCTGGACAATGTGTTGAAAAGTTGGGCTGTGCCAAAGGAGCCGCCCACTCAACCTGGAATCAGAAGGCTTGCTGTACAGGTTGAAGACCATGAGCTGGACTACATCGGCTTTGAAGGCGCTATTCCCAAGGGAGAGTATGGTGCAGGCACGGTTGAGATCTGGGACAAAGGAACGTTCATGCTTAAGAACCGCACTGATAAGACGATTGAGTTCACTTTGGACGGCTCAAAGCTGAAAGGCGACTACGCGCTAATCAACTTCAAAGATAACAGCTGGCTTCTTATCAAGAAGAAGACGTGAATCGCTGGGCAAAATCGCGCGCGTCAACCTATGATACGATTCCGATTCGTGTGACGGAGATTCCTCGTTTCTCAAGTGCCTGTAGGAAGGGGTTGATCCCGACCGAGTCGCTGGAAATGTGCCCTGTGATGACTAGGTTTTCCATGCCGTCTGCTCTAAGGCGTTCAAGGTCAGCTGAACTTATGTGTATGTAGATTAGGGTTCCAACTCCGTGCTTGAAATATGCCTTAGCCACGTCGTATCCTCCATTTGTTCCGGCAGCATGAGACACGATCACCTTCCCTGCTTTGTTAGAAGCTCTTCCCAAGCGGATCCTGATTGGCGTTTGTGCTTTCTTAAATTCCGAAAGCTTCTGCAAGGAGGCCACTACGTCGCCGACTGTTGCCTCCGGATTCTTTTGAATTACCAGTTTTACCTGCTTTCTCATTTGTTGTCTGCCAATTTCGTCTAAAGGCGCGTGTATGTTCATGTAAGGCATCTTTAGCAAGCGGGCAACGGAAACGTTATGATCATAGTTTCGTGTATGGTTTTCAACTTCAAGAGAATCTCTTTTCTTGCGAACTGCTTGCTCAGCTTCTTTCTTTGGCACGCCGGCTTCAACCATTTGTTCTACGTGGCGCTCAAAGACTTTGTGAAAGTCTATAATGGCAGAGCCACCCTGCGGATGATGCGAGATGACCGCGTCAAGGCGCAGCTGTTTGGCTAGCATGAGTTCTGGAACGCCTGCGTCAACACCGAACAGAGTCTTCCTGATGTTTTTACCTTTCACGTATAGCGCGCTGTCTGCGGGTATCTCTTTGAATCCGGACATTTGTAAGGCTAGACTCATTATTTCATCAGTGCTCATCATTCCTATCACAACCTACAAAGTCAGTTCTGGCATGAAGGAAACATTTCTTTTTTTCGATACTCTCGTCCGAACAGCGAAAAATAAAAAGGAAAAAAATTTTGGAGTAGATTGGATGATTGCTAGAAGTTATTAGTTAAGCGTGCGGTTTTCTAATATCTTCTTGGTCTTGATTGTCGTTTCTTAGCCCAGCAGTCTCGGCAGTAAACGGGTCTGCTCGTATCGGGCTTGAATGGTACTTCACATTCTTTGCCGCAGTCCGCGCAGGTTGCCTTGTGCATTTCTCTGGGCTCACGTCCATAAGCCATCTCGATTTCACTCCTATTTATTGATTCAACAAGAACGTGATTTCTCAACGAAACTCAAGGTTCTTGTATTGGTCTCATATCAAGACAGACACGGTTTATAAAGCTTGTCCACAGTTGCCCAAGCCAATACGCAACAGCAACAGAGAAAGTGAGCGCTCGGAGACTGGGAGCAATGGAACTTAGTTCGGCGATACGTTTTTGTTGTTGCGCCCATTGTTACTATGGGAGAACGGAGAGGATCGGACTGAGCCATCGCTGGCGGCAACGCAGAAGACGCTATTATGACTGGTTGAACCGCTTTGACCGAGCCGACAAACCGGAGAAGAGTCTTGACGAAATGCTTCGTCGTGTGTTGGGGAGTTCGGGCGAGAATGTAAAGGCTCGTGGGCGCTGCCCTGGTCAATTTGACGGTGTGCTTATGCCTCGCCCGAAAAGTCCACAGATAAGCGAGGAAAGCGAACCGCTGGTTGACGTGTTTGAAGACGAAGAGAGCATTGTCGTTGTTACTGAGCTCATAGGCATCGACAAAAGTAACGTTGACCTTCGTGCAACCCAAGACAAACTGACAATCTCTGTTGATTCGGCGGACCGCAAGTATCATAGGGAAATTGAGTTGCCAGCCAGAGTTGATGTCGGATTATCGTCTTCAAGGCTGAAAAATGGAGTCTTGGAAATTCGATTAAAGAAGCTCGGCCAAGAACTGGTCATTAGGTAGAACGTGTTGCAGCTCGATGCCGTCTAATGTTCTTCTGGCTGATGTTGCTTTTTGGATTGAAGAGAAATATAGAGAAAGCGAGTGATCGATTGCGAGTCACTCTATTTTTATCATTTCGCCTTTTGGCTTCTTCTCTTCTTTTGCCTTGGTCATCGTGACTTCAAGGACGCCGTTCTTATAGACTGACTTGGCGGTTTTTGGATCTATAGTTGCAGGGAGTTCGACTTCCTTGTAGTACTTACGTTGAGGTGTGTCAACTGAGATTGTCAGGGTCTTCTCTGTCGCGTAGACTTTGATGTCTTTTTTGTCCACGCCTGGAACTTCAGCTACAACCTTGACCTCACTATCTGTGCTTAGGACATCAACAAGAGGTTCCCTTTCTTCTTTAATGTCAATGCTTGGTCGTCTAGATCCAAATGGGGTTTCAGGTTTCAGTGAAGGTTTCACATTTCCGAATTCTCTAATCTGGGGTTTCCCATCCGGGCCTATGGTCATGGAGTAACCGTAAACGAATGGTCCCCATTCTTTAGAGGTTGATCCGTCTGGCAGTTTTCGTTCTCGAACAAGGTCCTTGGGCAGTTTTGTGGTGAATTCTTTGAATTCGCGTTGCATCATTTCTTCCATTTGGCGGAATATGTCGTCTACGTCGCCGAATAACCAGTCTCTTGAGGAGGGGCGTCGCATGCGTCTGCGGAACCATTCAGGAAAATCCTCACCAGACAAATTCTTTCCACAATCCACTGCGATAAGAAAAGCCAATCAGGGCTTATACGTTTTTCTTCTATGTTGCCAACACGTTAGCCAGCAACAGGAGGTTCATGTCAAGCTCTTTTATTGTATTGCATGATTTTTCCAAGTTCATAGTGCCGATTTGACCGTTTTGGAGACCAACCATCTTGTTGCCTTGCCCTTTGAGAAGTACTTCAACGGCTTTGTTTCCAAATAAGCTGGCAAGAAGTCTACTTCTTGCTGTTGGGCTTCCTCCTCTTTGGGCATAGCCTAGGATGCTGATTCTGACATCGGAGCCCACGCGGGTTTCTATGTTCTTAGCTAGTGTACGTGCATCTCCGGCGCCTTCCGCCTTGACGATGATGCTTGATCTCTTGCCTTTCTTCCAATTTTCTCGCAACGTTTGGACTACAGTGTCTGTTCTTGCCTTGATTTCGGGCACAATTATGATCTCGGCGCCCGATGTTAGTCCCGCTGTGAGTGCTAGGAAGCCTCTTTTTCTTCCCATGACTTCGACGATGAAAGTACGTTCGTGAGATATTGCTGTGTCACGAATCTTATCGATTTCTGTGACTGCTGTGTTAACTGCTGTGTCGAAGCCTATGGTTTCATCTGTACCGTAAACATCATTGTCGATTGTGGCTGGCACGCCGACAACGGTTGTGTCTGACTCTTTGCTCAGATCGCAGGCGCCTCGGAACGAGCCGTCTCCTCCTATGACAACGAGTCCGTCAACATTTAGTCTTGACAGGGTCTTGGCCGCCTTCTTGACTCCTTTTTTGGTTTCAAACGTGGGGCTTCTATGAGTGTGAAGAATAGTACCCCCAAGTTGTAAGATTCCGCCTACGGATCTCGGTGTCAGTATCCTAGAATCGTTTGACATTACGCCTTCCCAGCCTCGGTAGAAGCCTACTGTTTCGAGATTCATAGTGTGAGCTGTTCGCACTACGGCGCGTATGGCTGCGTTTATGCCCGGTGCGTCTCCTCCGCTTGTGACGATTCCGATTTTTCTCAAATATCGTGACCCTCAGAGGCAGTACGCTTGCTGAAAGGCTGTTAAGTGTACATGTTGAAGATAAAACATTAGCCTTGAAAAGGGATTTCAGAAAGGTTAAAAGAGAACTGACGAGTAGAAGTTCTGAAAGAGTTGAAGGAAAATGGAAGCAACTAGGTTTTACTCTTTGCCAAAACTGCCCTATGGGTACAAAGACTTGGAACCTCACATGTCAGAGCAGCAGTTGACTATTCACCATCAGAAGCATCATCAAGCATACGTTAACGGTGCAAACGGCTTGCTTGAGAAGCTCGACAAGGCGCGGAAAGAAGGCGCTGATATGGATGTGAAGGCCGCTTTGAAGGAATTGTCTTGGAACATTGGTGGCCACAGGCTGCACTCATTGTTTTGGGGAAATTTGGCGCCTGCTGGTAAGGGCGGCGGAAAACCCGGTGGAGCGTTCGCGACGGCAATCGATAAAGAATTCGGGAGCTTTGATCGGTTCAAGAAGGAGTTCACTCAGGCGTCTACGAGTGTTGAAGGTTCTGGTTGGGGTGCCCTGACTCTGTGCCGGTTGACTGGTAGACCTTTGATAATGCAGGTTGAGAAGCACAACACCAACATTTACCCTGGGTTCAGAATCCTGATGGTTCTGGACGTTTTTGAGCACGCCTATTACATTGACTTCAAAAATGACCGAGCTAAATTCGTGGAGACGTTCTGGAACATCGTCAATTGGAATGAAATCGCCAAGAGATTTGACGAAGCATCCAAATAGCGTTGGCAGCATAGCCCCCGAGATTGCCCTTTCTTTTTTTCTAGGATTCCCATCGGCCTGAATCTGGCGGGTTAAGTCAGAGGACATTTGATTTCTGGAATTTTCTGGAGTGCAGAGAGCAGCGGAACTCCAATTATTAGTGAAACGGCTACGACCAGCGCGTCTTCTATGAAGGAGTCTGCTGCGCCTGCGACGAAAAGCCCGTAGACTACATCGGGATTCGACGTGAAAAGGGTATGAAGTCCACCTGGTACTAGCAGAAACACTCGCATCAGCGCGTCCGTTGCTATGCCTATGAACGAGATCAGCAACAGTGACACGGCTAATCGTTTGACACTGGGCTGGGAGATCCATTTTCCTATTCTTGCAGTTGGATAGATCAAGGCAAAGGCGACCAAAACATCGGCAATTGCCCACAGTGGAAACCATCGTCCGAACGGATGGGCAAAGTATGCGACTAGAGTAATGGCGTAGATTGACAGAGCCATTTGCCATTTGCCTTTAGCCAACATGCCGCAGACCAGGACTCCTATAGGTTCGGCGATGACTCCGAATATGAACATGGTTGGATCAGTAGGTTTGATTGTTCTTCCGATGATGCTTCCCAATAGAGCCGCAAAGAAACCTGCTGTAGGTCCCAGTAGAATTCCTTCAATGGGCTCTAGGTAGATGGCCCAGTTTCGCCACAGGATAGGGGGCGTAAGGAAATAAAGCGTGGCGTGAAGCGCGGCAAACACGGCTGTTAAAGCAATCCACAAGCTTTTGCGCATTATTGTTTTTCCTCGGGTAGAGAAGCGGAGTCTAGTTTTCCTGCAGCGTTAATAACACTTTGGCGCGCGCTCTGAAAACACAAAATGCTGCAACTGCGCAAGTTCTCGGCTAATTGACAAATGCTTTATGTTTTCTATGGTAGATCCTTGGGAACAAAGGATAGAGCGATGTTCAGTTGGGAGAAAAATGACTGTTGAAGAAATTGTCAGTTTTCTGTTGAGCCTTGTCCCATATCTGAATGCAGGTACGATAACCTTGATCATAAGCATTGGACTCGAGAAACTTGGCTTCAAAATCACACGACGAGAGTTCAAAAGGGAACCGTTGAAAAGCTTGTTCTGGGGCCTGTGCCTTCTTCTCATAAGCAGTCTTATTGCCATAGCCATACAAACAAGATTGTCCGGACTCGAACCTTTCTTGGCTTTCATTGTCCTGTTCGCATTATATTTGGCAACAACTCAAGCCTAAGAGCGACTACAACCCGCTTCAAAGTCAGCTAGAGGAATATGCTATTCTCACTTGTGGTGCGGGGGGTGGGACTTGAACTCGTCGAGCTCTGGTCACATCACTACTGACTCCGCAACTCCCCTCTTTCTTGAGGTTTTGCAGGCTTCGGATTGTACTCGGTATACTCGTTAGGAGAAGACCCTCCAAAGTTCTCTTGCACGCTGAAGCTGAAGACCCCATCAATTCAGATTCGCCTAAACACTGAATTCAGCGAACTTTAGGCGTGTGAATGTTAGGTTGATTTGAGACCTGATTCTTCGACCACCCGCTCCAATTTGATGATTACAAGTGGTTTTTCTGCTGTTAATGAATCCCAATCTTCGTCAAGCTCAATGCCATGGGCAGCAAGGAAGTTTCTCGAGAGCCTCTTTTTGCCTGTTTCTCTCATCCTTCTTATGACTTCTGCTCTCTCAGCGGAATCTCTTACGATGCTTAACTTACCTTTAAGGGTGACAAACATGTATTGACTCAAATCGGGCTTGCACTGTTCTATCTCAACGCAGACCTGTTTGTCCTTTTCCATCAGTTTCATCTTCCTTCCGTAAGCTGCAAAGTGAAAATAAAGAGTCCCATCCATGAAGACGTACTGGAAAGGCGCAATGTAAGGATAATCGTCACCTCTGAAAGCTATTCGACAAAGGAACTGCTCCTTGATCAGTTTCTCTACTTCATTCTTCTTCATTCTTGGCAATTTCAACACAGTCATTGTCCACACCACACGCGTTATTTTTGTCTCATATTCGATTCTGAGGTCTACCTAAGAACCTTCAAGGCTTTCTACCTTCTTCCCCTAGACGGCACCAAACCTGCAATTATGGCGAATACAGGGCCGATTAGAAGCCCGGCCCATGTGAACAATGCTGTGACACCCAGTATTACCAGATAAACTCGCTTACTCAGACTCACTCTTTCTTCTCTTGTGAGGGACAATCGAAGCGTGGCTAATCCTAGAACAATGGGAATCAGGGTGAAAGCCAAAGTTATTCCTAATTCTGCTCCGGCTGAAGCCCCGATTAGGGAAAGAATCATCTGGAACAAAGTTGCGACACCGGTGCCGACAAAAAGCAAACCTGCTAGAATTCGAAACCATGTCATGAGCGTTCCCCATGTTCCCCTCCTCTTCATCTTCAGAATGACAAGTCCAACGCCGACAGCGAGAACGATGACAAATGGGGCAAGTATCAAAGCAAGGCTTTGACCTTCCCACTGATATATCGAAATAAGGCTGAACGGAATTAGGATCCACTCGTCAAGTCCATAGGATTCGCGGTCTCCGACTGCAAGTCCATAGTGCCCACCTTCCGATGCATAGACAGCTATGTAATATGTACCTGAAGCAGGTGCGTTGAGGGACACATTGGCTAGTGAATAGAAGCTGCTAGGCGAGAAAGGTTCGTACGTAGCTACTGCGGCTTGCTGGCCCTCAACTACAAGTGATTGTCCGCCTTCAGGTATTTCAACGAAATCAGGAGGAGTACCTTGTTCGACTAACGCAGGACCTATTAGCACGAAACTTGGCAAGAATGCGGCTTCTTCAGAACGTCTAGACTTGTATAGCATTATCTGGATCCTTTGACCTTGGGATATGTTGAATTTGTAGTATTGAGCGTGAGGTTCTTCTCCTTCGTGTTCGTGGAGCTGCGCATAGATAGCCCACGACTTGAAGGGGTCGGGAATTTCGGCAGCCGTAGCGAGACTTTCATTGTCGCCTGGACTGATAGGAGCATGAGCCGTTGCTCTTGGCAGCAGAAGTGAGCATGATGCCACGATAGTTAAAATAGTGGCTAATAATATTGCTTTGCTCAAGCTGAATCAACGTCCTAAATGGTCTTCTGAGTAAAGTTATATGGCTTGTTGCCAGAGGAATTAGCGCGCGCTAATACCCATCTGGCGATTGTCCATGTCTACTTCGGCAGTATTACCTTGTCTATTACGTGAATGACACCGTTGTCTGTAGCGATGTCTGCTTTGATTACATTTGCATCGTTGATCTTGACGTTCTTGTGAAGGTGCCATTTTGCAGCGTCAATTCTGATACTTTGACCCTGAACGGTCTGTGCGGAGTTCATCTTTACTACGTCAGCAGCCATGACTTTTCCTGGGACGACGTGATAAGTTAGTACTGATTTCAGTTTCGGAACGTCCTTCAGAAGCCCCTCAACAGTGCCTTTCGGAAGCTTTGCGAAGGCGTCGTCTGTCGGTGCAAAAACTGTGAATGGGCCTTTGCTTTTGAGCGTCTCAACCAGTCCCGCGGCTTGAACAGCTTTTACAAGTGTTTTGAAAGAACCTGCAGCAATTGCGGTGTCCACAATATCTGTCATATTTTCACCTCTTCTTCACGTTTTGTGATTTCCATCTAAGATATGGTTCATGCTTCTGTTAATAAGCCCGTGTGACTGTGGTGTCACAGCAACAAAACTCTTTAACGACTTGCTCCAATAATCTGCCTCATGAACTACAGAGAAAGGCAGGAAATAATTGCGAATTCGCCAATTTCGTTTAGATATCTGAAACGTTTCAACACAGCTGCAGGCGTCTTGCATTTGGCCCAAGGGATGATCATGCTCTCTCTAGGAGGCCTGTTAGAATGGGAGCAGAAGTTATACACATTCTACTTGAAGCTGAGCATAGATTTTGGACCGCCGCCGATTTTTGAAGTGAGGCCTGACCCTCAGGTTTTCTTGACTTTGGGCTATCTTGGCGTGATTGTGGCGTCTTTCCCCTTGATTTCTGCGATAGCGCATTTTTCGATTGCTTATCCGAAGAATGAGAGTTACAACAAGAACTTGAGAAAGGGAATGAATCCTTATCGTTGGTATGAGTATGCTTTCTCGAGTTCGATTATGATCGTTTTGATTTCGCTGTTTGTGGGTGTTTGGGACGTGTGGTCGTTGGCAATGATTTTTGTGCTAAACGCAATGATGATAATGTTCGGTTACCTCATGGAAGTAGTCAATCAGAAGACAGAGAAAACGACTTGGTCTCCATTTATTCTAGGTTGCATATCAGGTGGGCTTCCATGGGTCGTCCTCTACGCCTATTTTATTGCTGCGGTAAGGTCCATAGGTGTGGAGCCGCCAACGTTTGTTTACATGATACTCTTCATCTATTTCATATTGTTCAACGTCTTCGCCGTCAACATGGTTCTGCAATACAAGGGTGTAGGGCGCTGGAAAGACTATCTCTACGGTGAACGAGTCTACATAATTCTCAGCTTTGTGGCAAAGACGATGTTAGCTTGGCTCGTATTCATTGGGATATTCGCGCCCTTTCAGTAAGCCTGTCTGAGAATCATGTTGTAGTATGGCAGTTTAGTGGGCTCAAATGACGCGTCTGGTTCCCGAGAAGTTACATGTAAAGTACTTACCTGATACAAGTCCTGGTTCACCTGCAAGTCCAAGATACTACACGCTTACCCACTCAGATTCAACTGGAGATCTCTATCTAGCGATTGGCCAATGCTACGATAGAAAGCAGGTTTCGAAGTGGTACACGCGATTGATGAGGGACGAGGTATTGGCTGAGTTGAGGAGGGAGCCTCAAGGGTATTCATTGAACGTATATTGTCATGTAAGCGGAGGACTCGTTCTTGGGAGAGCAAAGTGGCGGTATGAAATCTTCTGTTCCGAGCTTTCGCTGGCTTTGGAAGCGATTAGACATGGGGACAAAGCGTTTTTCGATCAAGACCCCGGATTTGACCAAATGCCTGTGTTGGTCAACTTCAAGTCCATTGACGAAAGGTACAACAAGACTGAGAAATGGGGCGTGCTAGGAGACTACAAGGTTTGAGTAGCGCGCACAATGTCAGACAAATCTTAGGTCACAACGAATCGCAAACACTCCAATCTACGTTCAACTCGCCGACGCCCTCTTCAAGGACCAAATAGGCTATAGGTCTCCAGCAACGCCCTGAAGACCCACGCATGAACGTTGGCGCGCGCGCATCTTTCAATTGGGACGGCGCGCGTCCGGTTTACACGCTTAGAACACAAGGATATTATAGTGCGCGCTAATTGTCGTTGTTTTGTGAGCCTTATGTCGGTGATAGATGGTATTCTCACTCGCAGAAGCATTAGACGCTATGAAACTAAAGATATACCTGAAGAGGTTCTGACACGGATTCTTGAGGCTGGCAGACAGGCTCCCTCAGCTGCTAACAGACAGCCTATTCGGTTCGTCATTGTTAAGGACCATGATTTGCTGAAGGTCTTGTGCGATACTTTGATCACCCGTTTTGTCAAATATGCTCCCGTCGCTATTGTTGGGTGTGCAGACGTAAAGTCTCTTTTGACTGGAAAATGGGCTGTTGTTGACGCTGCAATTGCAATGGAGAACATGGTTATTGCCGCGTGGACTCTAGGGGTTGGTTCGTGTTGGATAGGAGCTTGCAACGAAGAAAAGGTCAAGGAACTGCTAAAGATCCCTGATAAATGGAAAGTTGTTGCGCTGGTAACCCTTGGTTATCCTGCTGAACAGCCAAAACCAAGAAAGAAAAAAACGTTCGAAGAAATGTTTACTTTCAACAGTTTCTAGGTAACTTGTTGAGTTCTTGGCTTATGCGCGAGCTAAACGGTTCAAAATCTGAACTGCAGGAGAACTCAGAGAGTGAATTGAGCATAGACATTTGTTTCAGGAGCTTCATTTGTCGACTCGAACGAAAATGATGCAAGCATGTGGTTTTGCCCGTAGACACGTGTCGAAATTGCAGCCCCAACCCATAGATGCCCACATCTGATTTCTTTCGAGGAATAAAGCTCAAAGCATGCCTAATTTCTGGTGCGGGAGGTGGGACCCCCACCCGAGTTTATCGGCAAAACCACCACGTCGGATACCCCGTGCTAGACTCCACAAGTGGACTTGAACCCGTTTGGGCATTAGTCCGGCCCACTCCCGTACCTCAGCGAAAAACCTTACCTCGGAGAAAACCAAAAAATGAACGGTGAATATTATAGGCCCTGGCTAGAAAAAGCGCGCGTGCCACCCGAAAGCTATACATTGATGCCTAGCCTTTGATGCTGCGTGATTCATTTGGCAAAAGAGGAACACAACACGCTTGAAGTCGTGCCGTACGTCGAGCTGAAAAAATACCTGGGCAAATGGTATGAGATTGCACGCCTTCCCGCCAGATTTCAAGAAGGTTGCACTGCTACGACGGCAACCTATACTCTATCTGAAGATGGCAGCATATCTGTGCTCAACGAATGCGTTAAAAACGGCAAGATAAAACGGGCAAAGGGCAAGGCAAAAGTGGTTGACAAGAAATCCGGAGCGAAACTTAAGGTAACATTCTTCTGGCCATTCTACGGTGATTATTGGATCATAGACTTGGGTAGGGAGTATGATTATGCTGTTGTAGGCACACCAAACCGCAAGTATCTTTGGATATTGAGCAGAACCCCGCAGATGGATGACAAGCTATTTTCCCGAATAATAGAATCTGTCGAGCTGAAGGGTTTCGATGTGAACAATCTCATCAAAACCAACCATAAAGAAGGCTAGAAGTAAATTTCCCTCAGTTACTTTGCTATTCTGATTAGCCAATGCGTGTTCATGCGCTGACGAACCTGCGTCTATGCGCGCGCATCTGAATCTAGCAGGCGAATCTTGGCAAAAGGTGCGGGACTTGAACCCACGAAGGCCTTCGCCAGAGGATTTTAAGTCCTCCGCCTTGGACCTGGCTCGGGTTAACCGGCCATAAAGACGGGTAGGCTTCTACCTATTCCGTCTCTTTCTTGTAACCTCAGCTATAGCATCTGCAATTTCATCCAAATGACTATCGACATAAAAATTCGGAATACGGATGGTGTCTATTCCGTCTGAATGCGAATATGAGTCTCGTTCCAAATCACGAAACAAGTGTTCTGGGTCTGTCAGGTGATATTTTCCGTCTACCTCAACATTGAGTTTAGCTGAGGGAATGTGAATGTCAACGTGCTTGTATCCGTCATCAAATTCTAATTCACTAAGAATGTCTCTTCTGTTCAGGGCTTCATGCAATCTTTTAGCTTGGGGTGTGGGTTCCCTTTGCTCGTTAACCACAGGCAAGTTTAAGTTTTCTTCAGAGAAATCTGTTTGTCTCACAAGAGTTTCTTCATATGCAACAAGCTCTAACGCTATTGCAATAGCTAGAAATGCAAACCCAGTAATCATAGAGGAGTTTGCGTACCCAGGAACTGTGAGACGAAGGGTGAAATAAACAAAAAACATCAGCAATGCAAACCACATCAACGCTATTTGAACGCAGAAAACTAGCATCCTGCGTTTCTTCGGCATGGAAATACCTCTGATTAAGAATAAAACATCCTCGAAGAGATACTTTTTATGAATTCAAAAGAAACATTCGCTTTCTGCCGACTATGAAGTGAATTGGCAGTGCGCATACGATTTGGTGCGGGAGGGAGGGGTAGGACTTCAGTCCACCGTTGAGAGTGAGGTTAGACGATAGGCGATCAGGTTTTTGTCATTGATGTTAGGTATGCTTTGGGTCCTTTTTTGTCCCATTTTGTGGCAAAGAAGGCGTCTTTGATGTAGTTGATTTTGAGCGTTTTTGAGAAGGTTTCTTCGATTTCTTTTTTGCTGATTCTTCTGGGTCCTTCGTTTCCTGGTTCTCTGTCGCTGAAGCATAGCATGAAGTATTTGCCGCCGTTGACGAGGACGCGTCTGATCTGTTCTGCAAATATTGGTCTTTCATCGTCATCTAGGGTGTGGAATAGTCCTGAGTCGACGACTGCGTTGAAGTATTCTTGGTTGAAGTATTTTTGTAGTTTGAGGGCGTTGCCTACGCGGAAGTCTACTTGGGCTTTTTGTTTAGCAGCCTTGGTCTTGCCTTTTTCGATGGCGAGGTGCGCTATGTCCATGCAGGTTACGGAGAACCCGTTCTTGAAGAGAAAAATCGAGTTGTCTCCTGTTCCGCATCCTATGTCTAGGATTCGTCCTTTTGGAATTTCGTTGTTTTCAACTAGCTTCACAATCTCTGGCTGAGGAGCTCCAATATCCCACGGAGGAGAGCCCTTGTACGCACTTTCCCACCAGCCCATTGGCGACCCCTCTTAACAGGGGTTTTTGTCTCTTTTCTTAGTTTTGCAGGATTTTGGTCTCGCTGACGCATACTGGCATTCCTACGACCCCATCTAATCTGTTCTTCATTCAAGTAAACGAATGATTCGCTTTAGGTTTAGTCTGACAAATGCTCTCATATTCTTGCTTCGGGCAATAACTCCTGCCAAGGGCGGGCTTACTTTATAGTAAAAGGTGATGAAATATCTTCCAATCAAGTCAGGTTTCATCTTCAGATCTCTGAATCTCCTC
>Ga0224495_10002032_pt1 | contig 13597 bp, 16 predicted proteins | sample SF_Jul11_sed_USG_FD_168128 | JGI IMG/M metagenome (GOLD analysis project Ga0224495, IMG submission 168128) | Sediment microbial communities from San Francisco Bay, California, United States - SF_Jul11_sed_USGS_4_1 | ecosystem: Environmental > Aquatic > Marine > Sediment | place: USA: California... | reverse complement strand
TTTGACAGGCCTGACCCCGAGACAGATAGATGACCTGGTTGCGGACGGCACATTGTCCGGAGGAATGCTGCCCAAGATCGCATCTGCACTGGATGCGGCACGCGGCGGAGTGCGTGCTGTGCATATCATTGACGGGAGGGTGCAGCATGCGCTACTGCTGGAAATCCTGACCGACGAGGGTGTGGGTACGCTGATTAAAAGCAAATAGTTGCTCGTACAGGCAAGGCTGCCAGATTTGTGAGACAAATCTCTCTCGCGATGATGCGAAGGCGCGGAGAAATTCAAAAACATTGAAAGGGTTCTGGTCATTGATTGCCCTACGTACCTTCGCGGCTTCGCGTGAATTTTTTTTGCTTCCGGCTTGCCCGGCATGGTCCTTTTAAGATGAGTGGGCAGGTTTGGATTTTTGACCTGGACAACACGCTGCATGATGCAACGCCACATATATTTCCGCACATAAACCGCAGCATGACGGCGTATTTGCAGCGGCACCTGCAACTGGATGAAGTCGCGGCAAACGACCTGCGGATGCATTACTGGCAGCGCTACGGCGCGACATTGAGCGGTTTGATGCGCCATCACGGCACCGACCCGGATCATTTTCTGTGGCACACCCACCAGTTCCCGGCACTGGACCGAATGGTGTTGCGCGAGGCGCGCTTGCGTCATGTGCTGAAGAGATTGCCGGGACATAAAGTGGTGTTTTCGAATGCGCCGCAGCATTACGCGCATGAGGTGTTGAGGTTGCTGCGAGTTGAAAATCTGTTCGGCGACGTGATGGCAGTGGAGCACACGCGCTACCGGCCCAAGCCGGACAGCTTCGGCTTTCTGCGTCTGATGAGGAAGCATGGTGTGAGAGCGGCTCAGTGCGTGATGGTGGAGGACAGCCTGGAAAATCTGCTCGCCGCGAAAAAACTGGGGATGCGCACCGTATGGGTAAATCGCGGCCTCAGGAATTCGCCGTGTGTGGATGTGAAGATACGCGATGTGATGGAGTTGCCAAATATTTTTGGCTGTATAGGTTAAAAGCAAAATCTCTCCCGGCCTTTGGCTGCCCTCTTCCGTTTATGGGGGGGGGACTGGAGGAGAGGGAAATCGAAAGGAAGATAATCATGGCTGCAAAACCGGGCGAAAGAAAGTTGCAGATACTGCAAACCGTGGCAGAGATGCTCGAGCAACCCAAGGGAGAGAAGATCACCACAGCGGCGCTGGCCGCGCGGCTGGAACTTTCCGAAGCGGCACTATACCGCCACTTCGCCAGCAAGGCTCAAATGTTCGAGGGTCTGATCGAATTCATCGAGCAAACCGTGTTCGGCCTGATCAACAAGATCACCCAGGAAGAAAAGAGTGGCGTGAAGCAGATTGAGGCCATTGTTGTGATGCTGCTCAACTTCGCGCAAAAGAATCGTGGCATGACGCGCGTGCTGATCGGAGACGCACTGGTCAACGAGGACGAGCGCCTGCAACTGCGCATCAACCAGCTAATGGATCGAATCGAAGCCACGCTCAAACAATCGCTGCGCATGGCCGCGACACAGGGAGAATTGGGCGAGGCCGTGGATGTGGGCGCACACGCCAACTTGCTGGTGTGTTACGTGATCGGGCGCTGGCAACAGTTCGCCAAGAGCGGTTTTAGCCGTGCGCCAATGGAACAGTGTCCGGCGCAGTTGGCGATCCTGTTGCGCAAATAGCCGGAATTATAATGATCCTGATCCTCAATTCCAGCATCGGCGAGCAATCTCCCGAATACAAGCAACTGATGACGTACTTGGCAACGCTGCCGGGTATTCAGACGCGCGTGCATGTCGAGCGCGGGGACGAACAGACGCTGACCGAAATTTACCTGATCGGCAACACGAAGCAACTCAAGATCGAGGACATGCAGGCGTTCCCCGGTGTTGAGCGCGTGGTGCGGGTGTCCGAGGAATACCGCATTCTAGGACGCCACAAGGACGATCAGCGCCCTACACATTTCGAGTACAACGGCGTGCGTTTCGGTCAGGACACGCTGCACGTGTTTGCCGGGTTGTGCGCAGTGGATAACCGCGAGCATGTCGAGATCATGATGAAGGCGGTGCGCGATGCAGGACAGGTGTGCACGCGCATGGGCGCGTACAAGCCGCGCACCAGTCCGTATGCTTTCCAGGGGCACGGCAAAAACTGCCTGCCCTATGTGTTCGAACTGGCAGGCAAGTATGGCATCAAGGTGATTGCGATGGAGATCACCCACGAATCTCACCTCTTCGAGATCAAGCAGGCGCTGCATGCGACCGGCAACCCGACCGGCGTGATGCTGCAGATCGGCACGCGCAACACGCAGAATTTTGAACTGCTGAAGATTGTCGGGCGGCAGACAGAGATGCCTATACTGCTCAAGCGCGGCTTCGGCATCACGCTGGACGAGTCGTTGAACGCGGCAGAGTATCTGGCGTCTGAAGGCAACCGCAATGTAGTGTTCGGGTTACGCGGCATGAAGACCAACATGGGTGACCCGCACCGGAATTTTGTGGATTTCTCGCATGTGCCGGTAGTCAAACGTTTGACGCGCATGCCGGTGTGCATAGACCCGTCGCATTCGGTGGGTTCGCGGCAAGCTGCGCCAGATGACATACTCGACATGATGCATGTCACCGCGCAGGGCGTAGTGGCCGGCGCCAACATGGTGCTGGTGGATTTTCATCCTGCCCCACCCAAAGCGCTGGTAGACGGCCCGCAGGCGATGTTGCTGAAAGAGTTGCCATATTTTTTGGAAGATGTGCAGATCGCGCGCGAAGCGTATCTAAATCGCGTGGAATTGCGTCGGCGGCAAAACTGATCGTTTATCTGTCAGCGGTGCGCTTTATGGGGGAATGCCAGGCTTTGCTGCCCGATTGGGCAAACTTTTCGTTTTCCTCTTGCTGCTGAGCAACAAACTTTCTGGATTCTTCAATGCTCACGACATTACTGTCGATGTTATCCAGACGGTCATCCGTAACATTTCTGTTCAGCCACCTCAGTATGGGCATAAACTCTTGTCTTTCTGCGACAGTGTCCGCTTCGTTCATTTCGAATATACCCAAGCCTTGTTCTGCGGCGTGGATGTAATTATCTGAATCGCTGATGCTGGTGAGATAGGGCAGCTTCAAGGAGGAAAGAAAGTCTTCCAGTGATTCGCGGGCCGGAGCATCACTTCGCATCCGGTTGGCGATTACCGCGATATCGGTCTTTGCGACGCATGCCCCGCCTATCAGGAATAACTCTTTGATGAAATCGGCAGTGGCGTGAATATCTATCGGGGATGGCACTACAGGCACCAGGATGAAGTTGGCACGTCGCACCATCTCCTGCAACAACAATCCGCGGACTCCGGAAGGGGCATCGATGACCAGTACTTCGGTACCGGCTGGAACCCATTTCTGCAGATTATGCAGTGTACTGGCTCCCTTGGGCGGTGCGGCGTTGGCACCATGGATGTTACCGGAATGACCTGCTCGTACCCGAAGCCACTGCAAACATGATCCTTGCGGATCGTAATCCATGATGGTGGTTCTGAATTTTTTGCTGGCGTAATAACTGGCAAGATTGGTCGTCAATGTGGTTTTTCCGGATCCACCTTTGGAATTGATGATCAGTATTGTCAGCATGCCACACCCCCTTTTTAGAATATCGATCTGCAAGCGTTCAAATTGGAATATGTGTTTTTAGTGTCACTGTATCAACAACATAATGTATGACCTATATTTAAGCACGATTAGGGCGTTCAGATACTATAATTTTTGGGAATCGTTAATCTGTGAATACCCATGGTTCTACCTTTTCTCTTCAAGTACGATTGACTGGGGGGAATCTGGATCATTTATCAAACCGCCCGGTAGCTACGAAAGACTGGAGATCAACTACTTTGTCCTCGGCGCGGGACCCATATTTTGCGGGAAGTGGAGAGCTTTCCAAGGGCTGGGGAGTTCCGCCCCTTTTCTCCGTGGCGATATAGTGACCATCAACCCACTGGAAAATAGGCAGCAACTCGCGCCTTTCTGTAGCAGTGGCCGCTTCATCCATTTCGAATACGCCCAACCCTTTTTCTGCTGCGAGCAGATAAACCTCGGAATTGTGGATATTGGTGAGAAATGGCAACTTCAGCGAATTAAGGAATCGCTCCAGCGACGCGTAGACGGCTGTTGAGGAGCTGTGCACACGGTTGGCTACCACTGCGATCTTGGCTTTGGAGGTGCGCGCTCCGCCGAACAGGAACAGTTCTTTGACAAAATCGGCGGTTGTGTGGATATCGATCGGAGAAGGCGCAACCGGAATTACTATAAAATTTGTCCTGCGCACCAGTTCCTGTAATAGCAGGCCTTTTACTCCGGCAGGCGCATCCACGATCAGTACTTCGGTGTCTGCGGGTATCCAAGCCTGGGTACTGCGCTGTATCGAGGCACCCTTGGGTGGGGCGGCATTGGCACCGTGGATTTTTTCTGCCTGATCAGGCCGTAATCGTAGCCATTGCATGCTTGATCCCTGCGGGTCGTAATCCATGATCGCGGTCTTGATTTTCTTGCTGGCGTAATAACTGGCAAGATTGGTTGTCAGGGTGGTTTTTCCGGATCCGCCCTTCGAATTGATGACCAGTATCGTCAGCATTGATTCTCCTGATTATTTGGCATATTGGCCCGTGATTGGTCAGGCAGCATGCCCATTAGCAGCCAGCTTCTGGATATAATTCGCAAACGCCGGGTCTTCGCCGCGCAGCAAAGTGGGCAGTGCTGTGCGGAAATCGGCACGGTTGCACCACTCGCCCATATAATCCTCCCAGGATCGCCAGCGCCTAAGCTGCTTTTCCGTCATATTATCATCATAGAGTAGCAGATAAGAGCGCTCAAACAAAGAGATTAGCATGCTGAAGATGATGAACATGCGCTCGCGTTGTTCGGCAGAGAGCGCCGGGGTTTCCTCGCTGGAAAACAGGCGCAGATCGGGGTTTTCCAGCGCGATCTTGAGGAATTCCTGGTAATTGTCGGAGAGCAGCTGATAGACCTCTTCCTCCTCGTTATTGCGCTCCTTGCGTTGCTCGAAGATGAATACCATGATCGCCAACGGCAAGCCGATGACCGTTACCACGTAACTCAAAAGCTCCCAAGTCTCAAGAGCAAACATCAGATAAGCCCCATTGTCACTAAAGCGATAAATGCGGCGAACAACGCAAAGTGGCTGATGCCCTCGATGGCGTTGGTTTCGCCGTTGTGCAGGTTGTTCATCACGGTGAGGAATGTCAGCAGCAGCATTCCAGCCTGAACCGGCGTAAGCGCCATTTCGATGCGCTCGCCGTTGAGCAGAGCGATGGTTTCGATTACCGGGAGGGTGAGCAGAACCGTGGCGAGAGAGGCGCCCAGCGCGATATTGACGGTGGTTTGCATGCGATCTTTCTGCGCCGCTCTGAGTGCGGTGAGGATTTCCGGGCTGGCTGAAATCAGGGCCACCAGCACGGCAGGGATCGACTTCGGTAGGCCGCTTCCTGACAAGCCTGCATCCAGCAGCACCGACAGGACTTCAGAGAGCAAGCCTACCAGCACGATTGCGCCCAACATCACCCCGACATGCTGTGCGCTTGGGCTGTGCGCCAGATCGTGCGCCTCTTCATCGGTGATATCGGTGTACTCGAAAAACCGGCGATGCTCCACTGTTTGCAGGCGCAAAAATGCCAGATACATGATCGCCATGACCCCGACGGAGAAGACCGAGTAAATCCGCCATTGTGATTCCGGCACGAAGTCAGGGATGAACATGCCGATGCCAATGGCGACCAGCAACATTGCGATGAAGGAATTGGCCGAATCCACGTTGTATTTGGTGCTGCCGTGTTTCAGGCCTCCGACGATAGCCGCTAACCCGAGAATGCCATTGATATCGAACATTACTGCGGCAAATACTGTATCGCGGGCCAAGGTCGGATTGGGTTCGCCTTGCAGCAGTACAACCAGGATCACTACTTCCACCGAAACGGCGGCGAGCGTTAGGATCAGCGTGCCGTAAGGCTCGCCAAAGCGCAGCGCCAGCACTTCGGCATGATGGGCGATGCGGAAAGCCACAGCGATGATTGCTGCGAGAATAACCAGCAACAAACCCCACAGTGTTGCGCCGCCGTGCTCCACGGCAGCATGTTCAAATATGAATCCAAGCGCCAATATAATCAGGGCGATAGCAATAGAGGATTCGGCTTTGAGATATTTCATGGGTTATTTCGACAAGGTTGAGCAACGATTGCAATATTAACCTTAACTGGTTGACCCGAATAGACAAGGTGCATATTATGCCGGATAGACAACAGGCGCTGGACAGGTTTTTTACTGCATTACGGCATATTTGTACGGCGTTTTCTCAATCCAAAATCAGCGAGGTGATTGACATGGCTGAACGTATGGTAAAACCCGCCGTAAAAAAAGTAGCTGAGACCAGAATCAAATCCGGCAGCAAGGCTTCCGGCAAAACGAAAACTGCAAAAGTGACATCGGCCAAGGTGCCGAAAACTCCCCCAAAGAAAAAGACTGTAGTTGCGGCACCGCGCAAGACCAAAGCAACCTCAAAAGCAAAGGCGGCGCCTGCCACGAAATCGAAAATCGCGACGAAAAAAACTCAAACAATCGTGAGCAAGCCGGTGGCAACCACCACCAAGCCAGTCAACGGGGAAACGGCAAAACCAACCCCGGAAGATCGCTATCGCATGGTGGAAATGGCGGCATACTTTATTGCGGAGCAGCATGGTTTCCAGGGCCGTTCCGACGAACATTGGGCGGCTGCCGAACGTGAGGTTGCTGCCAGGCTGGGACAATAGGCTCTAAAGCACAAGCAAGCATCATTACTAGCTATCGCATCGCATTTTTGCAAGGGTGCGATAGCTCGCAACCCATTCCAGCATCATGGGATATGGGCATTCACCTGAAAAAATCTATTGCTTTCATGCTACGCTGACATCCGTTTCAACGCAGAACGGGATATGGCCATGAACCAGCTGACCAAACTTGAGGTCGTTGCGCAACCGCGTACCATAGAACGTATCGTTACCGGTGTACCAACCAGTGACGGGGCCGGCGTCAAACTCACCCGAGTACTTACGCAGGACTTGCAGCACAGGCTGGATCCGTTCCTGATGCTCGATAATTTTCGCAGTGACAATCCGGATGATTATCTGGCAGGATTTCCCGATCATCCTCACCGTGGTTTCGAGACTGTTACCTATATGATTGCCGGCCGCATGCGCCATCGCGACAGTGCCGGACATGAGGGGCTGCTGCAGAACGGTGGCGTGCAATGGATGACCGCCGGACGCGGCATCGTCCATTCCGAGATGCCGGAGCAGGAAAATGGCGTTATGGAGGGCTTCCAGCTCTGGTTGAACCTGTCGGCCAGGCGCAAGATGATTCCAGCGTGGTATCGCGACATCCCCAGGGCCGAGATTCCAGAATACGTCACGGCAGATGGTGCTGTGGTGCGGGTGATAGCGGGGGCAAGCAATGGCGTAGCTGGTGCGATGTGGCGCGAAGAAACAGAGCCGCTGTATCTCGACATAGAGTTGCCAGCGGACAGCATATTCTCGACGGCTCTGCCGCCGGAACATAATGCTTTTGTTTATGCCTACCGTGGCGGGCTAACGATAGGCAGCACAATGCTGGGCGAAAACCGCATGGCGATACTCACCAACACTCCGCAAGCTGACGGCGTGGTATTGATTGCATCCGGTCCGGCCAAAGCCCTTCTGGTTGCAGGCAGGCCTCTAGGTGAACCGATTGTGCAGCACGGGCCGTTTGTGATGAATACCAAGGAAGAAATCTACAAGGCTCTTACCGATTTACGCGATGGGAACTTTACCGACAACTGAAAGATTACTTATCGTTGCGCTGCCAAAGTATTTCAGGTGTAGCTTGCGACCGGTTGATACAGCGACTTAGCACAAACAACAGATCCGACAAGCGATTCATATATGGCAGTGCATACTGCGGCACTGCATTACTTTGTGACAGTACTGCCAAGTCGCGCTCGGTACGCCGAGCTACGGTGCGGGCTACGTGACATAACGCCCCTGCGCGCGAGCCGCCCGGCATGATGAATTCACGCAGCGGGGGAAGGCCAGCGCTGTAGTGTTCCAGTTGATCATCCAGCCATGCGACCTTGCTTTCAGCGAACGTATCCAGCGTGGGTAGCGCAAGTGCCCCGCCCAAATCGAAAAGGTCGTTCTGGATATGCAATAACGCAATGCGGATGTCCTGCGGAAGTTCTTCGGCAAGCAGTACGCCAAGTTGACTGCTTAATTCGTCTGCGCTTCCCAGCGCGGAGATGCGTGCATGGCTTTTATCCAGACGTGTGCCGTCGGCCAAGCCGGTGCTGCCCTTGTCGCCGGTGCGGGTGGTGATTTTTGTCAGTCTCATGTGCGTTAAATAATTATTGTTTTTCCAGACAGGCGAAGTATATCGCCGCATCGGGTTGGGTGCCGCTGCGCTGCGCCTGCCAGATCACCTCGCCAAGGCATTCCATCATGCGGTGCTGTGCATCATGCTCCGATTCTAACCGGTGGGTCAGGCGCGAGAAATGCGCGCGTATCCCTGGTGGCTGATCAATGGAGATTTGTTCCTCGATGGTGAGGTGCATCATCAGGTGCAGAAAGGGATTGGCTGCACCCTGTTCCGGCAGGTAGTCCTTCTCCTGATATTGTTGCGGATCTTCCAGCACGGCAAAGAATTCGGGATGTTTGGCGATGAGTTGCGCGGCGAGGTCTTCCAGCGGTGTAAGCAGTTCTCCACCACGGTGTTTGCGCCAGGATTCGAACAAAAAATTGCGCGCTTCGTCTCTTGATGGATTAAACAGCATCAGTCTACTTTTTCCCTGTACTCACACAGATCCCGAATGATACACGCACCGCACTTCGGCTTGCGTGCCTGGCAAACATAGCGGCCATGCAGAATCAGCCAGTGATGCGCGTTGTGCCGAAATTCTTCCGGCACCACTTTGAGCAATTTTTTTTCCACCTCGAGCACGTTCTTGCCGGTAGCTAGTCCGATGCGGTTCGCCAGGCGGAAGATGTGCGTATCCACCGCGATGGTGGGCTGGCCAAACGCGGTGTTGAGGATCACGTTGGCGGTCTTACGCCCCACGCCGGACAGTTTTTCCAGTCCCTCGCGAGTGTGAGGGACTTGTCCATTGTGTTTTTCCACCAGCAAGCGGCAGGTCTGCATCACATGCCTAGCTTTGGTCTTGTACAGGCCGATACGCTGGATATATTCGCGCAGTTTTTCCTCGCCGAATGCGAGCAACTTCTCGGGTGTGTTCGCGACCGGAAACAGTTGGCGCGTCGCGGCATTTGGATGGGTTCATGGAGTCGGTGTTAGGAAAATCCGGTGTAATACAATAAGATTCTAGGCTATAGGCTGGAATCAATAAGTCCATACCCAGGCCATGCCTAGTCCTTTGCCGATCAGTGAAAGCTGGGGGATCCATTCCGGAACATTATTGCCAAACAGTCGCCATGCATCCAGTGCGCCTGGAACGGCCAAGGCTAAAGCGATCCGGTCGTTTGAATATCCGGTTGCTTTCGCCATACCGGTGACATCTCCCTGCATATGATCTTTGAGATATACAAGGTAAGCCAAAGTTATTGCTATGTGGGAGCAGACCACCCCCGCTCCAAAGTTGCCCGGACGATATTCGGGCGTCTTGCCGTTGCTGTCGCGTAGCACCCACTCGGATAATAACCATTGCATCTGAAATCCGGCGGAAGCCACCTGTAACTGGTCAGGAGCTGTAAACGTCGCACCGGGATAAACGATGGACAATCCGTCATGGTCAACCTTATATCCCTTGGACGTGGCAACTACGTAATGGCCAAGCTCATGAACCACGATGCCACTTGCAAAGCCAAGGGAAAATCGCCCCAAATCCGATCGCGCATTGTCAAAAGACCAGCCATCGCAATAGGCATTCGTGCTTGGCAGGACGGATAAAAGCAAGGCCGAGTAACGGATAATGCTAATCAAGATTCACCTGGAAACGTACCCTGAGTATCGCTGCAATAATCCTGAAGCGGGAAGACATCGGCGCTCCGTAGTGTGAGCCTAATTGGCTTCATACAGTTTGAGGCGAAGCTGGTATCGTTACATTCACTTTTGCTTTATGTTCGGAGCGCAGATTCATCCAGTTCTTCAGTGCGATCAGCAATCCCAATGCGATGAATGCGCCGGGCGGCAGGATCGCGAGCAGGAAGCCGTGATAATTCGGAACCACGGTGATTACCAGTGATTTCGCTGCTTCGCCGAATACCAGATCAATGCCGGACAGCAACGTACCGTGCCCGAATATCTCGCGGATACCCCCCAATATTGACAGCACTGCCGTCAGACCCAAGCCCATCGCGATGCCGTCAAGCGCCGATGCCGAGGCGCTATTTTTGGAGGCAAAGGATTCGGCGCGCGCCAGCACAATACAGTTGGTAGTAATTAGCGGGAGGAATACCCCCAGCACCAGGTACAGCGGATACGCGTAGGCATTGATCAGTAATTGCACAATGGTCACCAGCACCGCTATGAGCAGCACATACACCGGAATGCGCGCTTCGTTGGGGATCACTTCGCGTATCGCGGCAACACCGCTGCCCGACAAAGTCATCACCAGCGTGGTCGCCAAACCTAGACTGACAGCATTTACCACGGAATTGCTGATTGCCAGCAAGGGGCAAAGCCCGAGCAACTGCACCACGCCGGTGTTTTGCTTCCACAGGCCATTTAAAAAAATATCCTTAATTTCATGAGTGCTCATTTGCTCTTCTCCTTGCCGGATGATTCCATGGGAATCGCATGTGCGAACAATTCATCGCGATGTTGTGCGTAATACCGTAAAGCTTTATGCACCGCTTTCACCATTGCGCGAGGTGTAACTGTTGCACCTGCCATGTAGTCGAAATGGCCGCCGTCTTTTTTGACTTTCCAGCCGCTGTCCCTAGGTTGTTCCAGCGAGGCATCGTTGAAGACGGAGATCCAGCTGTTCTTGGCGATCTCGATGTAATCGCCCAGCCCCGGTGTTTCCTTGTGTGATATTACTCTCACGCCGCCTATCCTGCCATCGTGGCGGATGGAGATGATCAGGTTGATTTTTCCGCTATAACCATCCTGTGCGATGGCCTGTATCACCGCAATCGAAGGCTGGTTGTTCAGGCGACCGCGGTACACAATAGTTTCTTGATCATTACCCAATAAGGCATCGGCCGCCAGTTGGGCGGTGTCCCCGATAATGTCGTTATCGTAAGCCGCTGCCGGTACGATTTGTTTGATCAATTTCATCTTCTCGTTTTCTTCGCTCTGCGCAATGCGCTCATGCGTCAGGTTGAAGGTCAGGGCCAGCGTGGCAGTGCCGATCAAGGTAAAGAACAACAGATTGAGCGCGGTATGGAGTGACGCTTTTGCAAGGGTGCGCCTCATGGTAGCTTACCCTTTTTTTTGCCAAATACCGGGGGTTGCGTATACAGCACGATCAGCGGTACGCAGATGTTCATCAGCAGTGTGGCAAACGCCATTCCGTCCGGGAAACCGCCAAAGGTGCGGATCAGGTAGGTGAGCAGGCCTGCGCCTGCCGCATAGACCAAACGGCCCAGGTTGGTGGTGGGGCTGCTCACCGGATCAGTGAGTATGAAAAAAGCGCCTATCATCGCTGCTCCGGAGAACCAGTGAAATAACGGGGTAACGTAGTGGATCGGGTCGACCAGATGGAAGATGCCCGCTGTGGCGAACAGTGTGACTAGATAAGCGGCCGGGATATGCCAACTGATGATGCGCGAAGCAAGCAGATAAATTCCGCCGAACAAAAATCCCCATGCCACCATTTCGCTACCATGCCCCGCCAACTGGCCGTAGATCGGCATATCGAGTATTTGCTGTACAGATTTATCGAGATGCAAGTGAGTCTTAAGTGTATCCAGCGGTGTAGCCAGCGTGATCGCATCCAGTGTCAGGCCGTTCGGCAGCGCGCCGAGGAAAATATATTGCAGCTGCTCATGAAAGTTGAGCTCGGCCATTACCAGTCCCTGCGGGGCGATCCAGTGCGTCATCTGCATTGGAAACGAGATGATCAGCGCCGCGTAGCCTATCATCGCCGGATTGAACAGGTTGTTGCCCAGCCCGCCATACAGGTGCTTGGCGATGGCGATGGCGAACACCGTTCCGACCACCACCAGCCACCACGGTGCCAGCGGGGGGATCGACAGGGCGAGCAGCCAGGCCGTGAGCAGCGCGCTGTTGTCCTTGAGGAAAGGCATGACCGGGCGATTGCGCAGCTTGAGCATCAGTGCTTCGGTACCCAGTGCAGCGAGACTGGCCAGCGTGATCGACACCAGGATCGCCGGGCCGAAATACCAGACGTAAAGCGCGATACCGGGTATCAGCGCGATCAGAACCTTGAGCATGATCTTGGAGACGCTATCCGGTTTGCTGATGTAGGGAGAAAAGAACATGGCCAGATTATTCCTGAATAGCAAGCTGCAAATCGGAACCACGGAATGCGCGGTATAAGTACTGTTGTCTTGTACCGAATGTTCCGCGGTCAATGGTTGTGACTGGAATCATTTTGTTACGCTTTCGCCAGTGTGTTCAACCGCCGGCTTGGCGGCAACAGCAGCCTTCTCCCTGGCAGCCAGTTTTTCGGCTTTTTCCTGTTTTTCGCGCTCGATGCGATACAGGTGAAACTCGTGGCGTTCGCGCGCGATGTCGGCGGCACGCTTTTCCTTTTCGCGCGCATGGATCTCACTCTTGGCGAAACGGTAGTACTGCACCAGCGGGATGTGGCTGGGACAAACGTAGCTGCATGCGCCGCATTCGATGCAGTCGAACAGGCTGGATGCCTGTGCCTTGCCGAAATCCCTGGACTTGGAGAACCAGTACAGATCCTGTGGCTGCAAATCCGCCGGGCAAACCTCGACGCAACGGGTGCAGCGGATGCAGGGCAGCGCGGCCGGCGGCGGGGGAAATAACTTTTCCGAGGCGGCGATGACGCAATTGGTGGCCTTGACCACCGGCACGTTCACGCCTGGCAAGGGCATGCCCATCATCGGACCGCCCATGATGTAGCCATTGGTGTCGGGCAGCGTATCTCCCAGTGCGATCAGTTCATCTACGGGTGTGCCGATCAGTGCTTCGAAATTTTGCGCGTTCCGGACGTTGCCGGCGATCGTGACGATGCGCGACAACAATGGCTCGCCATGTGCGAGCGCGCGGAAAACGCTGCTGGCAGTGGCAACGTTGAAGCATTGCACGCCGATGTCGGTAGGCAATTTTCCGGAGGGCACCTCGAGCCCGGTGAGCACGCGTATCAGTTGCTTTGCACTGCCGCCGGGGTAGATGGTCGGTATCGAAACGACTTCATGATGCCCGCCCTGTTGAAGATACGGGCTGCTGGCAGCAATGGCTTGCTGCAAGGCGGCAATGGCTTCCGGCTTGTTGTCCTCGACACCGTACAACACTTCGTTCGCGTCGAGCATGAAGCGCAGCATTTCCGCTCCTCTGACGATATTAGCGGCGCGCTCGCGCATCAGCATGTCGTCGCAGGTGATATAGGGTTCGCACTCCGCGCCGTTCAGGCTCAGCGT
>Ga0224495_10002031_pt1 | contig 13600 bp, 14 predicted proteins | sample SF_Jul11_sed_USG_FD_168128 | JGI IMG/M metagenome (GOLD analysis project Ga0224495, IMG submission 168128) | Sediment microbial communities from San Francisco Bay, California, United States - SF_Jul11_sed_USGS_4_1 | ecosystem: Environmental > Aquatic > Marine > Sediment | place: USA: California... | reverse complement strand
GTTGTATAATCGCTGTTATTAGTTTCATGTTATACTCCTTATCGAATCATAATCTGGAAGTCGGCGTAACCTTCTTCACCATGATCGTGAATGTCCAATCCCTGTTCTTCTACAAGGTTTGAAGTCCGCAATCCCATAGCGATTTTAACAACGTAGGCGGCAACAACGCTGCCCACAACAGAGACAACAATGGTAAGTCCCATAGCCTTTAACTGTTCAATCCAGAGCGTTTTACCCACAAGCTCTCCAAGGTGAACCGATATTGCAGGATTAATTTTATCGTCGGCAAAAATACCTGTAAGGAGCATCCCGATGGTTCCTGCAACGGCGTGTATTCCAAATACATCGAGAGCATCGTCATATCCAAGCCATTTTTTTAATTTTACAACCGCAAATAACGGTACAATTCCGGCCGCAATGCCAATAAACACCGAACTGCCCATAGAGACAAAACCCGCTGCAGGGGTAATTGCTACGAGACCGGCGACAATCCCTGAACAGAATCCGAGTACGGTCGGCTTTTCTATCATAATCCATTCGACCATTGGCCAGACAAAACCAGCTACTGCTCCGGCAAGCGTTGTATTGACAAAAGCTGTCGCGGCCACGCCATCTGCGGCCAACGCGCTGCCGGCGTTAAATCCATACCAGCCTACCCAGAGAATGCCGGTACCAACCATAGTCAATACAAGGTTGTGGGGAGGCATTGCTCTTTTGCCATAACCGTTTCTTTTTCCAACAATAATACAGATTGCAAGCGAAGACCAGCCTGAGGCCATTTCTACTACCGTACCTCCGGCAAAATCAAGAGCCTTGATGGTTGCTTTTGAATTCCATACGCCGTTCATAAACCCGTCTACGCCCCAGGCCATATGAGTAATGGGAAAATACACGGCAAACATCCATAACGTAATCAAAAGTAATACTGAAGCAAATTTCATTCTTTCGGCAATAGCCCCCACAATTAACGCCGGAGTGATAATGGCAAACATCAGTTGAAACATGGAAAATACATTATGCGAAACCCATTGACTGTAATCTGTATTTGGCATCGAATCAACGCCTTTTAAAAATGCATATTGGGAAATGGATCCGAGAATCGTGCTACCGCCTTCTGCGCCGCTGCCGGAGGCAAAAGCAAGACTATAACCGCACAACCACCAAAGTATTGTCACAAGCCCGGTTATACCCATACATTGCGCCATGATCGACAAAATATTTTTCGACCTTACCAGACCTCCGTAAAAAATAGCCAGCCCTGGAAGCGTCATAAATAAAACCAGCAAAGTAGAGGTCATCATCCAGGCATTATGACCCGGCCCCGGCCCCGGCACTTTGGTCTCTACAGGGGGATTTGCGGCGGTTGTTGCCCGCGGTGCGTTGTTCATATAGGCTTCAATGTCAGCCAATCGTTGTTCTATGGAGGCATCTTTTGAGTATATATTGCTGGATTTAAACAAAGGAACAGTTAAAAAAAGAATAAAAAATAAAACAAAAAAAAATCTTGCATTTCGCATAGTTTCCCCCGTAATTTGAATGAATATTGAAGTGCAAATCTTGTACCATCGGGAAACGGGGCAAAAATGTGTATAATAGATGCTTTCTGCGCATTTAGTATGCAAACAGGTTTCCGTTTTAAAATTTTAAATATTTTTTTAATTTTTCTTTTAAGAGTTCTTCATCAAAGGGTTTTACAATATAATCCTGGGCGCCGTTTTGCATTGCCTTGATAACATCGTCATGGGAATGATGACCGGATACCATAATGACATGGGACGTATAATTTCTGTTCATTAATTTTTTGATCTCGATGAGCGTTTCAAAACCGTTCCATCCGGGCATTTCAATATCCAGAAAAATCAAATCTGGTTTAAAAATTTTAATACGTTCAACCCCGGATTTTCCGTTGAAAGCGCATTCTACCTGAAATTTAAATTTTCTAAGCATCAGCTCCATGGATTTTGCCATGCTGTGTGAATCATCAATAATCAGTATTTTATCGTTCATCTTTTAACATCATTTCAAAAAGAAGACAATGTATCAAATCTTTTTCCCCACGGCGCACTTTTCACATTGGCGTCTGATTGTATGAACTCAAAACTCAGCCTGTTCGAGAGAGGGATTGCGTTTCTTGTGTGCGAAAGCGGCAAAAGCGCAAAAAAAAACATATTCTTCTCCAAATAAAATAGAAATGATTTACGAGTTCATACCCAGGTTCATATTATCCCTGCAAAAACGAGTGGGGCTGGAACGCGAAATTCAGTCAGAATGATTTAAATTGGCGCAGTTTTGGGGCGCGGAGCGCCCCAAAACTGCGCATTTTAATACATTTTGATCTGATTATTGAGGTTCATGTCCAAACTCCCGGGTGATTCGTTCTTTACGGTTTTAATGGCCCAATCCTCTTAGAAGTAGTTGCGAACCGATAAAAACAAGCCATATCAAAAGTATGGCTTTAAATGGTTTCGGCGAAATTTTTGTTGAACCATAAATACCTGCCGGGACACCCAGGGCTGCCCCCATGGCAAGTCTTGCCAGTAATGAATAATCCACATTCCCCAATGACAAATGAAATCCGCCGCCGACAGCAGAAAGTATTAATCCAAACATGATGTCAGTTCCAAGGATTTGACGTGGCTCCAGTCTCGTTGTGTACATTAATAGAAGCGTACCCATTGCTCCTGCGCCCGCTGAGGAAAAACCCACTTCAAGACCAATAAAAAATGTAAACATGGGCAAAAAAAATTTCAATCGATGATGATGTTTCGTAATGTCCAACTTCTTAACCATGAAAATAATATTTATCAGGGCTGAGAAAAGTATAATAGAACCAACAATAACAAGCACAAGAGATTTCAGACTGGAATTTTTTGTCAGATCCCCCAGAAGCAAGGAGCCTGCAATAACTCCAGGGATGCCCCCCGTGGTCATTTGCAAAAGAACGCGGATGTCCACGAGTTTTTTAAAATAATAGGAGATGCCGACAGGGATTTTAACCAAAACGGAAAAAACAAGAGCGGTGCCTATTGCGACAGAAGGTTCTACCGATAAAAACAAAATCATTACCGGAGCGGTAATGGTGCCGGCGCCAACGCCAGTAACCGCAATTGCAAACGAAATAAAAAAACCAATAACAATTTCCATGTAAAGCCTAATTCATGGCAACGTATTTTAATATTCCAATAAAATGAAAAGCGCTTCCAGTTAGAACACATAAATGCCAGATTACATGATTAAAAAATAATGTCTTGCGGACATAAAAAAATATACCTGCCATGTATGCGACTCCTCCGAAAAAAAGCGATTGGAGAAGACCCGATGGTAAATTTTCAAACATTGGTTTGGCGGCAAAAAGGATCATCCATCCCATAAGAGTATAAAGGGTAATGGAAATATATTTAGGAATGCGTTGTGAAAAATAAAACTCCAAAAAAACGCCTGTTGTGGCCAAAATCCAGCTCGCCCAACACAACTCCAGTCCCCACTGGTCTTTCATATAGACCAGCAGGATCGGCGTATTGGTTCCCGCAATTAAAATAAAAATAGCCGAATGATCCAGAATATGAAAAAATTTTTTCCTGCGATATGTAGAGGCGCCATGATATAGCATTGAAGCGATATACATGAAGGACAGGGATAGCCCATAAACAATGCTGGTAATCAAGCGAACAGATGCGCCATCCATGATGGAGAAAAAAACAAGGTAAAAAAAACCCACAATAGAAAGTATAGTCCCCAGTCCATGCGTGGCTGTATTAAACACTTCTTCAGAAATTGTTTGATTAATATACGCTATTTTGCGATTAGATTGAATTTTTCTAAAAAACTCACGGGTTGCATGATATGTTACAATTTCGGATTTTTTCATGTATAAAGTCAATAAAGATCCGCTTTACCTGCTTACTGGCCTTGTTTAAATCATAAATCATTTTTAAATAACCGGCGGTTAAGGGTAATTTTTTTAAAACCGGGCTTAATACTTGCTGTAAACGATCCGCTTCTGTTCCCAGGATTGTAAAAGAGCATTCAACGTCATCGCATTTTTTTTGAGTTAATTCGCCTGATTTACTGTCCTTCAACATTTGTTTTAAGTCATGCTCAATGGTCGTCATACTGCTTTGCCCTGATTCTTTTTCCATTTCCTTTTTATTTAAAACAATAATGATTCCTTCGCGCTTTAAGATTAAAACATCGTTGTTAAAATCATCCGAGCCAAAATACCGGCTCAGCACAAAAACAAAAGCAAAAATCAGATTGGGCACCAAAAAAAGGACGATTAAGAAAACAACCGGACGAATTTTCTGCGTGTCACCTGACATATTTAATCAGGTTAATTCCGGATTTTCAACGCATGCGACAATCCTTTTTTATTGTCAGGCTCTGGAGGCTTCGCGTTTTTTTGCCATAGACGCTTTTTTTCGATAGAATTGAACCTGCTTTTCCAGCTCTACAAGATTCATGCAAACAATTTTACCTGCTTCAAGCCTCATGCTTTTATCTTCCATAAGCATCATAATATAGCCTTCGCCCTTGTCCTGGGGGAACCCCAGCATTTTAATAAGTTCCTGGCTGGTGATGTCAAACACATGCTGTCCCTTGGGAGTGATAGGCACTTTTTTCTGATAAACCAGCGTCAGCAGCATATCATAAATTCTGCCAATGGGGTCATCAATGAGAAGATTGGCCAACTGGCGATTTGAAGTCCAGATTCGTTCGCTTAAAATTGTAATTAACTTTACGGCAAGCTGCGGTTGTGCTGCCACCATTGTTTCAAAGTTTGCCTTGTTAATGGCCAGAGTATTAACGGTACCATTGGCCGTTGCCGATGCCGAGCGGGGTTTGTTTTCCAGGAGAGCCATCTCTCCAAAAATATCGCCGGGCTGCAATACCGCCAGAAGCACTTCATTTTGGTCAACGATTTTTGTGATTTTAACTCTTCCCTGTTGAATAATATATAATTCCGAACCAGGTTCATGTTCCACGAAAATCATTTCGCGGTCTTGAAACAATCTGGTTAAATTTTGCCTGTTTTCAGGGGGTGGCGTAAAGGGTGCATTCATCGACTGTAGCATCATTTTTGCCTGAGCCGAGTTGCGACCTGAAGGGAAATGCTGTAAATATCTCTGAAAGGCGTAGGCTCCATGCTTCATTTCGTTTTTTGAATGATAATACTCTCCCACTTTAAACATAAGTTCCGGGTCTTCTTCGGAAATATTATGAAATGACAGTTTTGTGATTGCTCTGTCGATACTGCGCAGCTTCATCGAGAAGTAGCGGATAATTTTCATGGCGACAGGAGGACTTTTTTGAATCATTGATCCAAATTGTTCGCGGCCAACTGCTATTACAGATACCGGAGACATCGTTTGCGCCGTTTCAATATGCGGATGGGCGCTCATGGCGGCCACTACCCCAAAAAAATCTCCCGGGCCAAGGCTCTGGTTTGGATCTTCTCCCGGAATGGGCATTTCAACCGAAATTCGTACCTTCCCCTCCCGGAGAATAAAGAAGCTGTCCGCCTCCTTTTTGCCTTCCACTATAATAAATGCATTGGGCTGAAACTTTGCAATTTTAAAAGGAGAACTCATCTATCACCCTGAAACTGACTATTGTCGGTCAGTTCACTACCCTCAGCTTTTTTAATATGAACATTTGTATTATTATATCGGCATTAATATTTACCACGTCAATCATAATATCACAGAAACGGTTTTTACATGTACTGACTCAGCCCGTACAGCCTGGGCATGAACCTCAATAATCAGATCAAAATGTATTAAAATGCGCGTTTTTGGAGCGCTCCGCGTCCCAAAAACACGCCAGCCTAAATCATTCTGACTGAATATCGAGTTCATGCCCAGGCTCTCGGCTCGTAGTAAATGCCCCCGTGGGGGGGGCAAAAAACAAACTTGCGCAACCAAGTCAGTATTCATGTGTTTTTAGCTTGACAAAATCAATTTGAGCTTTCATCCTAAATCGTGAATCGTGGTTTTACCGAACAGGACATCGCCAATTTCATGGTAAAAATAATCGGACAAAACACAAGAATTAATCATCAAAAAATAACAGAATCGCTGATTCTCGTGCAATCCGGGCAGGTTTTCCCGGAAATAATACCCGCCATTCTGCTGGATCATATTCAGCCATACAAATACCGCGCCGGAAAACTTTTTATTGCTACCGATCACGGCATTTATGCGCAACAACTTCATTACTATCAAAATGAAATTGTAAAAAATCTTAAGGAAAAAGTAAACCCCGGCATTCAAAAAATAGAAATTCATACGGGTAAACTGTATACAAAAAACCATAAAACTAAAGACATTATGTCTCAAAATGAGAAATTGTCCCAAAATCCCGGAGAAGTACATGAAAACTCCAAAATCATAGAACAATTAATATCTGAAGTAAAAAAAATTCAAAGCAATAAACCACAGGAAAATATATGAGCGCAAGTGAACAAAAAAATGGAAATGACTATTCATCTTCACAGATTCAAATTCTGGAAGGTCTGGAAGCCGTTCGAAAAAGACCAGGAATGTACATTGGATCTACGGATCTTCCGGGTTTACATCACCTGGTATATGAAATTGTGGACAACTCCATTGATGAAGCCATGGCTGGTTTCTGCACCAATATTCTGGTTGAAATTCTTCCCGAAAACGTAATATGCGTTACCGATGATGGTCGCGGAATACCTACCGATATTCATCCCAAGGCGGGAGTATCTACGGTCGAAGTTGTACTCACCAAGCTGCATGCCGGAGGAAAATTTGGAGACGGGGCGTATAAAGTATCCGGAGGTTTGCATGGGGTCGGGGTTTCTGTTGTAAATGCCCTGTCATCAAAACTGGAAGTTTTTGTTTATCGCGACGGAAAGCACCATTATCAAATGTTTCAACGCGGCGTTCCGACGGCGCCTCTCAAGGATAAAGGAAAGTCGACCCTTCAGGGAACTACGGTTAAATTCAAAGCGGATACAGAAATTTTCAATAATCTGGAATACAGATATGACACTCTCGCGGCAAGACTCCGCGAACTTGCGTTTTTAAACAAGGGAATAAAAATTGTTTTAAGCGATAAACGGGGCGAAGAAGTACGGGAAGATATTTTTCAGTACAAGGGGGGTATCGTAGAGTTTATAAAAGTACTTACTGAAAATAAACATCCATTAAGCAAAAAAGTAATTCACCTGGAAGGCGAAAAAGAAGATATTAAAGTTGAAGTTGCGATGCTGTATTGCGATACCTACAACGAGGTAATACTTGCCTATGCAAATGCCATTCATACCCGCGAAGGCGGAACACATCTGGAAGGATACCGTGCCGCTCTTACTCGCGCCATCAATGATTACAAAAAGAAGCTCGGACTCGATAAAAAAAACGAATATACACTTACCGGAGATGATGTCCGGGAAGGTCTAACTGCCATCATCAGTATCCTGATACCCAACCCGCAGTTTGAGGGGCAGACAAAAATGAAGCTGGGAAATGGAGAAGTCAAAGGAATTGTCCAATCCCTGGTTTTTGAAGGTCTGGTGCAATTTTTTGATGAAAATCCTGCTGATGCCAAAAAAACCATTGAAAAATGTATGGAGACGGCAAGGGCAAGGCTGGCCGCTAAAAAAGCAAAGGAACTGGTCAGAAGAAAAAGCGCCCTGGAAGGCGGCGGTCTCCCGGGAAAACTTGCGGATTGCACCAGCAAAGAAGCCGAAAAAAGCGAACTTTTTATTGTCGAGGGAGATTCTGCGGGCGGCTCGGCAAAGCAGGGGCGCGACAGATTTTTTCAGGCCATTTTGCCTTTGAAGGGTAAAATTACAAATGTTGAAAAAACCAAGCTGGAAAATATTCTCGGAGATACCGAGGTTTCCGCTTTAATTACAGCAATTGGATGCGGTATTGGCAATGAGTTTGATTTAAAAAAACTGCGCTATCATAAAATTGTAATTATGACCGATGCCGACGTGGACGGAGCGCATATCCAGACTTTGATTTTAACCTTTTTCTTTAGATATATGATGCCCATCATTGAAAACAATTTTTTGTATATTGCTCGCCCGCCGCTGTACCTTGTCAGCGCCGGTAAATTAAAACAATATGCCTATTCGGATGAAGAGAAAAACCAGATTGTTGAAACCCTCGAAGACAAATCCTTTGTTATCCAAAGATATAAAGGTCTTGGGGAAATGAATCCGGAGCAATTATGGGAGACTACGATGAATCCTGAACACAGGGTAATGATGCAGGTTTCCATGGATGACGCGGTCATTGCCGAAAAAACATTTGTTGTATTAATGGGCGATGAGGTAGAACCCAGAAGATTATTTATTGAAAGTAACGCTAAAAAAGTAAAAGAGCTGGATATTTAAAGAGGAATTTCAGATCCGGGGCAAATTGTAAACATAAGCATTGGAAACCACGCTATCCTCGCTTGTATCAACCGTTAAGTTCATGTTACTTTCACTTCCCTGCGGTGAAGGGCGATGCCAATCATTGCAATTCCAGGAATACCAAAATTCTGGAAAAAGTCAGGCTCGACAAGCACGGTTTTTGTTTGATTGCAGCCTGCTGTAGAAGATCCCTTCGGCGCTAATTTAATAATTTGAATTTTGCCGGTGCCATCATCAGCTACTGCCCAGATGTATTTGCCGTCAGGGATGATTTGCGGTATAATATTGTATCCGATAATGTCGGATGAAAATAAATAATCCCGGGAATCAATATTGGCGGGTTAAAGGACAGAATAAAATTTAATGCTCCCAAACTCACGCAGGTAAAACCCACGCCCTAATTTGATTTTATGTCATTGAGTATAGAATTTACGGAAATTCTCCATTGCTGGATGAAAATTTCGGGGAAAAACGCCACTTTCTAACTAAATTTTGTGCAGCCTTGGACTGTTTGGCAAGAATAATAAAAACGAACTTTTTATAGCCATAATCGGTAAAAATAATTAGAATAATAAGCAAGGAAATGAAATGAAAATTGACAAAGAAAAACATGTAAACATAGACTACATTTTGAAAAATGACAAAGGCGAAATTTTAGATTCATCCGAAGGCGGAGATCCTTTAGGTTATATTCATGGCGTTGGGGCGATTATTCCTGGCCTTGAAAATGCCCTTGAAGGCAAAGAAGAAGGAAATGAGTTTTCCGTATCAATTAAGCCGGAAGATGCATACGGACTTTATATGGAAGACTTGATAGAAGAAGTACCCATCGAAGATCTACAGGGGATACCAAATCTTCAAACAGGAATGCAGTTGCAATCGCAGTCGCACCAGGGAATGCGCATCTTTACAGTTACCAAAATTAATGAAAATTCCGTTGTAATGGACGGCAACCACCCTCTTGCCGGAGAAACCCTTCATTTTAGCATTAAAGTCAATGAAGTGCGCGAGGCTACAGAGGACGAATTGGCTGCGTTAGAGCATCAATGCTGCGGAGGCGGTCATCACGAGCATGAACATGCTCACGAACATGGCGGCGGATGCCAGAGCGGCTCCTGCAACTGCTGATTAATGCAGGCGGACAGCGACTAAACCTGATGGCGCCGATTCATGGTCGGAGTTTTCGGGTTTCTCGCTCCATTCGTTATCGCATGACGTAACCCAGAAATAATAAGGGACGTTTTTGTATAACAGGGGGAATTCGTAGGACAATTCGGGTTTGTTGCGAAAATAGGTTTCATTATCCCGAATCATGTCATTGGTAATGGTCAGCTTTATCCTGTTTTGGTAACGCTGGTCGTCGGTTACCCATCTGTCGGCATCGGTTATGGGAATTCCCTTCATCTCGCCGTTTTCACTTTTTTCAAAAGATTTGTATTTGATTGCCCCGATCGGTTGATACGGCTTGATACCGTAGTATATATGATATCTTCCGCCTTCGATAACATGCATTTCGAGGCTGCGGAGAAACTCAAGGGTTACTTCGCTGTTGTTGGATTCAAGCACAGAGAGCATCCGCGGGGGTTGCGGAGCTTTGCCATAGGTGTAGCTTAAATCCATGCTTTTTAATACCGGGGTGGTTGTCCCCGTAGAGTCGGAATAAAGCTCAGCCTTCCATTGAAAATATTTTGCTCTGGCTTCCGACAGAGCCGTCTTTGTTAATTCTATAAATGGCATGGCGGTTTCGCTAATTTCAGGGCGAAACAAATTATCCGAGGTTCTGAAATAAAATCTTATTTCAGTTCCTCCTGGCTCGGAAACATCGAATGTTGCTTTTTGAATTTTACTTTTGGAAGATTTTAACTCAATTAAATTGCTTACAACAACCCCGGGCGTCTGGGAAATTCTGGAACCATTTTTTTTCAAGGCGTTAAATTTTCCCGAGGAGACATTGGGAGATAACATGTGGTTGCTTAATATTATATCATCCAGCGCACCCACATAATTCTTGCCAATGATGACGGGAGATCTGTCCCACCGGTGGAATTTGGGCGTTAAAATGGTAGCATTCCGGGAGAAGTCTGATGTCGCATAAATTTTTTCCTGTTCTACCCCATCGAGATAAAGCGTCAAAGAACCGTCGTTATATTTATAGTTGAGCATAACAGAATAAAAACGATTGGGCTGAAAGCTGTCGCGTGTTGAAATTTTTAAATCGGGCAATGGCGTATCATGGTTCCAGAAAAAATTGAAAAATTCAAAAAACAACTTTCCGCTTTCCCATCCGCAGTAAATGCCCTGTTTTCTGCCTTCAAACAAACCCACTTTCTGGATTACATCCATTCTTCTGCGCAACTGATATGGTCTCATGCGAAAATAAACAGAGAAATCTCCCGTATTTGTATCGTTGTTCAGGAACATGTAGTCTGACGGAGCTACCCACATCTCGTGTATGGGCTGTTCAAAGCTTCCCGCGCTGCCCACAGAATCTTCAAAATCCTTGGTTTTGAACAGGGCTTTTAAAATGCTGCCCGATTTGATATCGTCAAAATTTTTATCAAAGGAGATATACAGCGAGTCCAGCGAGTCTTCATAGGAAAGAGGATATGCCTGACGTTTGAGTTTTATCTCCTGATTTCCGTTGGCCGCAGTTTGTAGATCCACATCCGAAGTAAAAAAAAGACTGTAAGGAATTTTTTTGTCTCCAAGATGAATTGTTTCCGGAAAAAGTAACCCGCCCGGAAATAAAAAGCAGAGAAAAAGACTAAAATATCGTATCGAGCTTTTCAATTCGCCTCTCATGGCGACCGCCCTCAAAGTTCGTAGAAAAAAAAGTTTCCACAATGGAACCGGCCTGCTCACCATTTAATATTCGACCTCCAAGACAAAGAATATTAGCGTCATTGTGCTTTCTTGCCATTTCTGCCGTTAAAATATTGTGGCACAGGGCAGCGCGTATTTTTTTGTTGCGGTTTAATGCAATGGATATTCCAATGCCCGTGCCGCAAATGGCGATTCCTGTTTGAATTTCATTTTTCAGTATTGCATCGGACATTTTTTTAGCCATGTCCGGATAATCCACAGATTCTTCGTTGGGGCATCCAAAGTCCAGCCATTTGATATTGTGAAAGCGTTTTTTTATCTCTTCTTTAAGCTGGTAACCGCCATGATCGGAAACAATCCCCGTCTTCATGCTATCAATGTTTATTATTTGTTCCCCTTTGTCCAGCAGGAAAAAAGGGCGTTTTTCCGGAAAATACAGCAAGGTGGCGCCTGGGAATTTTTGTATTTTTTTATTTAAGCTTTTAAAAGGGGAGAAATCTCCCCTCGCTGCGGCCAAGCCTCCGCTTCCCCTCTGTTATTTTTTTTGAAAAAAGTAATCCGGATTCCGGAATCCGGAAGACAGGCGCAAAAAAATATGCTATCCCTTACAATAAAAGGCAGGAGGTATATATGTCTATCGAGCGGGGGGTCGGAATACAAAACCGGATATGCTGAGATGGATCGCAGAAGGTCAGGCCTAATTGAAATGATAAACCAGTTTGAAGCTGTCTGCGAAAGGGATATTGGCGATGAGGTGGTGAACAGGATTGTGATTTTTCGGGAGATTGCAGGGCGGCGCGATCTCTGCTGGATTTTTTGTTCCTCTGGTTTCACTCTCACGTCCTGAATGAATCCCCGGAGGTTTTCGTTCCTCCTTCATGTTAAACGAAGAAAAAATAAAAATCGGTGTTATCCATATTCTTATAAATAAATATTGATTCCCACAAAAAATGCAGGAATAAAGGTTATTATATTTTTTTCAAATTCTAACAGACCAATAATATTTATTACTGCATGAAGATTGCCATTAATAATGTAAGCACCTTCTGCTCCAATGCCCGCCCATGGAATTCTGTTTAGTGTATTGCCAGAACTTTGACCTGTAATTTGTGTAGTTTGAATGTTCATCCCGCCGCCAATCGCTGGAGCAATGATAAATTTTCTTCGAGGATTATTTACGCGACAGAATTTCCGACGCCCATCTGATCGCCGGCCTGAAAAAATTATTGAAAACCAAAGCCGGAATAATTTAAAAAGCCCTGCCTGATTATTGAGAACTTACTTTCAAAGTATAAATAGAAGATATTTTTTAATTGACGGCGGTTATCATTGCGATAACCATATGTTTTGTGATAAAAAGCTTCAAAGATAGCGAAGCAGAAAAAATTTTCTGGGGCGAAAAATCAAAAAAGTTTCCTTTTGAAATCCAGAGAAAAATTTTATCCAAATTGGTTCAGATCGACGCGGCACAAAAAGCAGAAGACCTGCTTCTGCCGCCAGGTCATCGCATGCATTTATTGGGCGCAGAGCGAAAAGGCCAGTATAGTGTATCCATAAACATGAAGTATCGAATTTGTTTTAGATTTTACAACAACAATGTTTATGACTTAGAGGTAGTAGACTATCATTAGGAAAAATATGAAAAAATACATGAATATTCACCCAGGGGAAATTTTAAAAGAAGAATATCTCACCGAGTTGAAAATTAGCGCGTATGCCCTTGGCATGGCAACAGGGATTCCGCGGGCAAATTTGAGCAATATTATTCATGGTAAAAGGGGGATTACTGCCGATATTTCCATACGCCTTGGGAAATTTTTCAACCAAAGTCCCAATTTCTGGTTAAATATACAATCCTCCTACGATATGCGAAAAGCATTAAATGAAAACAAAAGTCTGATAGATAAAATCCCCTCTTATAACAAATTTCACAAGGTTATATAAAAGCGGCATTCATTCAGAATATTCCCGGCAAAGAGGGAGCGGCTACTTTTTAGTTACAGTAAAAATGTGTGCCGCATCTGATGCTGTGCAAAAAAATAATTTGCCACAGAGACGCCATGCAGACGCCCCTGTGGTTGCATTTAAAAAGAATATTTACTAAAAAGTAGCTTCTCTCACGTTCATTTTAGAAACTATTTTACGCTATTCACAGACATTTTGTAAAGGGAATTTTAAGGCTTGCTGGTCGGGCTATGGAAAATTTTATCCTGATTTTGTAAAAAATTCGCAAAATATTGTCTTCCGGGATCCGGATATCGGAATGCTTTTTAATGCTCCCAAACTCGCGCAGGTAAATGGAAAAAATATTTTCCTTTCTCCGGAATTTTTATCCGGAAAGGGCGAAATATTATAGTTTTATCGTCGTTTACAGTTAAATCAAATTGG
>Ga0224495_10002030_pt1 | contig 13604 bp, 12 predicted proteins | sample SF_Jul11_sed_USG_FD_168128 | JGI IMG/M metagenome (GOLD analysis project Ga0224495, IMG submission 168128) | Sediment microbial communities from San Francisco Bay, California, United States - SF_Jul11_sed_USGS_4_1 | ecosystem: Environmental > Aquatic > Marine > Sediment | place: USA: California... | reverse complement strand
GGCTTACAAGGAGACTGTAATAAAGGAGTAAGAAATGACGGAGAAGAGGCTAAAGACGGGCTCTGATTTTACCTGGAGAGACATGGAAGTTGGCAATATAGTTACAGAAGCAGGAAATGCTAGCGTTCGGAAAACTGGTGACTGGAGGACAGAAAGGCCCATACTGGATAAAGAAAAGTGTACTAAGTGTGCCTTGTGCTGGATTTATTGCCCTGATGCTGCCATAAAGCCCCCTAAGGAAGGATATTATGAGGCTGACCTTCATTACTGTAAGGGCTGTGGGATCTGCGCTAATATATGCCCTGTAGGAGCTATAACTATGATAGAGGAGGAAGAAAAATGAGTAAAAGAGTGGGGTTAGAGGCCTCACATGCTGCTGCCGAGGCAGCCAGAATGGCTGACGTTGATGTCATTGCTGCCTATCCTATAACACCCCAGACGCATATCCCCGAGAGGCTCGCTGAGATGGTGGCTGATGGTGAACTGAACGCAGCTTATATACCTGTGGAGTCGGAGCACTCGGCCTTGAGTGCTTGCCTTGGATCTGCTGCGGTAGGAGCCAGGACTTTTACTGCTACTGCAGGTCAAGGCTTGGAACTTATGCATGAAGTTGTTTACGTTGCTTCATCTATGAGATATCCCATGGTCATGACAGTCTGCAACAGAGCTCTTTCTGCACCCTTAAGCGTTTGGGGAGACCACTCTGATGCTATGGCTGTCCGAGATACCGGCTGGATCCAGGTATTTTGCCAGAATAGCCAGGAGGCATTTGACATGACCCTTTGGGCCTTTCGTGTCGGTGAAGATTCCAGAGTCCTTTTCCCTGTAATGGTTCATTTCGACGGATTTAACCTGTCTCACGTAACAGAGCCAGTTATCTTGCCAGAACAAAAAGAAGTGGATAGATTTCTCCCAAGATTCCAATATCCTTTTGCTTTAGACCCCGATAACCCGATGACCCACGGAGCCTTCGGTCCCCCCGACATATATTCGGAGGCGAAGATAGCTCAGGAGGTAGCGCTCAGGAAATCCAAGGCAGTGATAATTCAAGGGTTCGAAGAATTTGGAGACATATTTGGCCGTTATTATCACCCCGTCGAGCCCTATGGAATACAAGGAGCCAAAACGTTGCTTCTGACTATGGGAAGTTTTAGTGAGACAGCAAAGATTGCCATAGATACAAAGAAGGACAAAAGAGAATCTGTAGGGCTTATCAACCTGCGTCTTTGGAGGCCTTTCCCATTCGAGGAACTTCGCCAGGCGGTAAAGGATGCCGAAACTCTTATCGTTTTTGACCGATGTATCTCCTTCGGAGGCCCCGGGGGGCCAGTTTCCTCCGAAATTAGGTCAGCCTTATGTAATGAAGAAGAGAGGCCAAAGGTTGTAAGTTTTATAGGTGGTTTGGGTGGAAGGGACATGTCGGTAAAAGATTTTGAGTATGTTATTGACCGGGGTCGGGAAATCGTGGAAAAGGGGTCGAAGGAGTTATTTGAGACGGTGGGCATAAGGGGGAAGGTAACAGGTATACGGGGGTAAAAGATGGAAGGGAAATTCATAAAAATTGGCAAAAATCGTGTGACCGCAGATGAGTTTGTCGCTGAGGGACATAGTTTTTGTACTGGCTGCGGCGAAGCTTTGGCATTAAGGCTCGCCTGCAAAGCTTTGGGAAGGGATGTAATAATTGCCAATGCTACCGGGTGCATAGAAATTTGCACTTCGCCGCTTCCTGTCACCTCGTGGAGAGTTCCCTGGATACATACACTGTTTGAAAACACAGCTGCCACAGCTTCGGGCATAGAAGCAGGATTAAAGATTTTGATGAAGAAAGGCAAGATGCCTGAGAGGGATATTAAATGCGTGGCTGTGGCTGGAGACGGAGGGACAAGCGACATAGGAATACAAGCTTTGTCTGGAGCGTTTGAAAGGAAACATGACTTTTTATATCTCTGTTTTGATAACGAAGCGTATATGAATACCGGTATCCAAAGGTCAAGTGCTACTCCTTATGGAGCTTCGACTACCACGGCACCTGCGGGCAAGCTTAGCATTGGCCAGACTACCTGGAAAAAGAACATGCCTGAGATTGCCGTCGCCCATAACATACCTTATGTGGCCACAGCCTGTCCCAGCTATCCTTTTGATTTAATGAACAAGGTTAAAAAGGGCGGGGAGGTCAAGGGGCCGGCTTATGTCCATATATTCTCTCCTTGCCCGACAGGCTGGAGGTATGCTACCGATTTAGCTATTGAGATAGGTCGGCTTGCCGTAGAGACAGGCATCTTTCCTCTCTATGAAGTGGAAAATGGCCGCTATAAACTAAATGTTGACCGGCCCAACCTCAAACCGGTTGAGGAATACTTGAAGACGCAAGGCCGGTTTCGTCATTTGCTGGATGAGGAAATTGCCAAGATTCAAGAGCACGTAGATGAAGAATATGCTAAGCTCAAGGCCAAGGCAGCCTGTTTTGCAGCTTGATTCCTCCCAATAAGCAAGGTTGATTGCTTCAGTTCTTCTTACCTACTATAATATGTAGCTGTACGGGGTGTGGCGCAGCGGCTAGCGCGCATGGTTTGGGACCATGAGGTCGGTGGTTCAAATCCACTCACCCCGACCATGAAAACCTCTTTCCCATTTTGCGGAAGCCCGAGAAAATCTTGACAGGGGATACAAACTAAGTTACGATTGTTAGTCATGTCTAACAATTCTGTGAGTAGACGATGGAAGGCAAGAAGCGCAAAGAGAGCAAACCGCCAGCATGGAAGACTACCTGGAGGCGATAGCTAAGCTTGGTGAAGGAAGGAGGGTGGTTAAAGTAAAGCAGATCAGCCAGATGCTGGGAGTTAAGATGCCCAGTGTTACCTCTGCTTTGAAAAAACTCTCGGAGCAAGAGCTTGTAGAGCATGAGAGATATGGCCATATAAAGCTCACTCCTGAGGGTGATGAGGTTGCCCGCGATGTGATTTACCGCCATGAGGCGTTGGCCCGTTTTTTTGCACAAGCTCTGGGCATTAACCAGGCGACTGCAGAAGAAGATGCCTGCAAGATTGAGCATGTCATCAGCCCCTTGAGCATGGAAAGACTGGCAAAGTTTGTGGAGTTTATAGAAGCTTGTCCCTTGGGAGGGGCTAATTTTCCCAGTAGATATGAATATTATTTGGAGCATGGAGAGCTCCCTCAAGACTGCTCGACAAGAGGTTTGAAGAAAAGAAAGTAGCAAGGCAAAAAAATTTGGAATGTGTAAGTTAAACACCACTAACTTACTAGAAATAGAGGATAAGCTATGACCATGCATCAAAATGATCAATTCACTCTGGCCGAGATGAAGACCGGGCAGACAGGCACCGTGGTCCGAGTTTTGGGGGGACATGGGTTAATTCGGCGTCTGGACGGTCTAGGTATCAGGCCAGGAAAAAAAGTGACCAAACTGAGTTCCACGCTATTTCGCGGCCCGGTTATTCTCAGGGCAGACAATACGCAGGTGGCTGTTGGTTTTGGCATGGCCAGAAAAATAATAGTTGAATTAGATAAACATCTGCCGCGAGCTTCCTAGTATGACGCGTATCCTGCTTGTGGGTAATCCCAATGTGGGCAAAAGCGCCCTTTTTTCTCGCCTGACCGGAACACACATTATTGCTTCTAACTATCCCGGCACCACTGTGGGGTTTACCAAAGGATATCTGAAGCTAGGAGAAGAGCGGGCTGAGGTTATTGACGTCCCCGGCAGCTATACTCTTGAGCCAAGTTCCAAGGCGGAAGAAGTCGCTGTGGAGATGCTCAAAGAAGGAGATGTGGTCATAAATGTCGTGGACGCCACCAATTTAGAGAGAAATCTCAATCTGACTTTGCAGTTGCTGGAAAGACAGACTCCAATAATACTGGCCCTCAACATGTGGGATGATACCCGGCATCGGGGTATAAATATTGATGTTGCCAAGCTGGAGAAAATTCTCGGAGTGCCAGTTGTGCCTACGGTAGGCGTTACCGGACAAGGAATAAGGGAACTAGTCAGGCGTCTTCCCGAGGCAAAGTTGCCCGAAAACGTTCGTACTTATTCCAATAGTGATGAGCGATGGGCAAGAGTGGGCGACATCGTGAGCCAGGTGCAATCGTTGAGCCATCGCCACCATCGCTGGTATGAGAACTTGGCAGATGCCAGTAGTCATCGGATAGGCGGGATAGTCATCGCCCTGCTGGTCCTTTTTGTCACCTTCTGGTTCGTCCGATTCGTTGGCGAAGGAGTAATTAACTATGTAGCGGACCCCCTCTTCGAAGGCCTGTGGACACCGCTGCTAGTCAAACTGAGCCTTGCTTTAGGACCGGAAAGTTTCTGGCACAGTGTCTTGATAGGTAAACTTATTGGGGGAGAAATTGTCTATTCTCAGTCCTTCGGCTTGCTCAGCACTGGACTTTACATTCCCCTCGGTGCAGTGTTGCCGTATATCATCTCTTTTTACCTGGCACTAGGAATAATGGAAGATGTTGGTTACCTGCCTCGTCTGGCGGTATTGATGGACACTATAATGCACCGGTTGGGACTACACGGTTATGCCGTTATCCCCACTATTCTGGGCTTTGGATGTAATGTGCCTGGCATTATGGCAACCCGTATTTTGGAGAGCCGTAAACAGAGATTTATTGCGGCGACTTTGATTTCTATTGGCGTTCCCTGTGCTGCCTTGCAGGCTATGATAATAGGGGTGGTTGGGCGGCAGGGGATAGGATACGTAGCAATGGTCTATGGGAGCTTGTTTATATCCTGGATTATCATAGGGCTAATCCTTAATCGTACCGTCGAAGGATTTAATCCGGAACTTCTGGTGGAGATTCCCCCCTACCGCTTGCCGCCGTGGCGGGTCATTGGTGAAAAGCTCTGGCTACGGGTCTCTGGTTTCATTAGAGAAGCTTTGCCCATAGTCCTCGGCACCGTGTTAGTGGTAAACATCCTATACACTTTAGGGGTTTTCAATGCCATTGCTGATATCGCCGCCCCGATATTGACGGGGCTGTGGGGGCTGCCCAAGGAGACAATTGCGGCTCTGGTGGTGGGTTTTCTGCGTAAAGATGCGGCTATGGGCATACTGGCTTCCTTGGGCCTGACTGCTAAACAACTGGTTATCAGCAGCACGGTTCTGGCTATGTTTTTCCCTTGTGTAGCTACTTTTGTGATAATGGCTCGGGAGCTGGGGGTAAGAGACCTGTTTAAAGCTATTGGAATAATGCTAGCTGCAGTACTGATAATGGGTAGCTTGCAGAACCTGGTTCTCTAGGGCGGGATTCACAGGCTCACCGGGCAGACAGGGACTCTTTCAAAATCTGCGAGATATCTTTGACAGCGAGCTTATCATCCAGATTTTCTGCCTTCACAGCATCGGTGAGCATCGTCAGGCAACTGGGGCAGGCAACTGCTAAAGTATCGGCTCCGGTTTCGTAAGCTTCTCTGGCCCTGACCCGTGCCGGGCTATCCACGCTGCCGGCTAGAAGGTCAGTAACGAAATTGCCACTGCCACCGCCACAGCAAAACGCATCTCTCCTGCTTCGCTCCATCTCGACCAATTTAATGCCGGGAATACTTTGCAGTATCTGCCTCGGCTCATCATAGATATTGTTATAACGTCCGAGGAAACAGGGGTCGTGGTAAGTAACTTTTGCCGCGGCTCGTGAAGGCTTTGTCTTGTTCTTGTCAGGCAAATCACTGAGGATTTGAGTGTAGTGATACACCTTAAAGTTGCCGCCTGATGCCGGATAGATGTTCTTCATAGTGTTGTAGCCATGCGGGCAAAGTGTAATCACTTTACTAACGCCTAGTTCCTTGAATCTCTGGTTGTTTTTCTCGACCAGACTCTGAAACAGTCCTGTTTCACCCAGCATATATATCTCGTTGCCGCAGCACTCTTCTTCTTCACCAAGTATGCCGAAGGATACTCCTGAGGCGTTCAAGACATCTACCAGACTCCTGGCCATTTTCTGTCCGTTTTCGTCGTACGAGCCCAGGCAGCCGACATACAGGAGGTATTCATCTCCTGGCGCATACTTTTTGGTGCCGTTTGCCCAGGCAGCCCTGTCGCTCCTGAGTTGCTTAAAAGGATTTCCATAGCCATAAACAGCTTCAAAAAAGTGTGCTACACGGGGCGGTATTTTCCCTTTCTCAACCATATCGCTCCTGGCTCCAACAACCCAGTCAACAATATCAGGAGCGAACTTCATTGGACATTGCTCAACACAGTTCTTGCAGGTTGTGCAGGTGTAAAGGATTTCAGCGAGATGCTCCGACCATTCGATTTCCCCCTTCAACCAGGCATAAACAAGCCAGAGTCGCCCCCCCGTGGAATAGCTATCAAACCTGAACCTTCTGTAGGAGGGACAATTAAAGCTTGAATAATCGGTGGGAAACTTGCAGTACCCGCATCTGAAGCATCTATGGATCTGGCTGGCATAGTCCTTCTGTTGCATTATTTCGCCTCCCAATTTCCCGGGTTCATGATTCCATTGGGGTCCAGGAGTTGTTTTATCTTCTTCATAAGGACAAGCGTATTCGGGTCCATCTTGTCCATCATCAGTTTCTGTTCGTAGATGTCTGCCTTCCAGAGCACGCCTCCTTCCTCCAGGGCGAATTTGCTGCATTCATATAAAGCCTTCTTAGCTCTTGCCATCTCATCGGCATTAGCTCTATTAAAGGAAAATGAAAAGGAGAACATCATGCAATGCCCGGCGCCGATAAGCCGTGTGGTGGATGCATAGAAGACATTATATTTTGCGGCCACCTCCTCCAGTTTCTTGATGAAAGCTGGGAATTTCTCGATGGGGGTAATGGGCCCGGCATATTGGAATCCGCCTCCTTTGGAAACATCGGCAAATCTGGATGTATCTTTGGAAGGCATTGACATCAGTGGTGCTTTCATGTCTGGCGAAACACTCAAAAAGCCCAAATCCCGGCTTTCAAAATATTTCCAGAGGGCATCCCACACCATCTTGCGCTTAAACTCAAGCTCCTCATCTGAATCGCCAGTTATGTAAGCCATTATCCAGAAAGTCCCCTTGAATCTCAAAGGCAATGGCGCAGCCGAGACCACCACATCTTCAATCATCTCAGTGTGGCTGAGTTTGAGCAATATATCTGGAACTAGCTCAGCCTTATCTGTCAGGAATACCATGACATCTCTCATCTTCTTACATGGATAAAGCTTCAGCCCCAGCCGGGTGATTATGCCAGTAGTGCCAAACCAGCCCAGAAAGAGTCCGGATAAATCCGGCAGTGGAGGCCCCTTTGAGAACCAGTATGAAGACACCGAACACGAACCGATGCGGCAGAGTTCTCCCGTGGGCAGGACAACTTCCAGGCCAGAGACCATGTCGGAGTTGAAGCCGTGCTGCTGCGACAGACGCCCCTGCCCGTGTATTACAGCATTAGCAACTATCGTTGCTACCGGCGGAGAGTCAGGTATGCTGTGCCGTAAGTGAGGGTGGTGTTTTTGCAGATAACTTTTCAATACACCCTGGGTAACACCGGCTTCAACGACAACATATCTGGCTTTCTCATTTACCTCCAAAATTCTGTCCATCCGCTTCATATCCAGCACAATGCCGCCTCGTTGAGGTATAACCAGACCGGTCAATGCCAGACCTGCCCCCTTGGGAACTAGTGGCACCTTCTCTTTGTTTGCCAGCTTTACTATCTCCTGCACCTCTTCAGTTGTTTTGGGCATTACCACAAAGTCTGGTTCGTGCGGGGGCATAAGCCCGCCGTCCCTGGCATAGAAATAACGCTCTTCTTTCTGGTCGGAGACGAAATCCTTACCGACTATTTTGACCAACGAATCGTATAAAGCACTGGTGGTCGTCATAATTTACACCTCCGCGGCTAGCTCAGGCAGCCTCAAGGCTTGTTCTTCCCCTATAGCGAGTTTGCACAGGTCAATCATGTGTATTGGCTTTATGCCCTGCTTGACAACCCTATGGGCTAATGAGTCCCAGCAAGCAGGGCAATTAAAAATGCAGTATTCGGCTCCGAACTTCACCATATCGTCTATATTCCGCTTCTGGACATCGTCGGCCAGCGCTGGCCCCTTCGCCATCCTGAAAATCTCAGCGCAGCACAGAGCATTTTCCCTGTCATACTTCCGCTTAACGCGCTCTACCCCAAGCAAGCCGAATATATCGTCCACATAGTGGTCTGTCTCCGGACAAAGCCGGGCTGAGCAGTTTCTCTGGTAGGCAGCCTTAATATTGAGCGGTTTTATGAGGTCCTTGAGTTCCTTCAGCCTGCCATACAGGTACTCGTAGTAATGGATGGGTTTGAATGGCATATCTATACCGTAAGCAGGTGCCAGCGATGTGAAGGTGCCATAACATTCGTCATGGAGACATACAAGCTCTTTGATTCCCTGATTCTTGATATTCTCTACTATCTTGGGTAGTCTGTCCTTTATCACTGATGCTTTCGCGTAATGAAGGTAAACAGCATTGCAAAAGAACTCCTGCCCGAAGATTACAGATAAGGCAATGCCGTCGAAGAGCTTACCCTTGACGAGTGTGTTAAATTGGGGCAGAAAACAGTACGATAATGCCCTTTCCTCAATTTTGCCCACCAGGAATCTGCCTACTGGCTGGCACTGGTTAATCCACATTGTGATGGTTGGCCGCGGCGCTGGCAGTATCCCCTTTTCTTCTTGCCGCTCGACAATTAAGTAAAACGGATGGTTCCCATAGGGGCAGTATTCCTCACAGGCATAACATGTGGTGCATGCCTCCAGCACAGAGGAATCCTCACCGTTGATTAGCTTGTGCCATTCCTTCTTCGCCTTGTCTTTGTCCTTAAAATCCATATACTGGCATTTAACGAGGCAACTAATAACTTTGCACTTGGCGCATTTTGTCTTGTCAAATTTCAATTCAGGCAATGGCATGTCCCTCCCTTCGGTTCTTTATCAGGCTACTCAAGATTAGCCGAGTTTGCGTAATTCGGCTCTTAGTACCTTGCCCAAAAGATTCTTGGGCAAGGATTTCATAAATCTCACCTTCTTTGGCCGTTTGAACGTGGGCAGGCGGTCTTTGCAAAAGGCAATTAGTTCCTCTTCGTTCACACATCTATCCGGCTTTATGACGACGAAAGCCTTTATCTCTTCCCCATATACAGCATCTGGGATGCCCACAACTCCCGCTTCTGCCACGGCTGGATGTTGCATAAGAACCTCTTCAACTTCCACCGGTGATACGTTCTCTCCACCTCTGATAATGATATCCTTCTTGCGGCCGGTGATGTAGAAGTAGCCGTCCTCGTCCATGTAACCTATATCGCCGGTATAAAGCCAGCCGTCTTTGATAGTTTTGGCCGTTTCTTCGGGCAGGTTCCAGTAGCCTTTCATCAGTGTAGGCCCCTTGACTACTATCTCGCCTTGCTGACCCGCTGGAAGCTCCTGACCTTTTTCGTCGAAAACTTTTATGGTGTTGCATTTCAGCAGGCACTTGCCAATGGAGCCATACTTGGGTGGAAGGTCGCCTGGCTGCCCTGTAGTAGTGGCTCCTGATTCGGTAAGGCCCCACCCCTCTCGAATATCCACCCCCACCTTTTCTTTCCACCTTAAGGCTACTTCCACGGGCAGCGGTGCCGCCCCACACTGGCAGTCCTCAAGCGAACTCAAATCGTACTTGTCCAGCTCAGGAAATTCTAGCAGCTGGATGTACATGGTGGGCACTGCTGCCATTTGGGTAACCCGGAATCTCTGAATGGCTTTCAGCGCCTCTTCGACGTTCCACCACCGTAGCAAGATTGCTTTTCCGCCTACGAAGTTACTAGTGTTACTGAAGGCGATACCAAAGGAGTGTGATAGAGGAAGCACTCCCAGGCTGACCATTGCTCGATTTACACCGGAAACTCTCTGACTGACCTCGCTGAATTGGAGTGTCTTGGGATTAAGCATGCGGCTATGTAATTGCAGAGTCACGGAGCGATGAACCAGGACATATTCGTAGAAAAACAAGGCGTTGATATAAAGTGAGTAATGTGTGTGCATCACACCCTTAGGCGGTCCTGTGGTGCCGGCAGTGTATATTAGAGCGGCAACATCATTGTTATCAGTCTGTTCAATGTTCAGTTCACCAGAATTAGTTGACATAATATCACGATATGAAATAGTTCCAGGAACGTCATCGCGGTCCGTGAGGACTACATGTTGCAAGTTGGGAGTTTGCTTTTGCGCCTCCAATACACGGCCCACGAAGTCTGAGCTGGTGAGAACAGCCTTGGCTCCGCAGTCACGATATACATATGCAGCCTGATCAGGCCGCAGCAAGGGACTCAAAGGGACGACAACAGCGCCAATCTTGTATATGGCGGGAAAAGCAGAAAGCAGCTCTGGACTGTTAGGCATTTGTATGGCCACCCGGTCTCCTTTGTTTATACCGATGCCTTTGAGTGCATTCCCTAATAGGTTGGCGTTATGATTTGTCTCAACATTTGTGTACCATTTCCCTTCGAAATAAAGGACTTCATATTCACCGAACCTTTTGACGTTATCCTCTATGCCGCTGCCAATGTTCATAATACATCCCCTTCAATCTAGTGTTCTGTTTACTGTTTGCTGAAGTATTGGACCATGAGCGCGGTTCGGCCCAAATTACCATTGAGTCGACGGTACAATTCTGGCAAAGACCCGTCAAGTTGGCAAGAGGATGTTGTTTTATCGGTGTTTTGATGAGGATAGTTAAACGGCGAAATTCACCGAAGGCGTTAACTGACAAAACATCTCAGTACGGGATTATTTTCAAGGTTGTCAAGGTTTGACATCATGCACTTTTTATGCCATAGTCTCTTGTTCCCAAAAGCTTGCGTCAGGAGGTCAATCAATGGTCGGCATAAAGTCTTATGGAGCTTATATCCCGCGGTATCGAATGAATCACAATACTCTGTTTATGGCTATTGCGTTTTTGGGGTCGTTCCCGGCGCCCGGTGAGAATGCAGTTGCTAATCATGACGAAGATGCTCTCACCATGGCGGTAGCCGCAGGGATCGATTGTTTGAGTGGTGTAAAACGGGAGATGGTTGATGGCCTGTATCTGGCCACCACCAGTCAGCCTTATATGGTGAGGCAGAATTCAGCTCTTGTAGCTACCGCTCTTGATTTGCAGTCGAGTATAAGGACTGCCGATTTCATCGGCTCCGCGAAATCAGGGACCACTGCACTGCTTTCCGCCCTTGATACAGTAAAGGGAGAGACGTCAAGCAATATTGTCGTCTGTGCTTCTGATTGTCGGTTGAGCAAACCGGGCAGTCCTCAAGAGTCTCTCTATGGTGATGGCGCTGCATCGCTTTTTGTTGGCAATGGTGATGTGATTGCCACTTTTGAGGGTGCGTATTCCGTTTCCTACGATTTCCCGGACCGATGGAGAGCAAGTGGAGAGAAATTTGAACATGCCTGGGAAGATAGATTCATTCGCGATTCTGGCTATAGTCAATTCATCGCGGAGGTGATTTCCGGACTACTGAAGAAATACAAGCTGAATATCAAGGACTTTGCTAAGATCGTGTATCCAGGTCTGTATGCGCGAGAGCACGGGGCCATAGCCAAGAGGTTAGGTGCCGACCCTGCTCAGCTTCAGGATACGTTGCTTAGCACAGTGGGTGATACTGGCTCAGCTTCACCTTTAATGATGTTGGTAGCAGCATTGGAAGATGCCAAGCCCGGCGACAGAATACTGATCGCCAGCTTTGGAAACGGCGGTGACGCAATGTTTTTCCAGGTCACTGAGAAGATAAAGGATGTGGGTAATAAGAGGGCGGTAAAGAAACACATCGCATCCAAAAAGGATCTTGCCAGCTATGAAAAATACCTTGCCTTCAGAAATTTGGCACCGATGGATTTAGGTATGCGTGGCGAGATAAGCATTAAGACACCGATGTCGGCGTTGTTCAGGGAGAGGAAAGTAATTCTGTCTCTTTGTGGCTCGAAGTGTAAAAAATGCGGCACGCCGCAATATCCCTATCAGAGAGTATGTGTAAATCCTGACTGCGGAGCGATTGACCAGATGGAAGATTATCGCTTTTCGGATAAAAAAGGCGTCGTCTTTACTTATACCGGTGATAATCTAGCCGCCAGTATTGACCCACCTTCAATATATGGCCTCGTGGATTTTGATGGTGGCGGCAGGTTCTGGTTTGATTTTTCGGATTGTGACCTGGATTCGGTTAAAGTAGGCATGCCGGTAGAGATGACCTTCCGCAGACGATATGTTGATGAGTCAAGCGGTGTTCACGGTTATTCGTGGAAGGCAGCGCCTATACGTGCCTGACTGCGGTAAACGATAACAAAATTTACGGAGGGAGCAAAAATGGCAGAAGGTATTAAAGACAAAGTTGCTATTATAGGGATGGGTTGCACCAAGTTCGGAGAGCTATGGGATAAGAGTGCCGAGGATCTCATGGTGGATGCTTTCAAGGAATGTATCGAGGACGCGGGCATAGAAAAGAAGGACATCAACTCAGCCTGGTTTGGCGTGCACTTTGAGGAACAAAGTGTCGGAAAAGGGGCTACGTCTTTGGCTTTAGCATTGAAGTTGCCCTTTATTCCGGTCACTAGGGTGGAAAATTTTTGTGCCACTGCCACAGAAGCTTTCAGGGGGGCCTGTTACGGTGTAGCTTCAGGAGCTTATGATATCGCCTTGGCTCTGGGTGTAGAAAAGCTCAAAGATACGGGATATGGTGGGCTTCCCGGCGGCCCTAGTCTTATGGGGACAAAAAATGCACTGATTATGCCCAAATTGACCGCTCCTGGAGCTTTTGCCATGCTGGCGACTAGATACTTTGCTGTATATGGTCTCAAGCCGGAGGAAGGCAAGAGAATGCTGGCTAAAGTGTCAGTCAAAAGCCATTATAACGGAGCCCGAAACCCGAAGGCGCATTTGCGCCGCGAAGTGACTGAGGAACAGATAATAAATGCGCCTATCATCGCCTGGCCATTGGGGCTTTTTGATTGCTGCGGGGTCAGTGATGGTGCAGCGGCTGCAATCGTAACCAGAGCTGACATGGCCAAGAAGTTTCGGCCAGATCCCATACATGTTAAGGCATTACAGGTCGCTTTAAGTTCGGGCGAGGAATTAATGTATACCAAATGGGATGGAGCTCATGTTGAGACCACTTACCGTGCTGGCAAGCTAGCTTATAAGGAAGCCGGGGTAAAGAATCCGCGTGAAGAGATAAGTATGGCTGAGGTGCACGACTGCTTCTCCATAACTGAGGCAGTGACCATGGAAGATTTGCAGTTCAGTCCCAGGGGAAAAGTCAAGGAAGACATCGAGGCTGGCCGTTTTAATCATGATGGCCCGCAGCCTGTGCAGCCTGATGGTGGATTGAAATGCTTCGGGCATCCTATTGGGGCCTCTGGTCTCAGGATGATATACGAGATGTACAAACAACTGCAAGGCAAAGTCCAGCTACCGGAACGGCAGATCAAGAATCCCAAGCTGGGGCTAACCCACAATCTGGGCGGTTTTCCACCCATGAACATCGTTAGTATTGCTATCGTAGGATCGTAGAAGAAACTGAATCTGGGAGGCTAGCCATGGCTAATGGTAGTTTGATTACAGATGAACTGCGTAAACTGATAGGTGTG
>Ga0224495_10002029_pt1 | contig 13608 bp, 11 predicted proteins | sample SF_Jul11_sed_USG_FD_168128 | JGI IMG/M metagenome (GOLD analysis project Ga0224495, IMG submission 168128) | Sediment microbial communities from San Francisco Bay, California, United States - SF_Jul11_sed_USGS_4_1 | ecosystem: Environmental > Aquatic > Marine > Sediment | place: USA: California... | reverse complement strand
GAGGAGCCGGTTCTTCCTTTTCTCGTATTGGCTCCTGTCTATTTGTGCCGATTCCGAGCAGATGTAAATTTTTTCTCCAACATAGATTCTGATACGAATATCCGGATTTCTGAAATCAACCTTCGCTCGGTCGGATATCATGCCCCCGATTTCCTTTGCCAAGGATATTGAATCGAGCTTGCCTTTCTTGGAAGACAGTAATTTGACTCTTATCGCTACGTTCTTATTATCTAAAACAGTGAGTTTATCCAATGAATCTTGGAGCTCTGACAGGCTGACTGTCGCAATATGCTCACATAATACATGAGAGAGAGCGATTCTTTCCAAGAAATCAGTCTTCTCAATCTTCGATGAAAAAACTGCAACACAATCCTCTTTTTCGCATAGCTCAGCCTTTCCGAAATAATTCAGAATAGCCTCGGCTTCCCATAATGGCAGGAATTGATGCTCGCCAGAAAGTTCGAACAGGTATCTCATTCATAGACCGCAATGTGCTCTATCAATTTGTATTCGATGGAAATCAGTCGCTGATGCCATCTTCGGATACCATGAAGACCGCTTCCGCCTCGGGCAGGTTCGGCGAGTCTATCAGCCTCGCGATTCTCTTGCCGCCTTTGCTCTTCCTGAGATATAATCTGAACGTCGCGGTATGACCTACAATATGGCCGCCGATAGGCCTTGTCGGGTCTCCGAAGAATGCGTCGGGCTTTGCAGCGACCTGATTGGTCACAGCTATTACGCAATTATTCAGATCTCCGAATCTCATGAGGTCATGCATGTGCTTGTTCAATGCCTGCTGTCTCTCAGCCAGGGCACCTCTTCCGATATATTCCGCTCTGAAATGTGCCGTGAGCGAATCGACGACAAGCAGTCTGATCGGATATTCCTTCGACAGTTCGTTCGCCTTCTCTATCAAAAGCATCTGATGATGTGAATTGAAAGCGCGTGCGACATGGATTTTCTTGAGGACATCCTGTGCATCGAGATCCAAGGCTTTGGACATCTGCATTATCCTCTCAGGTCTAAACGTGTTTTCAGTGTCGATGATGATCGAATGCCCCTCAAGCCCTCCGTCTTCCTTGCTTTTAGTGACATTCACAGCCAGCTGATGGCAAATCTGAGTCTTTCCCGATCCGAACTCTCCGAAGAACTCGGTTATTGCCTGGGTTTCTATGCCTCCTCCAAGAAGATCGTCAAGAGCCTTCGATCCGGTGAGCAGTTTGCCTATATTCTTCCTCCTTTCCAGGATAACATCCCCCGTCTCGAACCTGCCAATATCTGCGGCCTCCTTCGCGGCGGCTATTATTTTTACAGCCGTGTTTTCGCCTATCTCGGCTACTTCTGACAGCTTGCTTGGAGATTCCACCGCGATAGCCATGAGATCGGTGTATCCAGCCTCTCTCAGTTTCTCAGCTATGGTGGCTCCTACACCGGGGAGATTCTCGAGTTCATCCTCTGCCATCTGAGCACCGAATCACAAGAACTGAAGGTTATGATATAAGACTGTCTATTGGAGGTAGACGAAAATGAATGTCAGAATAGATTTGACAGGTTTTTCCACCTCCCTCTGATGCAATATCACGCCTAGCAAAACCTTTAATTGCATCATCCTGTTCGGTTCTCCGACATGGCTAAAAAGCGTAAGAAGACCAAAGAGGCGGAGGAGGAAAAATACGAATTTGTCCCGCCCGAGTTCGATGAGAAGCAGTTCCTCATTGACGAGATGAGGGCGACAAAAAGAATTCTATTTGTCCTTGCATATGCAATCGTCTTCGGCGTGATTGCCGCAGTTATAACTGTGCTCAGCGGACAGGCATTGCTGGGACTGCTGATGGCAGTCTTTGGTCTATCGACTCTGAAGATGTATTTCACCACCCTTAAGATCGACCTATCGAAGTTTACCAGGCGAAATTGGTTTGAGAGCGGCATTTGGTTCTTCTTCACATTTCTCGCAATCTGGGTGCTGGTCGTCAACCCGCCATTCATCGACTATGCCCCTCCAGACATCAAGGACATCAAGGTCACGACTTATATTACAGGCACAGGCTGGATCCAATACAACTACACAGAAAACATCACAAGAGGAGTCTTCGAATGGAGGCATCCTGCGGGCACGCCCAACATCGCGACCGCCCTGAGTTCCGCGAATTTGAATGGAACGGCAGTCAACATCACAGCAAGGGTGGTCGACAACATGCAACTCTCTGGCATTCCTACAATTTACTTCCGACAGAACAAAATAAATGAAGTGAACCATCCCATGGTTCCGACCAGCTCTGAAAGCATCTTCTCATTCAATACGACCTCTATCGGTTCGTTTCTTGATAACGGATATTTCACATTCAGGATAGTAGCCCACGACGCCTCTGAGCATGTCAGAGTGTTCGAGATAGATGACAGCGCCGAGGTTCTTGTGAGCTGAGGGAGCTATCTTTCCCAGGGCATCCTCTCATCAAAATGCATCGTGAGGGCTTTTCTGTATTTCTTGAGCATGAGATCTTTGCCCGAAGATATCTTCGGCTTCTTTATTTGCCGGAAGCCTTTGCCCAATCTTATCGCGGAGAATTGCTTTAATAGAACATCTTTAAGGGCCCTTTCTTTCCTCTCGACCTCTACCTGCCAGCGTCCTTTCTTGAGAACTGGCTCTGATATCCCCCTTCTTCTCCATTTATTCAAGAAATTCTCGGCTTCGGGCGATCCCTTCGGTGGTCCGATGTGTACATATCTATCCGGCAGATCGGATACCGCGCAAGTCACGATTATCAGGTTCTTTCCTGCATCTGAATCGAGCGTCAATTTCTTCGGGCGAAATCCCTCCCGCTCAAATATCTCGAAGACGGACACGCCGGTCTTCCTCAGCTGGGGCCAAAGAACATCGTCGACAACATCCAACCCCGGCAGCTCGAGCAGTACCGTCCCTGGGAAGCTACTTATTTCCTTCGTGAGCGCGCTGTCGCTGATTGCTTTCCTAATCTTCGGGAAGAAGAATCTCAGGCTCGGCTTTTTATTATATGCCCTGCAAGCCCGGATGAACAGATCGAGCTTCTCTATTGAGATCGGCGATGCAACATTCCTGCTAGGATCCACTGGATCGACGAAAACGAAAGGCTCATCGAATGATCTGGATGCCTCCTCGTCAAGCTGCAGCCTTACCTGAGCCTTCCATTTCGCAGCAGCTGCGATGACCCTGTCGAATCCTCCGAACTTGAGAATCATGATCTCGCACAGATATCCTGAGAACCCCTGGATCTTCGCCTCTGCCCCGTATGCACCGATGCCCCTCAGGAACTGCTTAAAGATTCTCACCTCGTTCTTCTGATGGGCTCTGAGATACTCCTGGACATATTTGGTGTGGAAAGGTGTCCTGTCGACCGCGCTGATTTTCCCTCTGCCAGACAGTATGTCGTAGCAAGGCACCAGATCTGTCCTGAGGCCCTGCCAAACACCACTGATATACGCATGCTCCGCGTATCTCTCCTCTGGCTTTTCGAGTATCTCTCTTCCGATTTCCTTGTCGATTCTTCCTATCTCCTCGACGGGCACATCGGTCGGGAACTTGAGGAAAAGATCGATGTCTGGGTCTGTCAGGTGAGTGCCCTTTGCAATCGATCCGACCAGCAGCGACTTGAAACTAAGATTCCTGCTCTCCGCAATCTCCTTCGTCGTCTGGATCAGGTCATCTACAGCTTTATCGATCCTTCTCTGTTCGTCCGCCGAAGGGACTATCTTTCTTAGAATCTCTTTCTTCAGTTCCATCTCACGAGGGTTACGAGAAAGACGGCATATAATCTCTGTGGAAAATGATCTTCCGTCTTGGTCAATTTGAGAATTATGGTGTCCAGGGTCGGTGTGGTGGGGATATTAAAACTTTTTAGGAGGAAAGTTGAGCCACCAACCTCGGACACCGATGTACGCCTATTTTCTGATTGTATTTATAGCCTTTCGAGCACGAGAAAATAATGTAGGCGCGAAGGCGAGCTAATAAAATAATTGTGAGAGAAGTAAATTGAGCCTTTGAACGACGAGCCAGATTCCTTGAGATAATAAGGCGTTTCGGCACGTTTTCGGACATAATTTCAAACATGATTAAACAGTGTTTTATCATGAAATTTCTCGCTTTATTATGCGAATTAATCATTAGATTCGCATCGAATAAGCATAATCTTCGCCTATTGGGAAAAGGCGCGGTATTATGCTCATTCGTCGACTCCCTTAGAAATCTCCGCTCTTCTCCCGAATCATGGTTAATAATACAATCGCTCATATCGCCGATCATCTATCATGGCCGAACCAGAATGCCCGCCTGTATCGACCGGATGTTCCAAAACGCTTTTATATGGAATAGCATTTTGCCTCAATACTCAGTCAGGCGACTTATTGCCTGAGCTGATTCGGCTTGACCGTGATATTATCTATCGGAGGCCATCCATTGGAAGATAAGACTGTCGGGAAAGAGAAGAAGGCGAAGGGCGCCAAAGAGAAGAAGCAGGAGGAAGAAAAGGCTCCCCAGGCGGCCAAGAAGAGAAAGGATTTGCCCGACAATTTCAAGTTCATCGTCAGAATGGTCAACACCGACATCAACGGCGAACTGACTGTTTTGCTCGGCCTTGCAAAGATCAAGGGGATAGGCCTCAGGGCAGCCCAGACATTGACCAAGCTGGCATCGATCGATTCGAAATTGCTCATCGGAAGCCTCGAGGATTCTCAGATAGCCAAGCTCGAGGAGGCCGTCATGAGCTTCGTCGAGACCGCTCCCGGCTGGATGGTCAACAGGCAACATGACTGGGAGACCGGGGATGACTTGCATCTCGTCGGTACCGACGTCGAAATATTCAGGAGAGACGACGTCAACCGCATGAAGATGATCAGATGCTACAAGGGGATACGACACGAGCGCGGCCAGAAGGTCCGGGGACAGAGGACGAAGGCCAACGGAAGAACCGGCCTGCAGGTCGGGGTCATCCGGCAGAAGCTCATGCCCGGCCAGGCGACAGAGGAGAAGAAGGAATGATGATCCATGGGCGACCCTAAATTCTCCAGAAGGAAATACGACACTCCATCGCACCCCTGGCGTGCTGAGAGGATCAAGACGGAGACGGAGCTCCAGAAACGCTACGGCCTTAAGAATAAGAGAGAGCTATGGAAAGCCCAGTCAATGGTCAGGACCTTCAGATCCCGGAGCAGAGATCTCCAGGCGAGGCTGAGAACTGGCGAGAAGCAGGCGGAGATCGAGACTAAACAGCTGCTCGAAAAATGCGGCCGATTGGGGCTGCTTCCTGCCGAGGGCACGACTCTCAACGATGTCCTTTCAATAACGCTTGAGAACATCCTTTCCAGGCGTTTTCAGACTATGGTCTATCAAATGGGCCTGGCATATACGCAGGAGCAGGCAAGGCAATTCATAACTCACGGTCACATCGCAATAAAGGGAAGAATCGTTACGATTCCTGGGTACATCGTCAGGCGAGTCGAGGAGAATGTCATCTCCTACGCACCGACCTCCCCTATATCAAATGAGCTTCATCCCATTCGTCCGAAGCCTAAGGATGCCTTAGATATCGAGAAGGAGAAAGCCTTGGTTGAGCAGAAGGAGAAGCAAGAGGAGAAGCCGAAACCCAAAAAGGAGCCGGCCGAGGGGAAACACCCGAAGGCCGCCAAACCCTCGCTGGAAAAGCTGCTCAAAAAAGATGGTGCCGAGATCAAAGCAGAACCGGAGAACCTCCCTGAGATAGAAGATGTCGAAGAGGAACCGGAGAAAAAGCCTGAGAAGAAAAAAGCCGATGCGAAAATCGAGAAAAAGGGCGAGCACAAAAAGGATTCGGATAAGGAGAAGCAGCCCAAGAAAAAGAAGGACAAGGAGGGATGAGGCAGATGGGCAAGTGGGGTATCGCTCATATTTTCGCAAGCTACAATAATATCGTGATCACTGTCACAGACATCACAGGCGCCGAGACCATAACGAAATGCACCGGCGGCATGGTGGTCAAGGCGGCGAAGGACGAGGCGTCTCCATATGCGGCCATGAGGGCCGCAGAAAGGGTGGCCGAGATTGCCAAGGAGAAGGGCATTGACGGAATGCATGTCAAGGTCCGCGCACCAGGCGGAAACAAATCGCTTTCACCAGGGCCCGGAGCACAGGCTGCAATAAGAGGTCTGGCCAGGGCAGGCATAAGAATAGGCAGAATAGAAGATGTGACCCCAGTCCCCCATGACGGAACAAAGAAGAAGGGCGGACGTAGGGGCAGAAGGGTCTGATTGCGAGGATTGGATACCTCTATTCGAGTGGTTCATATGAAGATTGAAATTCAAGAAATGACGCATAACAAGGGGAGAATAGTCTTCCTTGACGCGGATCCTTCGATAGTCAATGCTATCAGGAGAACAATGATCTCGGATGTCCCAAAAATGGCAATCGAGAAAATAGAATATCATCTCGGGGCGATAATGGACGAGGGCGGCAAGGAATTCGAGAGCGTCTCTCCTCTGTTCGATGAGATGATCGCCCACCGGCTCGGCCTTCTTCCCGTGCCGACGGATCTGGATGTATTTGTATTTCGAAGCAAATGCGTATGCAACGGCGAAGGCTGCCCGAACTGCACGATCATGTACTCGCTCAACAAGAAGGGCCCATGCACTGTATATTCCGGCGACCTTGAGCCTTTGGGCGATGCAAAGTTCAAGATCAAGGATGACCTGGTTCCGATTGTCAAGCTCAACGAGAATCAGGCGATTCTTGCCTATGCGACCGCGGAACTATCTACAGGCAAAGATCATGCGAAGTACTCTCCTGTCTGTGGCGTCGGGCACCGTTACTCTGCAAAAATATCCATCGACTCGGCAAAATGCGACCACGATGCGCGTTGCATCGCAGTCTGTCCCAAAGATGTCTTTTCGAAAGAGGGCAAGAAAATCGTTGTCGCGCATCCTGAGAGATGCAACCTCTGCATGGCGTGCGTCGAATCCTGCGAGCTGAACTGTGTCAAGGTCCAGGAAGACCCGCAAAGGATAGTGTTCCGATATGAGACCGACGGTTCTCTGTCAGCAAAGGATCTTTTAATGCGTTCTCTGAAGATTTTAGAAGAGAAATTCACGGGGTTCTCAGAGCAGATTTCCGCGCTTCAGGAATAGATTTTTCAGAAGAAGTCGTCGAGGCTGCTGTCCTTTACCCTGTCGGACTCGAATATGGAATTTATCGATGTCTCAACGAGCTCTATTCTCTGTCTTGTATATTTCGGCACATCATATTTGTCCGCAATCTCTTTCGCCTTTTCGAGGTACTTGCTGACACTCCCTGCAGATACGGTCAGGATAAGTGTGTTTCCGCAGGAGCATTTTCCCCTTAGAGGCATCCTTCGGTATTTCGTGTTGCATTTTGTGCATCTGAGCTGCTGAGCGGAGAACTTCCTCAGGCTGCCTACGAGGTCGGGCAGCAGATGTCTCACTATGACCCTGTGAGCCACATCCCTCGCGTCGACAGCCCTTATCTTCGCCGCTATCTCAAGCTGGGCGTCGATATTATTGCCCATCGAGCTCGATGCCGTGTAAGATGACGAAAGTGGGCCGTCATCGATTCTGAGCACTTCATGGGTGTATCCGAACCCCTCATACTGCAGCACGGTGCCTATCCTGCCGCCGGCGAGATCCATCAGCCCCTCGACGCTCCTGCAGCTCTTGTATTCTCTAGCCGCATTGTACAGCTCCACTGGATACTCCCACCTAAAGTCCAGATTGTGCGCCTCCTTGTCGATCTCGTCAGGATCGATGCGTGTGGTCAGGACCAAGGGTGCGTCCATCAGCCCGCCTCTCTTCTCCGGCAGGAAGGATCTTGAAAAGTTTATCAGCGCATCCATGAGCAGAATTATCGAATCCTCGTCCCCGTCGCAGTTCCTTCTTTTTGCCGAATGGAAATAAGGATGTGCATATCCCGCCTTTGCCTTTGAGAAGCCGATTATCCTCGCGAGCACTCCTCCTGATGTATGGGGCGCGAGACCGATTGCGAGATGCCCCACGAGATCCTTCTGTTTTGTCACTTTGTAATACGGCTGGACCTCGTACAACTTCGATAACAGTTCGTCCGTGAATTTCGCCGTGTTGACAAGATACTTCGCGCAGCTCGCAGGGACTATGATGTCCTGTACCTTGAGCTCGCATATTTGGCCCGCATCGGTCAATTCGTTTCCGAGCGCATCTCTGTCATATCCGAGGCTTCTAGCTTCCTCGACGCTCAATCCTATCTCAGCAGGCCTGAAATGGGTCAGTGGGACATCCGTCGCGTCGATTCTTGTGGTCCCATCCTTGAACACGAACACCTCGTGTTTCGCCCTCAATATGCCCTTTTCAAGCGGTTCCGGGGTCTTCTCCTTGGATATCATTCCCTGCACCGCTTTGATATCGGGCAAGCTCCTAAGCCCGACATTCTTGCGGGCGTTATCGAGTAATTCCTTGAGATGGAGCGTCACAACTGATTCCGTCTTTCTTGCCAAAGTATGGGACCCGCATATGCACAAGGATGAGAATGTGACATTGCCGCAGACCGGACATCTCCGCTCGCCGATGGTGACATTCACATCGCCCTTCATCGCCGCCTCGTTGAGCAGCCTCTGGCTTCCCCCTTCGAAGCCGATCGGGAAGAGGATGTGTGGCGGAGGGCTCATCTTCCTCTCCTTCGCCTTCTCCGGCCTGGCCATCCTTGCCCCTATCCTTGTCACGGCTCTTGGGGCAATACCAATGCCGCACAGTTTGCTCAGCGCTTCCAGAATATTGGAGCAGCCATCATCCATGGTTTTTTCCGAGGACAGCTGACCCTTATCGTCAGATTCTATCCCGAGGACGAATATCATCGCTTTCGCGTACGCGCCTATCCTGAGCTTTTCATCCCTCACCCTGTGAAGCGCCCCGAGCCTCTCGAGAATAGATTTGATCTCGGGGTCATTGTCTATTGTCAGGGTCTTGGAGTATTTTCCTGTCTTCAATATGTGATCTCTGAGCTTCTTTACCTTGTCGATCGATAAATCTGACCAGAAGAGATTGAATTTCGGGTGCAGTGGCAGGTCGTATTTCTTTGAGATTTCAACAGCTTTCTCGAAGGATGTGTCCGACCAATTCTTTGGCAGCTCTTCAGCCTTCTCATTGAGCATCGCCCTGTACTCCTCGATCGTGAGACCGACGGGAACCAGAGGGTGGTTGTTCTCCGCGAACTCTCCGAATGATATGAGGATCTCGCCGACATCGACTATCTCCTTGACTCGGGCCTTGAGCCGATTTGCCTCAGATAGTTCATGGATCTGTACAAGGTCTCCGTTGTCGAGTAGCACGATCGGTCCCTCTATTGTCTCGCAAGGTGTGACCGCTCCGGCTTTTCCCGGGCGCTCCAGTTTTATCTGAGTCCCTACGGCGATGTATCCTCCAAGGATCTGCATCGTTGCCGGGTTCAGGCCGACCGCTGCCAATCCCGTCGCCCTGCTCCTGCCGTACCTCAGTCTGAAGCCGCCAATTCTGGATGGATGAGACAGGACTGGCCTGCCGCCGACGATGTCCTTAAGGAATTTCTCGCTCGGTGCGATTCCTCCATTGGATGATTCTACTGCCGATCCCTTCTTCTTCAGATATTCATCCAAGAATTCCCAGCCGTCAATCCCGAGCTTCTTGACATGCTTCTGCAATTTTGGTGCCTTCAGACACAGCCCCTCAGCTATGACCAGGCACGCTCCACCTCTGATCCTGTTTGTCTCAATCCTCGGTAGATCCCGGTATCCGGTGATTTCGGTCTCCTCGGTGCCCTCTCCGTCTATGCATACGGGGAGGTTGCGGACAATCAGATCTATCTCATCATTTGTCGGCGTATATTGCAGATGTTGGCAGATCCTGTAAAGAGGTATCTCCTCCTTCAGCCTCTGGACCTCCCCTTCTATTGGAATGTACTTGGATATTCCGAGCTGCCGCCGGACAATGTCCGCGATGAGAACCGACATCGCCTGCCCGGTGCCACCTGCAGATCTAATCGGTCCGGCAAAATAGACTGTCAGGTATTGTGATCCGTCATTGTTTTCGCGGATTTTAACGCCTGCAATTCCTTCCAGCGGCGCGACGAGTATTCCCTCGGTGAGAACCGCAACGCCCACGCGGATGGCCCTGTCGATTGCCTCCTCCTTTGTCCTAGATGGAAGTGTTGCTATCTCCTTCGCAATGAGTATCGAGACCTCTTCTCTGTTGTGCTTCTTGCTCAGCTCTCGGATCTTCTCGGCGATGCCCTCGGTACCCCAATCCGATAGAAGATGCTCTACCCTGCTCGCCAAATCATCGGCCATCGGAATCTCGACATCCGTCGACGGATCGAGCCCCTTTGCTCTTGCTTTTCTGGCGATGGAGTAGCATTTGTCCGCTTCCTCCTTGAGCAATTCGAAATATCGACTGGTTGCTTCACTACATGCAGGAATACTCATCGGTTAATAGCGCCCCCATCAGGCATTGCGCGAGAGTCCTCTCTCGCAACTATCGTTTTCAAGTGCAGCCCACCTCGGGTGAGTGTCATCGCCGACTAAAAATCTTATGATTGGGTTTTCATCGAAAGTTCTTTTTCGATGACTTGCGTCAGCTCGCCGATCCCCTCTTTCGTCAATGCGCTAATCTTCAGATTCCCTTCTTCGCCCCTGTGAAGGTCCGATTTGTTTTCGACGACTACTATCCTCGCATCGGGATAAAGAACCCTTATCCCATCCAGCAACGACAATTGATAATCGAGAGGATAGCCACATGTGCCGGTCGGATCGAGCAGGAAGACCACAAGGTCCGCGAGATGCCTCAGGGCGATTATCGCCTGAAGCTCGATTTCGTTTCTATCTTCAAACGGCCTATCCAACAACCCGGGAGTGTCGATCACCTGATATCTCGTCCTTTTCACCGTCAGAACACCGACCGATATCTCCTTCGTCGTGAACGGATAGATGGCGACCTTCGGCTTTGCGGAGGATATCGCTGCAACCAGGAGACTCTTCCCTACATTAGGGGCACCTGCGATGACGATGGTCCTCATCTCGGGGCTGATTGTCGGCATGTTCTTGATTTGGTTCCTGGCTTTGTTCAGGAATATGAGTTCCTTCGATATCTGTTTTACCAGTGAGGCGGATCTTCCGTACATCGCCTCCCTGCTCTCGTCCATCTCCTTCACGTTCCTGCTCCTCTTGATTTTCGCCCTATTGATCCTCGCGACGCTCCGTACCTGCTTGGCGCACCAATCGCTCGCCCCGAGCGATTTTTTCAGTTCGTCAAGGCCTATCAGCAGGTCGATTATCTCGCGGTAGAACGCGGGGAGTTTTTCAAGTGTCGGAAATGCGCTCACATATTTCTCGAGCGTGGACGATATTGTGTCTGCCACAGAATTGACTTTGGCAAGATTCTTCTGCTTTATCATGTCACGCTTGCTCTTGCCTATCACATTGACCTTCGAGGCTTTCTTGAACGCCCTCTCGATGAGCTCATCGGCCGTAAGGACCGTCGGTATTCGAAGCATGTTACAGACTACCTTGAGCTAATCGAAACCTCGACCAGCGGATAAACCTTTCCAGCGAAGTGCGCGCGGATGAAAAGGTTTTAAGTCCAACAACCAGCATCCATGACGCGCATGGAGAGGTGATGCAAATCTCTTTGGAATTAGACTATCGCCCAGTACTCAAGTTTGACAGGCAATCTCTTATGGGTGCAGGCAGGGCGAAGCTTCTGAAGAAGATCAAGGAAACAGGTTCGCTCTCCGATGCCGCGAAGAGCATGGGGATGTCATATCGGCACGCCTGGGGGATAATCCATCGGATGGAGCAGATCTGCGGCGAGAAGATAGTCGAATCGAAACGAGGCGGAAAGGATTATGGCGAAACATCTCTCACAGAGACAGGTGAGCGGTTGCTATCCGAATTTGAAAATCGCACGTCGGAATTGAGCAATGCTCTCGAAAAACATGCCAAAAAGCCGAGCCTCACCACCGACGGAATCCTTGTGGAGAATGACAAAATCTTGCTTGTCAAGAGAAAGCACGACCCGTTCAAAGGAATGTACGCGCTGCCGGGGGGATTCGTCGAATACGGCGAAAAGCTCGAACAGAGCGTGGTCAGAGAGATAAAGGAGGAGACGGGCCTCGATGTTCGCGTGAAAAAACTGCTCGACATTTATTCTGATCCTCGCAGAGATCCGAGGGGGCATACCGTCAGCGCCGTCTACATCTTATCCCTTCAAGGAGGCGTACTCACGGACAGCCACGAGACTATAGCTGAATGGGTACCATTGAGCAGATTGCCCAAGCTCGCTTTCGATCACAGCAAGATAATCTCCGATTATCTCAAGAGGATGAAGAAATAGAATCAATCTGATTTTTCTATCCTTATCTTTGCGCCACTTCTCGCCTTTTGGAGTAGGTCGGGGGATACTTCGATTCGACCAATCACATTGCAGTCGGATGCTGCAACCGGTTCGGCACCGGTGCTTGCCGGGGTCGGTCCGAAAAATATTGCTATGGCGGGGCCGTTCGGCCAGTATGCGATCTCCCCGACATTCATCTCCGATCGAGCGTCTTCTTCGACGGGCGCGTCGAAATCGACATAGAAATAGATTTCATCGCCCCATCTGTTGACCTTGCTCTCGATCGGCAGGGCTTCCTCAAGAGCATCTACGGTGGCGCTGTTCTCCTTGTCGATGACGGCCTTCACCGTGCCAACTCCATCGATCGTCACATCGAGCATCATATGATGTTCTCTCCTCGTGATTAGGGTCGAGAGCCGCATTATGAGAATAATCACACATCCTATCTATGTCTTCCGCGATGAACGTCAAATCGTTTTTGATTCTCAGGCTAAGCCAATTATTCCCGGGGATAGTCATACAGGTGAAAGCAATTGTAGAAGTTCACAAGTGGACTCCTTTTCAGTTTTTCATATATTACATTATCAACCCCTGATTTATTGACGATTTTTTCATATCATTTTACTATATGTTATGTTATGAAAAATAATCTGACGGTACGAAATTGCTTAAATCTGGCGTTATAAGGAAAATTATTGATTAATCCTTGTTCAGTGAACCTATGCATAAAAGTATGTTTCTCCACCTATTTTCTTTCGAGCTCAAGGAGCTTTTCATAAAACACTCCCTGATTGGATGTTGATCCGGAAATACTACCAGAATTCCAAATTTGAAGAATCTTCGAATATATTCCTGTTCCTTGACCAAACATTATTTAATGATTCATTTATGTTCGAGTCTGTCGCGAGCAAATAGAAACGCTCACGAGGTGAATTGAATGGCAGCTAAGATTTCAAAGAAGCCAGAGGTCAAGACTGAACTGCCGGGTCCGAAATCAGCGGAGCTCAGCAAGTTAAAAGAGGCATACATATCAAAATCAGTCGGAGTCGCAGCTCCGATATACATCGAGAGAGCCTCGGGATCAATATTGGTTGATGTCGATGGGAATCAATTCATCGACATGGGATGCGGGATAGGTGTCACCAACGCCGGACATTGCCCGCGCGAGGTCGTCAAGGCGGTAAAAGATCAGGTCGCAAAATTCAACCATCTTTGCTTCATGGTAACCCCTTACGAGGGATACGTGAGACTGGCGGAAAA
>Ga0224495_10002028_pt1 | contig 13608 bp, 11 predicted proteins | sample SF_Jul11_sed_USG_FD_168128 | JGI IMG/M metagenome (GOLD analysis project Ga0224495, IMG submission 168128) | Sediment microbial communities from San Francisco Bay, California, United States - SF_Jul11_sed_USGS_4_1 | ecosystem: Environmental > Aquatic > Marine > Sediment | place: USA: California... | reverse complement strand
GAGTTCGGCGGTGATTTCCGAATCGGTCAGCTTGCGCACCTCAATCGTGGCGCGTCTGGCCGAGGATGTCTTGACGGCGACATAATGATGGTCGGCCGCGCGGCCTATCTGGTGGAGGTGCGTGATAACCAGCACCTGGCAATCGGCGGACAGTTTTTTGAGTTTTTTTGCGACGGCATTGGCCGTGGCCCCGCCGATACCGACATCGACTTCATCGAATACCAGCAGCGACGGCCGCAGGCGGTGGTTTTTTCTTTCGGCCGATTTGAGGGCCAGAAAGACGCGCGACATCTCGCCGCCGGAAGCCGTCTTCACCAGCGATTTGAGCGGCTCGCCGGGATTGGCCGAGAAAAGGATGCGGCCGTTCTCCAGGCCGAACTCGAACGGGCGCACCGCCCGACCGTTGATTATCACGCCCTCGGGGTCGTCCTCGTAGATGAATTCAAACTCGAACCCGCCGTTCTCGATAGCCAGTTCGGCCAACTCCGACAGTATCGATTTCTGCAGGCGGGCGGCGGCCTTGTGGTGGGCGTCGCTCAATTTGAGAGCCAACTCCGAATACTTGCGGAAAAGCGCGAGCGTTTCGGTCTCGAGTTTATCAATCAGGCCGTCGATATCCGGCCGCTCTTTTAGTTTTTCGCCTATCAGCGAGAGGGTGTGCAGGATGCTTTCCTCGGACCCGCCGTATTTTTTCTTGAGGTTGTAGATTTCGTCGAGGCGAAGGTTTATCTCTTCGAGTCGGGCGGGATCGTCGTTGATGGCCGAACCGTATTGCTCGACGAACCGGCGCAGGTCCTCGATCTGGTATTCGAGATTGACGACCTCTTCCAGTTTTTTGGCCAGGGTGTCATCGACGGTGGCCATCTTTTCGATTTCCCGGCGGGCCAGGCTCAGAAGGGAAGTGACCGACTGCTCTTCGTTATCGAGAAGTTCCTGCACCATCGAAGCCGAGGTCATCAGAAGGCGGGCGGAGTCGAGGATTCTGCGCTGGCGGCGGAGTTCTTCTTCTTCGCCCGGGCGGATGTTGGCTTTTTCGATTTCGCTCTTCTGAAAAAGCAACAGCTCGCGCTCGTTTATGAGCTGTTCGCGACGGGTGCGGATACGGCGTAGTTCATCGGCGGCGCGCCGCCACTCGCGGAAAACCTCGGCCACGCTCTCGCGCGCAGATTCGAGTCCCCCGAAATGGTCGAGAAAGTACAGGTGGTTATCCTCGCTCGTGAGCATCTGCCCGGCGTGCTGCCCGAGTATTTCCGCCAGGGGCGAGGTCACGGCCTTAAGTGAAGTCAGCGAAGCCGCGCGGCCGTTGATTTTGATTTTGGAGGCGCCTTCCCGCGAGATTTCCCGTTCGACCGCGATGCTGTCGTTTTCGATGTATTCAGCCAGCTCGGCTTTCATGCGGGCCGGCAGGGCGGCGGCATGGAAGATTGCCTCTACGCGGCAACTCTCGGCGCCATGGCGGATAAACTCCTTGTCGGCCCGCTCGCCCAGAGCGAGGGAGAGGGCCGCCACGACCACCGATTTGCCTGCGCCGGTTTCGCCGGTAAGCACCGAAAGGCCCGGCTCGAAATGCAGTTCGGCCCTGTCCAGCAGGGCGACGTTTTCTATGACGAGTCGTGTAAGCATTACAGTCCGTAGCTTTTCAATTCTTCGAGGATGCGTCCGGCTTTTTCGTTGTCGCCGTCGGCCTCGGCCTGGGCCAGTTCTTTCTGCAGGCGCTGGCGGATGCGTTTGCGCTTGGCCTCCAGCATGAGCTTGACGAGCCGGTGGGCCTCGCTTTCGATTTTATCACGCTCCCACTCGGTCAGGGCGACCTCGGCCACCAGCGAAGCAAAGCTCTCGTCGTGGATGTTGTCGATAAGCTTCTTGGCATCGACAAGACCGTGGGTCTGGTACTGGCTGATCATGGCCGCATAAAGACGCGAGAGCTCCCTGGAGTCGAAGTCGTCGGCGGAAATTTGTTCGAAGATATCATCGATCGAGCCGGGGTTGTTGAACAGCAGCGATATGAAGTCGACTTCAACGGGGCTGTATTTTCGTTTGCGCCCGGTCGTCGGAGCCGGGCCGCTGCTTTCGCGTCCGGCCCCGGCTTGCAAGAGTTGGACGTCGACCCCCAGCACAGTGGCGGCCTCCGTGTAAAAGACGGTGCGCCGGGTTGGGTCCTGGATTTTCGCACCGAGAGAGGCAAACTCCTTAACCAGTTTTTCCTTGCCGATGATGCCGGTGGTGCGGATGTCGACATCGCGCACCCGGAAGGGAATGAAACCCACGGCATCGGAGCGCAACTCGTCGATTTTGTCAAAGCCGTAGGCCTTGGCGACGGAATCGGGATCCTCACCCTGCGGCGGCGTGATCACTTTTACTTCCAGCCCGGCATCGTAAAGAGCATCCACCGAACGGAGGGCGGCATTGCGCCCGGCCGAGTCGGCGTCGAAAAAGAGATACACCTCCTGGGCGAAACGGGCCAGCAGGCGCGCCTGCTGGGTGGTGAATGCCGTGCCGGACGAGGCCACGACGTTTTTGATGCCCACCTGCCAGAGCGAAATGACGTCGAAATAACCCTCGACGATATAGACCGAACCGGCGTCGCGGATATGGTCCTTGGCGAAATTCAGCCCGTAGAGGACGTTGCCCTTGATATAGAGTTCCGTTTCCGGCGAATTGACGTACTTGGCCTGCTCGCCCTTCTTGAGGGTGCGGCCGCCGAAGGCGATCGGTTTCTGGCTGAGGTTGAAAATGGGTATCATCAGCCGCTGGCGGAAGCGGTCGAAATAGTTGCCCTTCTTTTCCGACAGCACCGCCAGCCCGGCTTTTTCGAGATCCTCGCCGGTCAGGTCTTTCGTGGCCGCGTAACGCATCAGGCCGTCCCACTCCTGTCCGGCCAGGCCCAACTGGAACTGCTGAATCATTTCGTCGTCGATACGCCGGCGCTGGCGAAGATACTTGTCGAGAACCTCCCAGTACTTGTCGTCGAAGAGTGTTTTGCGGAAATACTCCAGCGCGACCCGGTTGGCGTAGTGGATGCGATCGAGGACTTCTCGTTTGAAATCATCGCGGCGGTCCTCGCGGATGGTGATGTTGGCCTTCTGGGCCAGGTGGCGGACGGTCTCGATGAACGACATCTTTTCGTGTTCCATCAGGAAACTGAAAACATTGCCGCCTTTGCCGCAGCCGAAGCAGTGGAAAATCTGCTTGTCGGAGGAAACCGAGAACGAGGGCGTCTTTTCCGTATGGAAGGGGCAGAGGGCCGTGTAGTTTTTGCCGCGCTTTTTCAGGCGCAGGAATTCCCCGATAAGCTGGACGATGTCCGTCGCCAGACGGATTTGCTCTATGGTCTCTTCAGGAATCATGTCATCTTTTCAGTTTCACAATCGTGACACCGGCGCCGCCTTCGTTCCAGTTACCCAGCCGGAGTGAATCGACATCAGGATGGTTCCTGAGGTATTCGGTCAGGGTTTTGCGCAGTGTCCCCGAACCCTTGCCGTGAATTACATACACCTGGTTCAGACCGGATATGACCGCCCGGTCGAGGAACTTCTCGAGCGCTTCGGTGGCTTCCTCGACCGTCATGCCACGCAGGTGTATTTCCGGCGATTCGACCTGGTCGGCCGTGACGTTTCTACCGACGGCAGTGGCCCTGGACCTGGTTTCCTCCCGCGATATTTTTTCGAGATGGCGCAACTCGACGGTGGTGGTGACATTGCCGACCTTAACCTTTGCCTTTTCCTCGCCGATGAGGCTTTCGATCTCACCTTCCTGGTTCAGGGTGAGGATTCGCACGGCGTCACCGACGGCAAACTGCGAATGGTCGAGCCGTTTCGGCGCGCGCGCCTTCATCCCCTTTATCTTCTTCTGCCGCTCCTGAAGCGTATGGTGGAACTCTTTCACGGCTTTTTCGGAGGCCTGGCTCTGGCGTATCTCGGCCACCAGGCGTTCAATATCCCGACGGGTCTCGTCGAGGAACTTTTCGGTCTCGGCCAGGCGTTCCTTTTTCTGCTGGTCGACTTCTCTTTTCAGCTGTTCCGACTTGGTGCGGTAAAAATTCTCGAGTTCCTCGGCCTTGGCCAGGCGCTCACTGAGCCGGGTGCGGTCCTCTTTAACTTTGGCCAGTTCCGTCTCGAGCGACGAGATCAACTCGGTGAGAGACTTCTCGGTAGCGCCGACGAGCTTCGAGGCCCTCCGGCAAATCTCCTGTGGCAGGCCGAGGCGGCCGGCGATTTCGACCGCGTACGATGAGCCCGGGATACCGAGGTTAAGCCGGAAGGTGGGAGCCAGGGTCTCGCGGTTGAACTCCAGCGAGGCGTTTTCAATCTCCGGGTGGTCCATCGCCAGTGTCTTAAGCTGCGAGTAGTGGGTGGTGGCCACCAGCCGCGCTTTCTTTCGTATCGTGTGGAGAATGATCGACTCGGCCAGGGCGGAACCTTCCTTGGGGTCGGTCCCCGCGCCGATCTCGTCAAAGAGCAGCAGGATGTCTTCGGCGGCCTTCTCCAGACCGTGGATGATGTTCTTGATATGCGAAGAAAAAGTGGAAAGAGACAGCTCGATCGACTGCTCATCGCCGATATCGGCAAAGACGTCGGCGAAGATCCCCGTGGTCGATTTCTCTCCGGCCGAAATGTGCAGGCCGGACTGGGCCATTAGAATTGAAAGACCGATGGCTTTGAGCAGGATGGTCTTGCCGCCGGTGTTGGGGCCGGTCACCAGCACCGCGTGGCGCGCCTGGTCCAGACCGAGGCTGTTGGGGACGACCTCCTCGATGCCGCCGAACTTGACGATCAACAGGGGGTGGCGGGTGTCGAGCAGGTTGAAACTCGGATCTTCGACTATCACCGGGCGATTACCGTGGATGGTTTTCGAGAAATAGGCGCAGGCATGGATGGCATCGAGCTTGCCGATCAGCCTGATATTTTCCAGCAGCGGCTCGGCCCGCAGGGCGATCTCGGCGGTGAGGGCGCGCAGGATGCGATCCATCTCCCGCCGTTCCTCCTGCAGCAGCATGTTGATACGGTTGTTGAGTTCCACCGATTCGGCTGGTTCCACAAAGAGGGTGGCGCCGGTCTGGCTGCGGTCGTGGAGGATGCCGGCGTCGCTGCGGTACTGGCTGGAAGGCACGGGGATGACGTAGCGTCCGTTGCGCATGGTCACCAGATCGTCCTGCCAGCCGGCCTGTTTGTGCCGCCCGGCCAGTATTCGCTCGAGCATCGAAGTAATGCGCCGCCGGACGTCGGCCAGTTCCAGCCGGGTCTGCTTCAACTTGGGAGAGGCGTTGTCTTTTATCTCCCCACGCTCATCGAAAGTGGCGATTATCTCCTTTTTCAGTTCCGGAAAAGAGCGCACTTTGGCGATGTATTCGGTGATGGCGGGAAACTTGTCGCGGCCCTCCCTGTCATAAGTGCCGATGTCCATCGACACCGAAACCAACTCGAGGATTTTGAGCATTTCCTCGGGCTCCAGGAAGATCCCCTCAACGGTCGATTTATTCAGGATCTCGCGCGTGTCCTCCAGATGGTACAGGGGGAAGGCCTGGCCGAAGATGATGATGTCCTTCATCTGGGAGATTTCAAGCTGACGGCGATCGATCTCGGCTTTGTCGAATAGCGGCGTTATTTTGCGGACTTCTTCTTTGCCGAAAGGGGTCAGGCAGCGACCCTCGATAAGGGAGAGAACCTTGGGGAACTCCAGCGTCTGTAACGTATGCTCATCAATCATCTCAGGTACGTTGAATAAATAAAAAAACCGACCTCAGGCCGGTTTAAATATATCAATATCACCGTGAAATCAAAGTCAATTTAGAGCGTGCTCATATCGGTCCTGAAGAACCGCTCGATCTGGTAGAGCGCCCGATATACATCCACCTTGTCGTCTTTCATAATGGAACTGCCGGAGCTGCCGTCATACGGCTCGAGCAGGAGGGTTCTCTCTATTTTCTGCATGAAATCGGGGTTATTGGGATGGACGCGGGCCGTTCCCTCATACATCAGCGGCACCGTTTTGGCCACCGCCGGCCCGAAGAACGACGACTCGAACGAGGTGTAAAATGCTTCCGGCATCGGCAGGAGGAAGGTCAGGAATGTCAAAAAACCAATGGCGACCCAGCCCCGCAGAAAACCGATGAGCGCCCCGCCCATCTGGTCTTTCCTGCCGATTTGCTTGACATTGGCAATCCGGTAGAACAAAAGGCCCAGGATTTTGAAGGCGGCGTAGCAGATGGCCAGTAGAATGACAAACGAAAGGAAGGCCGATATCAGGGGCGAGCCGCCCAGCTTGTCGTAGACCCACACAGCGAAGCGGTCAATATAGTTCACGGCCACGATGATGGCTGTGAAAAAGACGATAAACGCCATAAGCTCGCGGATCAGGCCCTTCTTCGAGCCGATAATCACCGAAACAAGCAACAGGACAATCAATACCCCATCAACCCAATTCATAAGACTCTCCCTGACTTGGATTTTACGCTCTGGGGGGAATATAGAATTGTTTTAAATTACTTGGCAAGCATTTCCATGGCCAGTTTGTTGACCATTTTACCGTCGGCCTGCCCCTTGAGTTGGGGCATCACGATCTTCATAACCAGTCCGATTTTGGCCGGAGAGTCGGCCCCGGACTCGGCTATGGCGGCGGCCACGATCTCACGAATCTTCTCTTCCGAGAGTTGCTCGGGCAGATACGACTGAATTATGGACAGCTCGAACTGTTCCTTCTTGACCAGGTCGTCGCGGCCGCCCCGGGTGAATTGCTCGATCGAGTCGCGGACTTTCTTAACGCACGTGGACAAAACGGCGATGACGTCGTCATCGGTGAGGTCCTCGCCCTTGTCGATGCGCTTATACTTTATATCTGATTTGAGGCCCCTAAGCACGGTGAGTTTTGTTTTTTCACCGGCCTTAAGGGCCTCTTTGAGATCTTGATCAATTCTGCTTTCCAGAGACATGCAGATTACATATCAAAATGTCTTGTGCGCCTGGCCTTCCGGCGAGCGGCGGCCAGTTTGCGTTTTCTTGCTTCTGACGGTTTTTCGTAATGTTGGTGTTTTTTTATGTCCGACAAAATTCCCGTTTTTTCGCAAAACTTGTTAAAGCGACGCAAGGCTCTCTCAAAAGACTCATCGTCGCGTACCTTAACTCCGGTCAACTAATCACCTCCCACCAGACCGTAATGTTTCCTTCTTTGAAAATGCAGCATTCAACATATTCCTTCCTGATATCGAAAAGATATTGAAATTTCTTTATATGTCAACGGTTAATTATCCGGCCGGTTCCCCGGCTCGCACGGACAATTCTAATTGAACCGATGCCATAAAGGCCGCTATAATAGGTTATGCCGTTCACAACCTCGCATCCCGCCATGGTACTACCCTTAAAACAGATATGGCCGGACCGCTTTTCGCTTACGGGGCTGGTCGCCGGAGCCATGGCCCCCGACCTGCTGTATTTTCTTATGTCTGTGACCACCTACCGGGGTGTCAGCCACTCCTGGCCGGGGCTTGTTAGTTTCTGCCTGCCCGCCGGGATTCTGTTCGCGGTCGCCTTCCACAGGCTGTTCAAATACACGTTTTTATCCAACCTGCCGCGGCCGCTGGACCGCATTTTCTCCGGAATGGCCGAAAAAGTGTTCCGGCCTGCCGGTTTTAGAGGCTGGCCGGTTTTGGGCTATTCGGTGCTGATTGGGTCCCTGAGCCACTTTTTCTGGGATTCCTTCACACATCCCACCGGCCAGATCGCTCAAATGATCCCTTTTCTGACCGACCAGGGGACGATTTTGGGCATCACACGCAGTTATGCCCGTTTTTTGCAGCATCTGAGCACGGTTCTGGGTGGGGTTGCGTTCCTGCTTTTCCTGTTTCGGTCCCGCTTCATGCCGCCGCCGACCCGGACAAGTCCGCTTCACAAACCAGGCGAGAAGCTCCGATTCTGGCTGGTGTGCGGCCTGGTGGCCCTGGTTTATGCCTGCCTGGCCGTGTGGTTCTACAACTGGCTGTATCACTGGCAAATCGGACTGGGTTATAACCGTTCCCTGGCCTGGATGACTTTCGGCCTGGGCGGCTGGGCCGGCTTTTTCTGGACCGTCTGCGTGTACTCAATCGCAAGGCGATTTATCCGTACCAAACCCGGCTCCGAGACTGTCTGAAATCCTACCCGGCCCGGGGGATATCGGACGGTGTGCGTTTGCAGGTTGAAATGCCCAGCGGCACGTAAAGCCCGCACCAGCCAATAAGGCCCGTAACCAGCGGTATCAACCCCAAGAGCGCCCAGAGTGATTTCGGCCCCCAGAAAACCAGTGACGTCACGAAAAGACCGACCACAATGCGCAGCACCCTGTCGATGCCGCCAACGTTCTTTTTCATAACGCTGATACCTCCACCAATAGGGATTCGTGCAACTCTATGTAAAACGGGACAGCCCCGTCTTATTCTTCGATAAACTTCAGCCGGTCGGCCCCCCGGTCGGACATGAAATGGTAATGGATATGGTCGACTTCCTGCCCCAGGCCGTTGTTGATCATAACTCGGAAACGGTCCTGAAGCCCCAGCATTTCCGCCACCTTCTTGACGTAGCCGTCGAGCATGGTCAGGGTCTCGGCGGGGGTTTCGTAGAAGTTCTTGGTGTCTCTTTTGGGGATAATCAGCAGGTGGACCGGCGCTCGCGGGTAGTGGTCCGCGATGACGATAACCTCGTCATTCTCGAAAAAAATCTTGGCCGGCAGTTCCCGGTTGATTATGCGGGTGAAGATGGAAACCATGGTGCTACAGAATAGGATAGTTACCAGAGCCAAGTCAAGATGCTTTTCATGCCCGGCGGAGCATAGTGGACTGTCAGATCGATCGTCGAGCCGCTGACCGAGAGCTTGAAATATCTCTCATCAATAGGGATTTTCCTGTCCCTGTAAGTGAAATCAACCCATGCATCTTTGGGCAGCCTATCCTCAGGAAAGAGTACACGCAAGTGATATTTCTTTGGTGGCAAAGTGAACTGGGTCGTGAAGTGTTCAATGTTTTCTCTGAACGAGTTTATGAACTCCCAGCTAACCGTGAACCGCCGGCTCTCTCCCTTTTTTAAAGGAACGTCGAATATTATTTGACCTTCTTTCGCCGACCTATTGACAGAGGACTCAGTCTTTTCCTCCCACCGAACCCCTTCAGAAACACGAACCTCACCCATTGACCCGTCGGACCAAATGCCTCTCTCTGTATAACTTCTTTCTCCATCCTTAAGCGCTGTAATAACTTTTGTTTTCCTGTAAAGAACTCGGGAGCCAGTTCTATCCAGGATTTTCAGTTCACAGTCGGATTCCGCCACAAGGAATTCATAATCCTCCAGATCGTACTGCAAGTCCGTATAGTTATCCCTATATATGTTGAATACTTGAAAGGATATCACGGAGAACGAGGAGATCAGCAAGAACAAACCGAGAACACTTATCCAATCATCCCCCACCCCTCGTGAGACTAAAACAAAACCAGGAATCTGCAGATATAGAGCCACGGCCGTCAGCCTCATCAGTCTCCTGCTTACCGCGATCCTCATGTTTCTTTATGCTTCTCCTGATGATGACGGTGTATCTGGACTATTGCTTTGCCCTTCGGCCAGCCTAATATCTACTGCGTCTTTGATTCTCTGATATCTAATACTAAGCCACAAGATTGTTACCGTCATAAAAAACCCAAATAGAACTGATATAATGACACCGAACTTAACAACGGCCTTAGCATAAACCACGGGTCCGGTGATCACCGTGTCAGCAGGCAGCCACTCAGAGGATGCCGATACCTCAGAATTGGCACCGTACCCTCGTATCTGGTAGGAATTCGGTGCACTAGAGGCGAAAAACACGAATACGGAATCACCGGGCGGGAGCGAGATAGAGTCAAGGATCATCTTTGTCTTGTGAACGATGCTAAGAGAGCTATCCTCTACCTGCTGCAGTCGCAGGAGCCGCTTTACCCGAGCCGGGACATAGCACTCATCAATTCGATTGCGGGATGCCACGGTCATTTCAAGATATTTCGCTGTCTTGCGGTAACGATTTGTGATGAATCCCGAATAAGAAGAGTAATCTTCTAAGTACTGATTAGCCAGATCGGGTCCGAAATCGAAATAGACTTTTTCGGCGACCTCTGAGTCAGGTTCTCCGAGCCAGTCAATGCCCTTAATCCCCAGATAACCTATCGGCGTTCCGATGGCCATGATCAAAACTCCGACAAGCACATCCCTGGACCAAGTTCTTGGTCTGCGTTTTGTCGGCTGCTGCTCGCTCGGCTTTGCGTTCAATTACTTTCCCCTCTCTACGGCAATAAGTATAGCAAAATGTAGGTTTTTGTCAAGATTATTCATTAGATAATAACCTATCTTGTATTACTCGGAGCCTCCAGATGGAGAGAAATTTTATGCTTGACATTGAAGGGGGCTTTGAAGTATAAAGCGTTGGATTTGATTTTCTAGCTTGGCGGAAGTAGGACTAGTTTTGTCGTATTTCTTGAATCGGAAGCAAGAAAGTCCTTGGAAAACCGTGTAAAATGCCGTTATTAATAAAGGTAACCTTTAAACTTGAGGGCGACTATGAATACCAGTGACGTGGGAGGTGGGGACTCGAATTAACGTCCGATTGCACCAATTGCGAAAATTAGCCAGCCTTGGCGATGACTTGGTCTTCGCGGGCTGGTTTCCTTTATAAATGCACTAAGCTTGCTATCGAGATCGTGTTTTAGTAAATTCTTCGTACGATATCAATAGAATTTTTGCTGGCCAACTGGCACTTGTTATTTCAGGAGAGAAACCCCATGTCCGGTCATTCAAAATGGGCGACGATAAAACGCAAGAAAGGCAAAACCGACGCCGAGCGCGGCAAGGTATTCACGCGACTTATAAAGGAGTTGACGGTGGCCGCCCGCGACGGCGGGGGAGACCCCGAAGGCAACCCGCGCCTGCGTACGGCTGTGGCCGCCGCCAAAGCCGCCAACATGCCCGCCGACAATATCAAACGCGCCATTCAGAAGGGCACCGGCGAACTGCCGGGAGTGACCTATGAGTCCCTTGCGTACGAAGGTTACGGGCCGGGCGGCGTGGCGATTTTTCTGGAGGTGTTGACCGACAACAAAAACCGCGCCGTGGCCGAGGTGCGGCATATCATGTCCAAGTACGGCGGCAACCTGGGCGCCAGTGGCTGCGTGGCCTGGATGTTTGAAAAACGCGGCATCGTCACCATCGAACTGAACGCCGCCGATGAAGACACCATTATGGAACTGGCGACGGAGGCCGGGGCCGAGGATATCACTACCGAGTCCGGATCGTACGAAGTTATCACCACCCCCGAAAACCTCGAGCAGGTGCGCGCGGCTATCGAGGCGAAGGGCATTCCGATGGTGTCGGCCGAAGTGATCATGGAGCCGCAAAATTTCGTCAAGCTTGACGGCGAAAAAGAGGCCTCGTCGATGCTCAAGCTGTATGAGCTTCTGGAGGAAGCCGATGATGTCCAGAAGGTGTGGGCCAATTTCGATATCGACCAGGAGCTTCTCGAAAAGCTGGCCTGACGCGTGAGCGGATTTTCACTGAAAAAAGCCGGCGGATTCCTTTTCGACCTCGATGGTGTCCTGTATGTCGGCGACCGGGCCGTCCCGGGGGCAGTCGAAGCCATTAACTTCGTCAGGTCAAAAGGCATTCCCTGCCGCTTCACCACCAACACGACCACCCGTTCACTGGAGTCGCTGCATCGGAAAGTGACCGCTTTCGGTCTTCCCGTGGAGAAAAAAGAGATTTTCTCGGCCACCACGGCCGCCGCCATGTACCTTCGCCACAAGGGCAGTCCCGCCTGCTTTTTCATGCTGACCGAGGATCCCCTCAAAGATTTCGCCGAGTTTCCCACGTCGGAGACAAAGCCGCAGTACGTCGTGATCGGCGATGTCGGCAAGCGCTGGGATTATGACCTGATAAACAAAGTTTTCAATATGATGGTCGATGGCGCCGAGCTAATCGCCTTGCACAAGGGGCGCTACTGGCAAGTGGAAGAAGGCTTGCGCGTCGATATCGGCGCTTTTGTCGCCGGGCTGGAGTTCACGACCGGTAAAACCGCCACCGTAATCGGCAAACCATCGGCCGCTTTCTTCATGTACGCGCTGGAAGACATGGGCCTGCCGGCCGGCAAAGTCGTTATGGTCGGTGATGACATCAATAACGATATCGGCGGGGCGCAAAAAGCCGGCATGAAAGCCATCCTGGTCAAAACCGGCAAGTACCGCGAAGAACTGGTGGCGCAATCCGACATCAAGCCCAACCTGATTATAGAATCGATCGCCGATTTACCTGGCCTTATCTGACTATATACAAATCGGATACTTACAATAGTTAAAGTAATAGATTAGGCCTGTTCCGCCTCGGCGTTCTTTGATGGGCGTTCGAAAGCCAGGTACTCGCGGAATTCTCGGATCATCGTAACGGCAACCGTCAGCGCCAGGCTGCCTCCTCCGCAGAGCGCAAAAATCAACGGGATGTTTTGTCCCAGCAGGTCGGCGATGACACCGGTCAGGCCCATCGCGAGCGGCATCAATCCCCCCGAGATAGTGCCAAGGACGGCGAAAACGCGCCCGCGGATTTCACTGGGGGTGGTCAGTTGAAGTATCGTCGAAACATTAATATTAAAAAAGCCGCTGGTCATACCCATCATGACTGCTATCACCAGCGCCGCGACCTGATTGGGGACGTGCCCGAGAAGGGCCACCAGGGCCGACATGAGTATCAGGCTGAGAATGGTCAAAGCCCCGCGGACGCGGCCGGAAAACTTGATTGCACCCGCCGCCAGAAAACCTGCCATAGCCCCGGCGCCGAAACCGGCCATGATGTAACCATACCAGTCGGAAGTTGTCTGCAGGAAATCTTCGACAAAAAACGGCAGCAACACCACCACCGGGCCTATCAGGAAGTTGAGGAACGACGCTGTCAGCACTAAAAAGCGCAGCCCCCGGTTACGCCACATGTACGTGAAACCTTCCCGGGTGTCACGCGCAAACTCGCGGATTTTCTCGCGAAAGATGCTGCTCTTTTTCGGGATGACCTGGGGAATCGTGATAAAGCTTTCGCTGAAAGCGCTGAACAGGTAGGACAGCCCGTCGATCAGAAAGAGCAGCGGCGCGCCCAGTACGCGGAACAGTACACCGCCGGCGCCTTGACCGATGAAGGTGGAAATCTGCAGCGAAAACTGGTTCATCGAGTTGGCCGCCGCGATCTTTTCTGTGGGCACCAGTTCCGGAATCGAGGCCGAGATCGCGGGGCGGAAAAAGGCGCTGACGGTCGACACCAGGACCGTGATGGCAAACAGGCAAACGACGATTATCTCCGTCTGCCCGGGGATCAGGAAAACGACGGCGGCCAGAGCCAGCACCGCCAGGCCGTTGATCACGTCACAGACGATGATGATCTTGCGCCGAGAATGACGGTCGGCAAAGGTTCCCGCGATCGGCCCCAGCACGACCGATGGAATCAGGGAAACCATCAGGATAAGACCCATCAGGGTGGCCGAAGCCGTCTCATGCTTGATCCAGAAGGCCATGGCGATAATGTAGGCCTGGGTCCCAACCTGGCTGACCAGCTGGCCCTGCCACAGCAGAAAGAAATTACGGTT
>Ga0224495_10002027_pt1 | contig 13613 bp, 12 predicted proteins | sample SF_Jul11_sed_USG_FD_168128 | JGI IMG/M metagenome (GOLD analysis project Ga0224495, IMG submission 168128) | Sediment microbial communities from San Francisco Bay, California, United States - SF_Jul11_sed_USGS_4_1 | ecosystem: Environmental > Aquatic > Marine > Sediment | place: USA: California... | reverse complement strand
TCAACATGGAAGGTGTAGACCTTGCTGGCAACGACCTGCGGACACTAAACCATATGTTGATGCGGTCCAGCGGCGAAGAGTTAACATTTTTGGTCAGATCCGGCGACGCTGAACCTTACGAAATAACAGTTAGATATTGAGTTGTAACCAGCGTCTTTGACGCACAAAAAATATATCGCTGTAATTTTTTATGTTGTCACTGTCCCGCTGTGCAGGATCCCGATTCCATTATTCATTGTGTGCGTCTTTCAATGATTGAGTCGGGATAATCGATGAGCATCGAAGATGCTCAAGGAGGTCTGTATATGAATTATGACCTGGAGAAAAAATACCACGTATCTTTCTGTGGTTCTTACTGTCATATATGCGACTGGCACACCGGCAGGATCAGGAAGGCATTTCAGCTGAGTTCGGATATGTTCGATAGCCTGGGATTGAAAAAGCAATTGGGAAATGATATCGATATGGATAATTTCAAGAAGGGATTGCAGAGATTCGCCCGGTCATCGATATGTCCTGGATGCAAGGTTGAGTCAGGCACGCACGGCACTGAAAGCGACCGATGTGATATCCGTCAATGCTGCCATGGTAAAGGATACGATCTATGTAATGAGTGCGCGGAATTTCCATGCGAAACGCTCAAAAGCAATCCCGGTGTCATCAGATTCCATTGTATTGATAACTTGAGCGAAATAAAGGAAAAGGGAATAAAAGAATGGATCGACCGGCAGTGGAAAGAATACGTTACCGAGCCTGTTGATTTAGAAAGAAGTTGAAAGTGAAGCGATTGTTGAATCCGCAAGCAATACGGCCTTGACAGTCATACTGCTGCATATATAATGATAACTTACGTAACAAACATCATTTTAATGTTATCGTGATATTAGTATCATAACTGAGCACCAAATACGCTAAAGGAGGTAGTAGTGGAAAAGAAAGATTTTTCTGTTGAAGAAGCCCTACAATACGGTTGGAATATCATGAAGGACAATATCTGGTTTTTTCTAGGTGTGCTGATCGTTGCGTGGGCACTCGCTGGTGTGCCGCACATTATCGCCAATATCCTGCAGAGGGAGTCGATCGGGCTATCATTCTTCTTCAGGATCATTGCCTGGGTTGCGGATGTCATCGTATCGATTGGGTTGATCAGCATCGCACTGAAGTTTCTGGACAATCAGGATCCGAAATTCGAAGACCTGTTCTCTTTCAAGCCTTACTTCTGGAAATACCTCGGTGCTTCGATACTGACTGGATTGATTGTTTGGATCGGATTTCTCCTTTTGATCGTTCCCGGCATATATTGGGCGCTCAAATTTCAGTTTTTCGGCTATTTTGTGGTTGAACAGGGGCGTGATCCGGTTGAAGCGATGCGAATGAGCTCGAGGATAACGCACACCGTGAAATGGAAGTTATTCGGGTTCGGTCTTGTGCTGGCATTGATCAATGTTGTTGGTGCGATCTGCTTGTTCATTGGACTCTTTGTGACCATACCGGTTACCCTGCTTGCATATTCATCTGTATATCGAAAATTGCTCGAGCAGACCGAATCTGCCCAGGCGGGTCCAGGTACTCCGGAGGCAGCGCCAGCGAGCTAGAATTCATTCTCGGATCCAAAAAGAAGGGGGGATCATGCAGAAGTGTGCAATTATATGTGGCATATTTTTGGTTTCATCACTTTCTTTCATGAGCGGCAAAACCATTCGTGCCGATCTCACCAACGACAAAGTGGACGACATAATAAGGCTGGGCATGAAGATCGTAACAGTGCAGGATGGTGCTTCTGGCAAACTCCATACAATTGCTGTCGGGGAAGAGTTTCTTGCCGATATTTCAGTAGACGATTACTTTAGCGGTACCAAGGGTAATGAGCTTGCCGTATTGACCTTGCCCGACAAGGGATTCCTCACCGAGGTATACGGTTACCGGAACAAGCGTTTCATAAAGGTCTCAGAAACCCTGCCTGGTGAGCTGACTTTCGACGAGGAACTGCGCCTGTTCGGGTATTCTGCGCATGAATGGGACCGGCACGAAGTATTGATATACTGGCCGATAATCGAACTTGAGGGTTATCTGAAAGCAGCGCCGCTTGCACAGTTCGCGGAAACCACGCTGGTCGTGGACCGGAAAAAAACCGGTGAGTTTAAGATCGCTTTGCTCGGTGGTACGTTCACGATGGTTGTCGCCGCAACGTTGGATAAAGATGTCATTGTTTTTTTGCTGGATGATGATGGAACGCTCATAAAGCAGACCAAGATAGATTCACGCATCGGTTTCTTTGGTCGTATCATCACCGAAAAAGCAAAGACCATTACTCTCAATATCGATAACTCGCAATCTGACAAAACAAAAACGGTCCATATCATAGTAAAGCAATATCTTTATTTATAATTGACGATAAGTTATTATGGTGTCATCTACATGTCGCCATATTTCAGCCAAAGGAGTGTAAGCATGTTTAAATTCTCCCTTTCTCCGTATCTCCATTTCTCCGTTTCTCAAATTGGGGGGCAGCAGTGAGTACCGTGGTAATTGTGGGTGCAGGCATGGGCGGACTGATGGCCGGCAATCTTCTTGCAAAGAAAGGTCATAAGGTTACCATATTCGAATCTCACACCATGCCCGGGGGGTACACCGCAGGTTTCTGGCGCAAAGGGTACTATTTTGAGAGCGGGACATTGTCTTTTGAGATGGCAGATTTGATATTCCCGGCCATGCGTGATATCGGCGTTTATGACAAACTACAATTCACCCGCCAGATAGCACGTTGGGTCTCGCCGGACTACGATTTTGTGATGCATTCTCTTGATGACATGAAGAAATCAATACTCGAAGCGTTCCCGTCGGAAAAGGACAGGCTCTTAAAATATTATGCTGAAATCGACCGCTTGTGTGACATATACAGAGGGCTCGACAAGCCTAAGACCTTCTTGAACAAGATTACATTCCCGTTCCGTATGTCAAAGTTCATTGGTATGGTCCGGAAGTATGGAAAGATGACTTCGTCCGAATTTGCCGAGATGTATTTTGACAAAGGTTCAAAAGTGTATTTCACATTCAAAGATGTTGGGTATCCCGACATGTCCGCGATGATTGTGCCGGCAGCATTCATGTCCTTTCTTAATGACTACTGGACCCTAAAGACGGGTATGCAGTCCTGGGCAGATGTTCTCGCGGAGAATTTCCGTAAACTCGGTGGTGAGTTGAAACTGAAATCAAAGGTCGAAAGGATACTCACGAAAGATGGGGCAGCGATCGGTGTGACCTGCGGCGGAAAAGACTATGCGGCGGATTATGTTTTGTCAGCCAGCGACTACAAAAAGACTTTCTTGAATCTGCTTGATGACCGGTCATTGCTCAGCAGTGATTTCGTAGAAAAGATCCAAAATGCAGCAGTATCCGAAGGCTTTTTTGTGGTATATTTAGGACTGGATATCTCTCGAGAGAAAATGCGGGAGTATTTGAAGGTCCCTCATGTCTTGTACGGCGATTGTGACCCACCGGGGCCTGACATGGGTGATTCGAAAGACGAGAAGTTTTTTGAAAAGGTCTGGCTCAATGCATATTCACCTTCGCTCATGAATGAAGAACTCGCACCGAAAGGTAAGTCCTCATTGATGATCAGCTGCATGGTACCGTTCAGGTGGATGAACAACTGGGGTGGCGGCGACCGGAAGGTCTATAAAGAATTAAAGGAAAAAGCAAAGAAAGTTCTGGTCAAACGATTCTCATCGATAATTCCTGATATAGAGAAGCGTATTGAATTCGAGGATTCGGCGACCCCTTTGACCTATGAACGGTATACCGGCAACAGTGACGGCGCTTCGTCGGCATGGTCGTGGAATCCCAATAAGTGGTTTTACAAAAATCCGGGCAGCACGACGATCGACACGCCGGTCAAGAACTTGTACATAAGTTCATGCTGGGCGTACGAGTTTGGTGGCATTCCGACCGCGGTAAAAGCTGCTTACATGTGCGCGGAACGGATAACTTAACGTAACCACGGGAAAATACCTGGAGTCACGCTCGCTCACGCGAACTGAAGACATGTCTGCTCGTGCAGACTGAAGATACGCTTTCACTGAAGTCACGTCGCTGCGCTCCTGAAGGAACTCAGCCTTGCAGAAATCGCGGTGATAAAGTAAACATTCCAACCTGCTATATTTTGTTAACTTTTGGGTAAAATTCGTCGTAAACCAGAAGGTTTACCGTACGTTTGCTTATCGGTCCAAGGGGACTGGCTCCGAAAGGTGCCTGTCCCCTTGGACGCATGACGCCGCATGCTCTACGCCACGATTTTCCTCGCCCTTGAGGGGAGAGGATTAAGGTGAGGGTGATACCCTCCTCGACGCTGCATACCCCCACCGTCATTGCGAGCTTTGCGTAGCAAAGCGAAGCAATCTCAGTATTTGAACGAGACTAACGCTATTAACGATCGTAGCGGGAACAACTAAAATAACATCTTGTATGAAATTCGCAATTCAGAATGTTATTGCAGCGATATTAACGAAAATAACGGTAATAACGAACCCAACGTTTGAAACGGTTATTTTGTATCAGAAGTATATCAGATACTTTATCTTGACCGCCGCTATCCTTTCAGCCAATTCTAATCCCTCGCCCTCGTCGGTGCGAAGGTTGTTGAAGGCAACATACAGCCAACTCTTGGGAGAGAAATTCCATGCAAATAGAAATCCAACGCGGTTTGAATAAACTTCGGCCGTTCTAAGGTTCCCTTGATCGGTAACGAAAACGAATTCAGAGTAGATCGAAATGTCCATGTCGGCATTTATCTGGTACTCGATGCGGGGTGTCCATATTGGGGTGATCGCGTGTAGGTCTCCATCTGGGTCCCATTCCATGACGAAATCACCGTAGGTGATGAGAGATAATTGTGAAATAGGCATGAAACTCATCCAGTGCCAGATCCAGAGCTGGTCGCCAATCCATTTTTGTCCGTGGATCGCGCTGCGGTAGTAGTTATAGCGATGGGACCAATCAAAGCCGAAGTTAAGATTTATGTTCTCACGTAGTCCGCTCCAAACTGAAGTCTCAACACTCCGGTATATGTAATCGGTATCAGCCTCATACATTTTGCCTGCCTGCGCGTAGATGTTGAATCCCCAGAGATTCCGGAAACGCGGTTCAATGAATAAGGAAACGAATTTTGACCATTGGTCGCTTTCCGGATACTTGGTTAGAACAAATCCGGGTTCAAGATAGAATCTGAGTATCGGCCCAGTCTCGGGATATCTTGCAGGTCCTGCTGCGAGGTACAGGTCGGTGACTCCCTGCCAGGGAACGTATCCCATATCGCCGACATCAAAAGAATCATCCACTGCAACGAAACTTCCTACGCCAATGAAATTGCTCGAACGGTATATGCCTCCGGATGATACCGCATAGCCGCGTTTGGTATTTTTATCACTAAACGCCGACTGTATTATGAACTGTGAAGGACCGGCGCGATACGCGCCGTCCAATCCAAGTGCATAATTGTAATCATCACGGCTCGTTGCGGTGCCGCTGAACATCATGCCGATCTCAGAGTTATCGAAAACGGCCCGGTTGATCCGGGCCACGCCAAAACCGCGGTTCGGTATGTCTACGGTATCGCTGGCTGTGGTATCATTGAATTCGCCTGTATATGCACCGAGCGCGCCGAAGTTCCAGTCGCTTCCCTTATTTATCAGTTTCAATCCGCCGAGGATGGGTAATGACCCAAGCCAGGGTTGCGGGAGCGATTCACCTACTTTGCGGCTGTAGAAGATATCGAGTGAATTGAAGAAGCCCAGACCCAAATGCGACATTCTGAAAACATCTAGACCTTCGACGAAGAAGGGCCGGCGCTCGTCGAGGCGCACCGGATAACGCGAGAGGTTGAACGTGTAAGGGTCTGATTCGATTTGCGCAAAATCGGGATTGACCGTGGCGTTAAGGGTCGTCTGCGATGATGGATCCCACTTGAAATTGAAACTAAGGCTGGGCGTGTAATCTGTCGAATCTCCCTTGCGGTCGTACCTGAAAAAACCTTCCGGGTATAGTTCTACGTAATACCCTTTCGCCTTTGGGTGGACGTTTCTCAGTGTTCCGAAATTAGAGACCTGCATTCCATGCTGCTGAAGCACCTCGGTCCAGTGGGATACAGCATAATCCTTGATATGCCAGCGCCGGATGTTAAGTCCCCATTCGTCCAGTCCCTGTTTATACCGGATCGATTTGAACGGGATTTTTATCTCGATCTCGTAGTGCTCATCATACATTTTTTGACCGAAGAACCAAACATAATCCCATGAAACATCCTGCACTCTGCCGTCCTCGAGCAGCAAACCGTCGTCATAATGTCCGCTCAGGCAAACGGCGAACATGTATGCCATGCTCCTGCTGTTGAAGGTATCTAGATATATCCAAACATGATCCTCCAGTCCCTTGAAAGATGCCACTGGTTTTCTGCCCGGAGTGTAGCAGCGTAACGCAATATAGAGATTATCATCGTCAGCAAGGAAATAAGCGACCGTCTGTTCGCTAGCCGGCATGCGGTCATTCGGCTGGTACTGTATGAAGTCGTAAGCCGAATCGGCCTGCAGCCACAGGCCTTCGATCACTCCGTCGATATGCGGCGCCTCTGTAGTATATCTCAACTCGACGCTTTTTTGATTAACAAGAAACAAAGACAATACCAATGCTATCATCATTCCTCCTGCATGCTTCGCTATACAATTTGAAAGTTAGTATAGGGAATCTGAAATCGATGTCAATGATCGACTCCTGACGCTACAAACGGCACGCTGTACGCCATACGCATGACGTAACGCTCGAGGGGACTGGCTCCGTAAGGTGCCTGTCCCCGGTGGCTTGCACTTCTCGACTCCCTCCGTTCGCTCGAAATTAAGGTAGTCAACGTTTGTGCGACTTCTGCGAACAACGTGATACTGCGAGCCTCAAGGGAGATCCTGCGTCTCAGTCTCATCTTCTTAACTGCCTAATTTCTCTGGTGTTTTGCGCTGGCGCCATGCCCTTTGCTCTATGCTTCTATATTGTATCGTGTGTCCATGTTATCATATAGTGTGTTTTCGATGGCAGCTCAGTCAAGTGCGGGTCGGTGCGCTCCCATTTGCCGTCCAATCCATTCTTTGCTGCCCCCAGTTCGAAATGGCACATCGCGATGCCGATATCAATATCGTGCAATTTGTGCTTCTCGTAACTCGGATTCACCACTCTTTTGAAAAAATGATATATATTCTGGTCGTTCTCCTTGACTATACGCCACGGTTGGGTATTGCCAGCCGATGGTGCAAGACGGAGCATTTCCAGTGCTCCAGCGTAATGTCCGGCTGTTTCTTTACTCAGCGGGTTGCCGAAATCCCCATGGAAGAACAATTTTCTCCAATCACGCCTTTTTGAGGCCCGGATGGCAAACCTGGCGATTATTTCCTTCAATGTACGCTTTTCCGCTGCATACCCGACCAGTATGATGGCTGGTACAGTCTGATTTTCTTCTACTTTGATGTCTTTCATCACACGGGGGTCAAAATAGCCTGCCCAGCATGTGCCGATGCCGAGTTCGGTTGCTTTCAGAACGATATGTTCTAATGCATAACCGTAACTTATATGGTGTAAATTAGCCTTATCGATTATGGCGACGACAAAACTCCTTACGTTTTTAAATAATCCGAACGCCGACATCTTCGTTTTCTTCAATTCATCCAAACTACACTCAACGAGACTATAGTCGATCTTCTCTCCCCAAAGTCCTCTATTCAAAGTCCTGCAGAAAGTTAGTAATTCTTCCTTGTGCTTCTCATCGAGTAATTTGTTTTCAAACGTGCGGCATGAAACCCGTTTTGTCACCGTTTCGTCAATCGATTTTGTGAAATATTTTAAATAACTCATTCTATCTCCTTTGGAGGTTGTAGTATATACGTTATCACTCGATTGTCAACACACCGACGCTACATACTTAATGCCTCTGTCATTGCGAGCCCGTATTGTGAGTGACGAAATCTCCTACTTCTCGACTCACTACGTTCGCTCGAAGAATACGGGGAACGAAGCCAACGAAATTAGCGAGATTAACGGAACTAACGGTAATAACGATATTAACGAAACTAACGTTTTTCGTATTCAGTATCAAGTATCCAATATCGAGGGTCGAGCCGGGAGGTAGGTCTTGACAACTTCAAATCATGCTATTAGAATGATCTATTAAAGTGTCGGTGATAATCACCGTAATCATATTTGTTATCACTGTAATCGATGAGCGTCGTAAAAGCTCAAGGGGGTATTTATGAGAAGTGTAGTTGTATTTGCGCTAACATTGATTCTATCGCCTGCATTTTTGCCCGCCCAAATTGGCTGGACTGAACACATTGTTGACACGAACTTCATGTTTGCTTCTTGGGTCTATGCTATTGATCTGGATGGCGATAATGATACTGATATTCTGGGAACTGCCTATGATGATGACGACGTTGCCTGGTGGGAGAACGACGGCAACGAAAATTTCACCAAGCATGTCATTGCCAATAACTTCGATGGAGCGTATTGCGTGCACGCAATTGACATAGGCGGCGACAACGATATTGATGTAATTGGTGCAGCCAGTGAGGGCGACATCGTTGCCTGGTGGGAGAACGACGGCAATGAGAATTTCACCTATCATGCGCTCACACCGGCTCTGACTTCGGCGATTGCCTGCTATGGGATCGATATGGAACCGGATGGAGATGTTGACATCGTGGCTTCAGGATACTGGACCGGCGATATCTTCTGGTGGGAGAACGATGGCAATGAGAACTTCACCTTTGACACTGTGGGTGTCGGTTTTGTCGGTCCTCAAGGTCTATATGCTTGCGACCTTGACGGCGATACCGACATCGACGTGCTCAGCGCAGGAATCTATGCCAATAGCATAAAGTGGTGGGAGAACGATGGTAGTGAAAACTTCACTGAGCGTACGGTTGTAGTTGGATTCAACCAGGCACGCTCTGTCTATGCAATAAATCTGGATGGAGATGGTGACGTGGATGTCTTGGGTACGGCTCAAGGTGCTGACCGGCTTAGTTGGTTCGAGAACAACGGTAATGAGAATTTTGTCGAACACATAATCGACAATAACCTCCTGCATGCAAGTGCGGTCTTTGCAGCTGATCTGGATGACGATACGGACCTTGATGTGATTGGCGCGGCGTACTATGGAAATGAATTTGCCTGGTACGAGAACGACGGTTTAGAAAACTTCACCAAGCACACAATTGCGACGTATGACACGGGGGCCACCGCGGTTTACGCCGCCGACGTGGATAGTGACGGCGATCTGGATGTCCTGGGCGCGTCAACCGGTGTCGATGAGATAACCTGGTGGGAGAGTGATGTTGTTGGCATTGAAGAAGGTGGTAACAACATTGTTTCGTCAGAACCCGTTTTTCCAACGGTGATCACTGGTCAAATCCGGCTGCCGGATGACGGGGTTTACAGCCTCTTTGATATCACGGGTCGCCAAGTCGCCAACGACAACTTGAAGCCGGGTATATACTTCATAGAGATTAACGGTGAAGTAGTCCAGAAGGTGATTAAAATAAAATAGACACGACGTTATTCCCGCTGAGTTCGTTAATATCGTTACTATCGCTGGAATACCATGTAAACTTCTCGACATGCTCGAAGGGTAAGAACACTTACAGTTCGAGTAAGTGAGGTGAGGAACGCATCGAGAACAACATCTGTAAATTCGCAATTGTGTTATCGCGACAAAAAAGCAATTAACGGTAATAACGAGCCTAACGAAAATAACGATAGTAGCGGGATTAATGAGAATAACGACCTTAACGGGTTTTTTGTTCAAAAGTCTAAAAGTGTATGCCTGTCCCCAGCGCACCTTAGCATCACCACCGTGCGCGAAAACCGCGGACATCGATATGCACAAAAGGTCCATGGCATTCGGTGCAACCATACTTCCCTAAACCGCCGATAAGGATTTCATACCAAGGCTTGCCGTACATGTCGTCAACGATGTCGTACAATACGTCTGCGTCACTGTAGTTTATCTTGCCATCTTTGTTCAAATCGTCCATCACGCCATCTACGGGGTCTACGTCGATAAATATGTCTGCGGCACCGCCGTAAATATGACGGCTGTATCTGACATCTCGTATTACTTCATTATAATAAGGTGTACGGTATCCGCTCATCACGTAAAATGTTTCACATTGATAGTCTGCTTCATTGACTTTTGCCAGAACAATCTCAAGTTTGGAAAGAAGTCTTTCCCTGAGCACTACGTATTCTGGATAATCGCCGTTTTGCTTGCATAGAAACTGCTTCAATTGGAAGTGCGGGCTTATGTACGTATCCTGATTTTGTTCCGTGACCTCTATGAATCCATCGGGAGGTTCGTAGATCTCAAGATCACGTAGTGGTTCTTCCGGATATTTGCCTATCCGATAGCCGTTCAGGTATTCTCCCTGGATTTGTCGAAAGGGAACCATTACAAAAGTGTTGAGTATCATTGTATCATTCCGCGGTGGATTCGTTATCACAAGTTCGTACAGCCCTTTTTCCTGAGGTACCTCCCATCGCCATTTATTATTATCGACCTTAGTGATGCCGTCAGCCCCCGCTTCAAGCCCGTAATTCCCTTGATCGGGTGTATCAAGAACTTCGAAATCGACCTTCTCTCCGGGCATTACATATATTCCAAAGGTCTTGTAGCGTATTATTTCGTCTTTGTACTTAACCGAGAAAGTAGTTTTACCGTCAGAGAACGCTGCGGCCGTATTTGTTATGAGTATGATGATAACTGCGGTGATTGCGGTTAACTTATGTGCCTTCATGAACAGTTGCATGGATTCCAGTCCAGGTTCTATTTCTGCGGCTGAGGGCAAGGAGGTTGGATGAGTGCAAGATATATATCTTCGTCACGATTATAAATGTCGTTGCGGAAGTTCAGAAGGCCGTTATTCGACACCCAGGCCGTCCAGTAAAGTAAATGCACAGGGATGATACTGGACAGTCCCACTGTGCGTTCTGTGCTTTCTCTTATCACCTTCAATATCTCTGCTCGCGTCCACTTGACAGTGTCGTTCAGCACGTATTCAGCAAGTTCGGCCGGTCTCTCGATTCGTATGCATCCTGAGCTGAAATCGCGGGAGTCCTTGTTGAACAGATCCCTTGCTGGTGTATCATGAATATAAACGTCGTACTCGTTGGGGAACATGAATTTTATGCGGCCAAGCGCGTTTGTCGGCCCCGGATTCTGCCGGAACCGGTACGGGAAATAATTCTCGTTAAGTACAGCCCAATTGATGGATGACGGTTCAATCTCACGCTCGCCGCCTCCCCATCCCTGCAGTACTGTATAGTTATTCTTGGTAAGGTATTCCTTGTTCTTCTTGATCTTGGGTAAGATGTCTTCCACTGCGATTGTTTTTGGCACATTCCAGTAAGGGTTGAATACGAGATAGGTCATCCTACCGCTGAAGACAGGCGTACTTCTATAAGGTTTGCCAACCACGGCACGCATGGATAGCACCGTCGTGTCATGTTCGAAGACATCCAGCTCGAAATTCGCGATATTCACTAATATATAACGTTCGCCAAAATCCCTCTGGCACCAGCGCCATCTTTCCATATTTACTTCAATCTGCTTTAATCTGTCTTCGACAGGAATATTCATCGCTCCGATTGTCCGCGCGTCGATCTTCCCGTCCGGTGTTAAACCATGACGCCGTTGGAATTGGCGTACGGCACGCTCCATTTCTTCGTCGAACATGAGTACGTCTTTTATCCGTTTCCTGGGTAAATCACCCACCATGGTTAGACGTTCCCGTATCGCAGGGACACGATTATCTTGGGCACCGCTGGTCAAATCAGGACCATCCGGTATTGTAGGCCAGCCGCCTTTCTTTCTAATTTCTGCGTATTCGCGCCGTTTCCTGCATAACAAAAAATAGTTGGGCTCTCTTGGCAGTAGCTCGTTTATCGTGCTTTCGATCGTCCCCGAGTTCAGAGCATTCTGCAGAACAACCGCCAGGTCGGCTTCCTCACATTCTGCGTTCCATTCAGCACATCTGGTTTCCGGATTGGTGCGTCCTTCCAGAAGATGGGCGCTGTAAATAAGGAAGGCATCGGTAAGCAGCAGGTCTAATTCTGCAAGCTTTGCCGCGTCGAAAGTCTTTCTCTGGATATAATTTTTATTTATTTCCAACATGTGCGCGGTGATCTTTTTAAGATGATAATCATCGGGCATGAAGCACTGTCCTTCGGCCCCAGAGATTGCTTTGACGAGACCGGCTATTTGCAGTGAGAAACCAGTATCACTGCTCCAGGCCGGCATGTATGCACGCTGCTCGTAGAAGCGCGGCAGGATAATGGATGAATAGATAATTTCGCCATCGATCTTGATATGGGGAGGTTCACCAGCACTCTCTATATGTAAACGCAGATTGCGCTGCACTTTCTCTGAGAGATTTCTGGCACAGCCCGCGAAATACGAACTTATGATAACTATAATGCAGATGAATGCCATCATATTTGTCTTTTTAATCATCGGGTGTATGATACCCACCTGTACGTCAATGTCAATGTGCGTGACCGCCCGACGCGGAACAACAGGATACTAAGAAATTGAGACGCTGAGCGGGATTAACGAAAATAGCGATAATAACGAGATTAATAGTACTAACGAACTCAACGGGTTTTTTTGGCCAAAAGTGTAAAAGTGTATGCCTGTCCCCAACTGACAACTGACTTCATTCCCCGATTTGCCTGTCCTCTGACTTAGTCAGGGGGATCGGGGAATCCAGGATCATATGACAGAGCAGATGCTCAGAAGATCGGAAGATAAGAACCTGCACGAAATCAACGGAATTAGCGATATCAACGAAAATAACGATACTAACGGAAATAACGAAAGTAGCGAGAATAACGAAAATAGCGAACCCAACGGTCGTGGATAGCCTTGACAACTCCCCATTTACGACTATAATATTTAAGTCAGTTATTGTTGACTTATATGACAAATTCTCATAGAAGTATGCTGTTGTTGACTCAGAGATCATATGTACTTTAAGTCAACTTATGCTTACTTATGGCATAGAGATGATATTTTAGCATGAAAAATAGACCAAATTGGAGACAATATGATGAGTAACCGTGCCGGGACTTATATCAAACAGCCGGGAGGTTACGCAGCCTTCATACCCAGAATGCTTCCTCCTGCACCAGCGATAAAATACGATGACGAGCTACAAACACTGCTTTCTCGGACAGATCGGTCCATTGCCCGACTCGATGGTATTGTGACCGTTTTGCCCAATCCCGAGTTTTTCATTGCCATGTATGTAAAAAAAGAGGCGCTTTTGAGCTCCCAAATAGAGGGAACTCAGGCATCACTTGAAGGAGTACTTGAATTCGAAGCCGATATGAAACCCCGCGACAACATTAAGGAAATCAAGGAGGTTATTAACTACATAAATGCGTTGGAATACGGAATCAAACATGTCGCAGGTGCCAGGGCCAATGCGCAGTTATTCAGGGGAATCCACCGTATCCTGATTCAAGGCACACGGGGCAGCAAGAAAGCGCTGGGTGAATTTCGCAGGACGCAGAACTGGATC